>Ga0209542_10007706_pt1 | contig 20363 bp, 17 predicted proteins | sample RifCSPhighO2_01_FD_184028 | JGI IMG/M metagenome (GOLD analysis project Ga0209542, IMG submission 184028) | Soil microbial communities from Rifle, Colorado - Rifle CSP2_plank highO2_0.1 (SPAdes) (version 2) | ecosystem: Environmental > Terrestrial > Deep subsurface > Rock core/Sediment ...
CGTCAGAATGCGCACCAATTCTTCGGGCGTGTAAAATTCAAACCTGAATGTGTTGCCAAAGCGGGAACGCAAGGGCGAGGATAACATGCCGATGCGCGTGGTTGCCGCAATCAGCGTAAACGGCGGAAGTTCCAATTGAATCGTCCGCGCTGACGGGCCTTTGCCGATCATGATGTCCAGCACGCGCGACTCCATGGCCGGATACAACACCTCTTCAATCAGCTTGGACAGGCGGTGCACCTCGTCAATGAAAAGAATTTCCCGCGGCTGTAGATTGGTGAGGAGTGCCGCAAGGTCGCCTACGCGCTCAATGGCAGGGCCGGACGTAACGCGCACGGTGGTATCCATCTCGCGCGCAATCAAATGCGCGAGCGTGGTCTTGCCAAGACCGGCAGGGCCCCCCAACAGGATGTGCTCAACGGGGTCACTGCGTCCTTTCGCCGCGTCCACGAGAATGCGCAGGTTTTTTTTGATGCGCTCCTGGCCGACGAACTCATGCCATTGGCGGGGGCGCAACGCCGCGTCGAGTCCTTGGACGTCTATGCGGGCCTTTCCGGCTGTCGGATCCTGATTTGACATAATTCGATAAATCGGTTATAATTGGCTTGTTCCGATGCCGGTATTGCCTGACGTTGCCGAGCACGACGCACTACGGGACATTGTCCAGAATGTGCCGTGCCGTCAAATGAAACGCAACATCGGGAGCGGAAACCTTGAAGTCGTGGGCAATTATGGCTTTCTTAACCGGGGGCCTTAAGGGAACGGCTACACCAGGGCATTCCGGTATTTACCCGCTTGCGGGTAAAGTGTCTGGGAGGTGCCTGGGAGCTATTCTATCCTCCGCGAGGACTCGCGGGGCAATTGCCCACGGCTTCAGGGCTTTTTCCGTCTGCTGTTTAAAAGTTACAAAGTTTAAACGTTTAAACCTTTAAACTTTCCACGTTTACGTTATACTCCCACGATCCGCTCCAGTTCCGCCATGTCCGTAACTCCCTGGATAACTTTCAGCACCCCGTCCTGGCGCATGGTCATCTGTCCTTGGAGGGCGGCTTCTTTTCGTATGTCCGATTCCGGTGCGCTCGCAAGAATCAACTGCTCTACGCGGTCGTTGACCAGAATAATTTCATACAATCCGGTGCGGCCCTTATAGCCAATGCCACTGCACGCAGGGCACCCTTTGGGAGACGGCCGGAATATGGTCCATGCCGCCTCCGGCGGCACAGGCGTCTCTTTCGGAAAATCAGCCACTTCTTTTTTCACGTTCTTCACGGCCTCGTCGTCAGCGAGCGTAAACGATTGACCATCGTTTACGGGCGTGCGGCACGCAGGACAAAGTTTTCGCACCAAGCGCTGGCCCATAGCAACATTGATTGCAGGCGCAATGATTGACGGTCGTACGCCCAGGTCAATAAGGCGGGGGATGGTGCCTGCCGCGTCGTTGGTGTGCAGGGTTGAAAACACGAGATGGCCGGTGAGTGCCGCGTGCATCGCGGTTTCTGCGGTTTCCAAGTCGCGGATCTCTCCCACGAGTATGGCATCCGGGTCCTGGCGCACGATGGCGCGCAGACCGTTGGCAAAATCATACCCTTTTTCTGTATCAACTTGTGTCTGCTCAATGCCGGTCAGGTGATACTCAATCGGGTCTTCAATGGTGATGATTTTGATGCTGGGGTCGTGAATCGCGCGCAAAAATGTGTACAGCGTCGTCGTTTTTCCTGACCCCGTAGGCCCTGTGGTGAGAATCAGGCCATTAGGCCTTTTGAGTTCTTTTTCCATAGCCGCCGCGACCCACGGCGACATACCCAGGTCGTGCAGGGTGATTTCAATGGTCTTGGGGTTGAGAATACGAAGCACGACGTTTTCGCCGTACGGTCCGGGCAATGTAGAGGTGCGGACTTCAACGGGCGCATGAGCAAGGCCGATGGTAAATCTGCCGTCCTGCGCGCGGTCATGGATATTGAGCTTGAGTTCTGAAACAAGCTTGATGCGCGACAATAGTAGGGCAAAGAGCTTGGGCGGCAATTCAGCGATGTCGTGGAGCGTGCCGTCCAGGCGCATGCGCAGGCGCACCGTGTGTTCCTGCGGTTCAAGGTGCACGTCCGAGGCGTCGACCGCGAGGGCGCCAGCGAGAATTACTTCCAGCGTGTCGGACGTTTTCTTGAATGCGCGTTCTGTAACTGCCTTTGCAATGTCAGGCAATGAAGAGATTTCTTTTTGTATGGCGATGAGGTGCGCAGGAGAAAGTGCGATCGTGCCGGCGCTCGTCCCATGCGTGTCGGGCACTTTTTTATAAAACTCCCACGCGTGATCCAATCCAAAGCCGGACGCAAGAAATACATCGCAGGCGTAGGGCACGCGCGCGAGACGCTCAAGGAGCGCTTTGGTTTCTGACTTTTCAGGATTGCGCACCGCAATTTTCAGGCGGGTGCCGATTACCTGGAACACGGCCGCTTCGGCAGAACGCGCCTCTGCTTCAAGCACGATCTTGATCGCGTCAATTTCCACGGGCAGGACGCCCAGGTCCGCGTACGGGATGCCGTACTTTTGCGCGAGCAGGCGCGTAGACGCTTCGGTGTCTTTGCGCCGCAAGAGATTGAGGCGCCGATCTGACTTTTCCTCGTTGAAGGTTCCGCTGCCGATATTGCGAGATGTTTTCATAGCGCGTAACTTATTCTCCATTGTACCGTGCCGCAGAGCGAAGAGGCAATGTCGGGAGCGGGACAGCCCTATGCAACATCGGACAATTTCGGGAGCGGGACACGCAAGAGCGCGCCGATACGCTCTTCCGCTTCGAGGAAGTTGGTGAACACGGTGTGCGGCACAAAAATGGGATTTCCCCATACTCCTGACTCGCGCTCTGCCAAAGCCGCGAGTATGTGACGGGGTGCAGAAATCATAGAGCGGACTTCGCGCGTACGCGGATCCTGCCAGAGGAGTATGGCCGTCTCATGGGACGGGGAAAAACGGGGCAATGCTTCCATGACCGCCCCCGCGTCCTGGCCCGAACGGCTCGTTTTTTCAAAATCTTCTGCCGTGAGGAATGACCACAGCACGCGGCCCTCGTCGGTTTCTTTGGATCGCACCTGGGCGCGGGCAATCAGCTGGGAAAGCGAGAGCGGCTTGTCCATGCCCGCCATGCCTGCGGCCGCGTGCTGATCTGCGCCGCGTCCAAGCAGGTCTGCGGCGGCCAGGTGCGCGCCCACGCGCACCGGCACCGCAAAATTGCGGGTGTTGTGTATGAGTCCGGCGAGGAGAAGCGTTGCCGTCTCCGTGTCCGGCTGTGCGCTGTCGATCTGGGTAATACAGGCGCTGGCGATCTCTGATAGCGACCCCGCGGTCGGCGACAGGAGATTGGCCTCGCCATAATCCTTGTGGCCTTCGGCATTGCCGATGTTGACGATGGGCGTCTCGGTGAAAAATTGTGGCGTGAGGTCCATCGCCTCAATAGATATTTCTTCAATGTCAGGCACTGCGATCGCGATCAGCGCATCGCACTGTATCTTGCCGTCGCGGAACGAAAAGGTGTCCTCGCGGATGGCGCCGGATTTAGGAGAGAGTATAATTTCGATTCGGCTGTCGTGTTTCTCATAGCGCAGTTGCCCGATGGGCGCCTGCGTTGTGTCTATCGCGATGATGCGCTCGCGGATGAGAGGAAGGGGATGCTTCACGCGGTCAAATGCGGGGGGCAAGGAAGAGACATCCGCCGCGACGCTAGGCAGAAAGCCGACGTATTTTCCATGGCCTGCAAGCACGCGGGCGATCACTTCGGCGGCGGCCAGAGCATCGAGTGTGGGGTGCGCGGGCAAGAGAATCGCTACATGCTCGGCTCCGGTGAGGAGATCACGCGCTTTCTGTATCTCGTCCATGAGTCCCATAGTGCTCCATTCGTAGCGCGTACAGGCGGTTTGTCAATACGGTATGGGGAAAACTTTTACCTCCATTAGGCGGCCAAGCAAGATGCTTGCTTTTTTATTGAATATGGTCTATAATATAAAAATATGCTCTTTCGTTTACGAACAACTATTTTCGGAGGGTAGTAGTCGTGCAGTATCCAAGAAATTTCGAGCTTCTCGTTTTTGTGATTGGCCTGCTTGCGGCGTTGCTGTTAAGCGGGTGCCAGCCACGGGTGATACAAAAAGTGTACACCCCACGGCAGTGGCAAAACCTTTCCGAAGGCCAACTCGCTAATACAGTATGGGTTGACCTCGGACGGTCCCGTGATCTCGAGACGGTTGATAACGTGATTACGGAAGAACTCCGTCATTGCGGACTCCAGCGCACAATGCGGCCGCCGGAAGCGGGGCGGGCGTACACGCCTGCGCATATATTCCGATTGGATCTACGCACGTCTACCGGTTCCGATCAGAGTGTGCGCTTTTTCAAAGTAACGGCGCATCTCATCCGTCTTGAGACATACAAACCCGTCGCCTCCGGAGAAGGCAAGAAGTATTACGGCAACTCCGGAGGAAGCACGACTCGCCAGTTCGGACGCGTGCCGTTTGTATACGAGACGCATCCGGGCCCGGACAGCGCGCGGAAAAGCGCGGTCGCCGAGGCGATTCAAGCGGTATGCAATAATGTTGAATACCGCGAATTGAAAAGCGGCCGCGAGATAACACAGGAAGAAGCCGAGCGCACCGCGGCAGGTATCTCGCGCGGCCCAGACCGCGTGATGAACGGCACGCCGTTTGTCCCGTTTCAGGGACGCGCCACGACCCGTTGCGGATACGGTGTCGGGGGAAGGCGTGGCGATCTGCGCTACGGGTGCAAATAAGCAAAAGGGAGATGTCTACGGACAAACTAGACCCGTTCCAACACACGTTGGATCGGGTCTTATCATGTCCGCGCAAAAAAGGTAGGGTATAGCTATGACCCTCAAGACCATAGAGAAGAACAATCTATTCACTTCAAAAATCAGAGTAAAAACCGATATTATTCTTGGCGACTGCCTTACTGTTCTGAAAGAGATGCCGAGCGAAAGCATAGATCTTATCGTTACATCTCCTCCGTATGCTGATCAAAGAAAAAGTACCTATGGCGGTATCAGCCCCGACGAGTATGTTGAATGGTTTTTGCCCATAAGCGGACAACTACTCCGCGTCCTCAAACGCGACGGAACCTTTATCCTCAATATCAAAGAAAAAGCTATGGATGGGGAACGGCATACCTACGTTATGGAACTTGTCTTGCAGATGCGAAAACAGGGTTGGCTGTGGACCGAGGAATTCATCTGGCACAAAAAAACTGCTACCCGGGCAAGTGGCCGAATCGTTTCCGCGATGCATGGGAGCGTCTTTTGCAGTTCAATAAAAATACGAAGTTCAATATGTATCAAGATGCGGTGATGGTTCCTATGGGTGGGTGGGCGAAGACGCGTCTGAAACATTTGAGCGAAACCGATAAACGAAGAGATAATTCACGGGTTGGTAGCGGATTCGGAAAAAATATCTCGCGCTGGGTGGGGCGCGGTATGGCCTATCCCAGCAATGTTCTCGCGATGGCGACCGAGACATCGAATAGACAGCATAGTGCGGTATTTCCCAAAGAGTTGCCGTCGTGGTTTATAAAACTTTTTACCCAACCAGGAGATGTCGTTCTCGGTCCTTTTCTCGGTTCAGGCACGACGTCTATTGCCGCCATGAATTATTATAAGCTATGCGGACAGTCATTTTGGGAATTGATTTCAGGAGATGTTTTGCTCTATAAGAAAATCATACAGCCGATGGACAAAGAGGCGAAAAAACGTGACGACGCTTTTAAGGAACTATATATCCGGAAAATCAACGAAATGACAGAAAAATATTGTAGATCTTTTTTATGCGAAGGGCGATCTTGATTGGGAAAAAATTATTGACTATGTCTCGAAAAGAGAAGAAAAGCGCGATAAGGATTGAAACACGGAGCAGTGCAGAGACGCAGGAGATGGCGAAAATGCTTGCAGAGACGATTGCGGCAACTTCTCGCCGCCGCGCCGTTGTCGTCGGTTTGCAAGGCGAACTTGGCGCGGGCAAGACGACATTTGCGCAAGGATTTGCGCGGGCGCTCGGTGTCACCGAGCGCGTCTTGAGCCCCACGTTTGTTTTGATGAAAATATATCCTTTGAAAAAAGGAAGTTTTCGCCGTCTCGTACACATTGACTGCTACCGCATCACGTCTCCCAAAGACATTACCCCGCTTGGCCTCACGGAAATTCTCAAAGATCCCGAGACCATAGTCCTCATCGAATGGCCGGAACGCATGCGCAAGACAATTCCACGAGATGCGCTATGGCTGGAATTTTTCCATGGCGCACAACCTCGCGAGCGGCGTATCACGATGGAAGGATTCTCAAAAGCACTTCGTAGCGGCTTGACACGACCGCACGCTCTATGATAGGTTGGCTGGCGATGGTTTATAGGCAGAAAATTCAATTGGTAGTGCCGCCCGAGCCGACCATGGTTGGGGAGCGGCGTTTTCGCGTATTAAGTTCGACCACATAGACATCTTACCAGACTCTTGTAACCGCCCCGACCTCATGGGCGGTTTTCTTTTTGACCGGAGCATATCAAAAATATCGGTATCCTCCCGCCAAGAAGCAATTCGCTTCTTGGCGTCTACACGCGCGTACGTTCTTTTACAACATGGGGAAAAGAGATGTCTCATTGCAAACAAGCGACCCGTCTTGTGATCAAGTGCGGTACTGGAGCGCTGTATCCAGGAGTGTGGGGTATAGGAGGACTTCATCTTACGACTCGCTTCGGACATATCGCCAGACAAGTGGTTGCCGCGGAGACGCAGGGTACTTTAAGTGCGCTAATCAGCTCGGGCGCGGCACGAGCAGGACAGGAGAACTTCAAAGGAAGCCTATTGACCTTCCCGCTCGGCAGGAGGGAAGAATGGGCAGGCATTGGCACACGGTATCTGCTTAAGGGGTGGGGTGATGCCTTCGGGGAGCACGGGAAAGAGATATCCTATATCCTTGCGTCCCGTGCCAGCCGCATGGATGATGAGGAGAAGGAGATGATTCGTTCTGCGATATGGGATTATGAAAGGTGTGGGGTTGTGCCCATTCTCAATGAAAACGACATGACATTAGATGCTGGGTATGGCAGGAGCGAGAATGATGCTCTTGCATGTGAGATTGCCCGATTGATACGAGCGGATGCAATACTTTTCCTTACGGGAGTTGGCGGTGTGTATGAGAAAGATCCCGTATGCAATCTCGATGTTCGTCAGTATGCGGAGATTGATCCGCGGACGGCCTTGACCGATCCGTGGTTGCGGCGCGGAATGGCGAAAAAGCTTTCTGAAGCGGTGCGGTGTTTTGCGATGGGTATGAGAGTGGCAATTGCGGGATCTGAAGGCGATGTAATCCATCGGTTTGCAATGGGCGAGCCGGTAGGGACGATGATCGGCAATTCGGTGAGGTTCTATTAAGATCGTAACCGCGTGAGAAACGGCCTTGATGCTTTGCATCAAGGCCGTTGTTTTATGCCGTTTGCCAGTAGCTTTGTTTTGCAACTGCGGTTTTTATTTTCTCTGATTCGTGCCATAATCGTGCTATTGCGCGGGTATGAAAAAGGTGTTTAAAAATATTCATCCTCATCAAGCTATTGAAGTGAGACTCCAATAGAAACTTCAATAGAAAGGAAGGGATAAGATAATAATTCCTTGCCGTGATGAAAAAACTCATTCTCATTGATTCCCACGCCATTATCCATCGCGCCTACCACGCGCTGCCTTTGCTTACGGGGCCGGGCGGGGAACCCCTGCATGCGGTGTATGGGTTTACGTCCATCCTCATGCGTATTTTGAAAGAATTGAAACCGGACTACATTGCCGCGGCTTTTGATTTGCCCGGGCCGACGTTTCGGCATGTAGCATACGAGCGGTACAAGGCGCAACGGCCAGGGACGCCGAACGATCTTGCAAGCCAGTTCGGACGCGTGCGCGAAGTGCTGGAGGCATTTCGCATCTCCGTGTTTTTGAAAGAAGGGTATGAAGCGGACGACATTGTGGGTACGATTGTCGAGCGCATGAAAAAGGAAAAGAATATAGAGACCATTATTGTCACCGGCGACATGGATGCCCTGCAGTTGGTCGGCCCGCGCGTAAAAGTATACGCCATGCGCAAGGGAATTTCCGACACCGTGATCTATGACGCGGCGGCCGTGGAAGAGCGGTACGGATTCCCGCCTGCGCGGGTGATTGACTACAAAGGGATGAAAGGGGATCCCTCGGACAATATCGCGGGCGTCAAAGGTATTGGCGAAAAAACCGCGTCAGAATTGATCAAGCGGTTCGGATCTATTGATGGCATCTACAAAGCGCTCAAGAAAAAAGATGTAAAAGTGAGCACCAGCGTTGCCCAACGTCTGCGCGAAGGGGAAGAGGATGCACGACTATCGCGGGAGCTTGCGACTATTCGGCTGGACGTGCCGATTACGTTCGCGCTCGAAGACCTCGCGTGGCGCGGGAGCGCGGGAAATGGCGAGATCAGGGAGTTGTTGGCAAAATTCGGATTCGCAAGTTTGATCAAGCGGCTGGATGTACCGCTACCGGTGTTGCCCGACATTGCTCAGCATGGCACCCATGGGACAATGTCCCCAATGCGCCATGCCACTGAGCAAGCCGTAACTTCGACAGTGGGACCGTGCGCGGCGTCTCTGTTTTCAGAGACGCCGCGCATTGATTCATCCGCCAAGTGGGACGCTTTTGTCCGCGCGGAAAAAGATCATACCATCGGGCTTGTCCGCGACGGCGCGGCGCTCTACATTGTGGGCGAAGAGAGCGGCCAAGCGCATGAAATTACCTTGCCGATACTACGCACGCCTGCAGCGCGAAAGTTTTTTGAAGGAAACAAGAATATCGCGGCGTATGACGCGAAGGCTCTCATCCGCTTGTTTCGCGAGCACGGCATCCAGTTGCCAGACGTATCTTTTGATATTCTGCTCGCTGCGTATCTGGCACATCTGCCCACGCGCGACTTTTCATATGCTGGTATCGTCAGTCGAGAGCGGGGAGAAATGATTGCGGGCGTTAGCGCAGGACTTCCCTATTTTTTCACGGTCTCGCGCTCGCTTGAGGAAAAATTGAAGCAGGGAAATCTGCGTCGCATTTTTGACGACATAGAAATACCTCTTGCGCCCATCCTCGCCCGCATGGAAGATCGAGGTATTTTGCTTGATCGGGCTTTTCTGCGGAACTTGGGAGAAAAAACAGGGAAAGAAATCAAAGGGCTTATCAAGTATATCTCTACAGCCGCAGGGGAAGAGTTCAACATCAATTCGCCGTCGCAATTGTCGCGCGTTCTCTTTAAAAAATTGAATATCAGCGCCCATGGCCTGCGCAAGACCGACAAAGGCGGAGTGACATCCACGCGCGAATCCGAGCTCGTAAAATTACGCGCCGAGCACCCCATCATAGAACACCTCCTGCGGTATCGGGAACTTTCAAAGTTGAAATCCACCTATATAGACGTATTGCCGGAACTCGCGGATCCGGCTACTGGCCGCGTGCACACGACGTTCAATCAAACAGGGGCGGCAACCGGACGGCTTTCCTCGGTCAATCCAAATCTGCAGAATATTCCGGTCATGTCTGAAACCGGGCGCGAGATCCGCAAGGCATTCATTGCCAAAGGAGGATTCTCCCTTGTCTCGTTCGACTATTCGCAGATTGAGCTTCGGGTGGCCGCGCACATGGCAGAGGACGAGAAAATGATTGCGGCGTTCCGCAAAGGAATGGATATTCATACCATTACCGCCGCCGAGATATACAAAGCGTCTCCCGCGGCAGTGACGCCGGCATTGCGGCGCGCCGCAAAGACGCTGAATTTCGGCGTACTCTACGGCATGGGTCCCAATGCGCTGGCAGAATCAGCAGGCATGGACAAGGAGGAAGCAAAAAAATTCATCCGTGAGTACTTCCGAGAATTTTCCGGCATCCGCGAATTTATAGAACGCACAAAGCAGTTCGCGCGCGAGCGGGGATATGTGGAGACGCTCTTTGGCCGCCGGCGATATATTCCTGAAATTCTCTCATCCAATCCCCGCGCGCGGGCCGAGGCAGAACGCATGGCCGTCAACATGCCCATACAAGGCACGGCCACGGGTGACATCATAAAAATGGCGCTGATTGCCGTGGACGGGTGGATAAGAAAAGAAGGGCTTGAGCAGGATATTGCCATGCTTTTGCAGGTGCACGACGAGCTGGTGTTTGAGATTAAAAAAGAAAAACTGGCAACGGCGCATCCCGCAATCAAAAAAATAATGGAGAGCGCCGCGTCCCTTTCCGTGCCTCTGGTCGTTGACGCAAAAGCAGGCCCCAACTGGGGAGAGCAGACGGCATGCTGAATGTGTGTATAATGAAATTATGAACAATAACGGCATACATCGCAAAAAGGATTCGGCGCGAATTGTGTGGGACTCAAAGCCCCGGCGCGCGCCCAATCCCAAAGACATTGAATTTCAGACCGCCGAGGTGGTGATCCCGAACCCGGAAACCGCCGGGCAGTTACCGATGTTTTTTCAGGATAAGCTTTTGGGCGAGGAGGAACTGGACAAGCTCCCACACCAAAAATTTTGGTGTGGGAGCAAGCAAAAAATGAACCGCCTCATCTGGGGCGACAATTTGCTCGCGATGCAGGCGCTTTTGAATCAGGGCTACGAAGGCAAAATCAACCTCATTTACATTGACCCGCCGTTTGACTCTAAGGCGGACTATTCGCACAAAATAAAGCTGGGCAATGGCGATGGAATAGAACTCACTAAAGAGCCGAGCGTGATTGAACGGCTCGCGTACAAAGACACTTGGGCTGGCGGCACGGACAGTTATTTAGACATGCTCTACCCGCGCCTGCAACTGATGAAGCGTCTCCTCGCCCCCGACGGCTCAATTTATGTGCATCTTGACTGGCATGTCGGGCATTATGTAAAAGTGATGATGGATGAGATTTTCGGGAAAGAGAATTTTGTGAATGAGATCGTATGGAAAAAATATTCCGGAGTAAAAAATCAGGCGAGCAAAAAATTTACTACTCAAACAGATTCTATTTTTATTTATTCTCGAAATGTAGATAAACAGATATTTAACAACCAATTCCGACCCTTAAGTGACGAACATATCACATCGAAATACAAATATACTGATGAGAGTGGAAGGAGATACGCATTAGCATGGGGGCGCGGTTATCAAGAAAATAAAGAAAACAAGAAACTCTATCTAGACGAAACTAAGGGGGCACCAATAACCAGTTTATGGGATGAAGATGGTTTGCAATTAAATACCTCAAGTATGGAAAGAACAGATTATGATACGCAGAAACCCGAAAGTTTATTAGAAAGAATTATTATAAATTCATCAAATGAAAACGATTTAATTGCGGATTTTTTCTGTGGTTCCGGCACAACCCTTGCCGTAGCCGAAAAACTCAATCGCCGATGGATCGGGTGCGAGCTAGGGAAAGTAGGAATACAAGTTGCTCGTGCGCGACTTGTTGAACAAAAATCAAAGCCGTTTCTTATTGAAAACATCGGCAATTATCAGCGCGAGATGATTTATCTGGGCGGGGCGCGGATTTACGAGATGCAGAAAATCATTTTGAAACTTTACGGCGCGGAGCCGATGGCCAACCGCAAAGACTTGGGCGTGCGGAAAAATGAAGACGGGGTGTTGGAACTGGTCTATTGCGGTTATCCAGACAGAGCAGTCGCGGCGCATAAGGTGGAGGATTTGGCGACAGAAGCGCAGATGCTTGACGGTGCGGGGTATAAACGACTCGTGATTTTGGCGTGGGATTATGAATACAACTATGACGAGCTTTTACAGACGCGGATAAAAGCCGCGGGCAAAGATATAAAAACGGAAATTGTGAGTCGGCAGATTCCGCCGGACATCTATGAGCACTTGAGACAGGCAAAATCAGCATCTGATGAGGATATTGAGCGACTCTCGGACAAAGTGAAGTTTTTGGAAAAGCCGTATTTGAAACTGAAAAAGCCGGAGGTGAAAGGAAGCTCGGTTACCATCGGCATTGAAAAATATGTGCTCTACGATTTTCCGCTCGGGAGCGGCAAGAAAGCGGACGAAGACCGCGAGGCATTACTGCATCTCGTCAAGGATAATTTTGCTATTTTGATTGACTATTGGGCGGTGGATTGGGATTACGACGGGCTGACATTCAAAAGCCAGTGGCAGGATTTGCGCGGCTTGGGGCGGAAGACAAAAGTGGTAACGATGGAGAAAGAACATTCGTATGAAAAATCAGGAAAGCACACGATTGCCGTGCGCGTGGTTGATATTTTCGGCAACGACGCGACCGCGACGATGGAGATAAAAGTATGACAAAACCAGAATTAATAAAAAACATTCTCAATATTCCTTCCGAGTCTCGCACTTTGGAGTTTAAACGACTGGGAAGTAGGAACGAGAGCATAGATAGAGTGCTACAGTCCATTGTTGCAATGGCAAATACCGATGGGGGAACTTTGATTTTAGGAGTCGAAGATCCTCAAAAAACTACTCTCAAAGGGCTTGATCGAATTTTTGGCATAGAAGAAAACCTAGTGTTTTATGATGAACTTGGAAAAGCCGTTAGGAAGATTTCACCCCCCATTTCAAGCATTTGGCCACCGGATATTGTTGAGGTTCCAAATAAGAATGTAAGGATTGGGCTTCTGGCTGTACCAAAAGTTAGTGATGGTTTCAGATCAATCGAGGGTCATGTGTATGTGCGTTTGGAACAAGGTAATAAGAGATTACTTCCCCAAGAGGTCGTCCATTTCGCCTATGTAAAAGGTTTCGAGCGCGCCGACAGAGAATTGGTTGCTGTTGACTTTTCGCTTCTCAAAACAAATTTTTATGATGTTTGGCGTAAGAAGCGAGGAATTGCTGATGATCCTATCGCTAATGTTTTAGAAAAGACAGGACTGGCTCGAAAGGGTAAAGGAGGACAGATTTTGCCTACAAGGGCAGCGGTTCTTTTATTTGCGGAATTTCCTAATGATCTTTTGGATACTAAATGCGCCGTTCGTATTTTTCAATATGAAGGCAATCTAGAGACCATCAAAGAAACACTGAATTTAATTGGAACGCCAAAAAATATAGTCGGGCCAGTGATCAAACAAATTACGGATGCACATGAGTATGTGTTGACTTTGCTTAGAACTGGTATCCGAGTACCATCAGGTTTTGTGACGACCTACCAGATCCCAGAGAGAGCAATCAAAGAAGCCATTACGAACACAGTTATACATCGCGATTATTACACCAAGCGCGATATTGAAGTTAGAATTTTTGAAGATCGCGTTGAGATTGAAAGCCCGGGCCTTCTTCCTCTTAATATCACTCCATCAAACATTGGAGTTGAAAGGGCGCACGGATACAGGAACGATCTGTTGGTAAAACATCTCCGTGAATTTCCGGATCCGCCAAATCTTGACCAAAATGAAGGGGTAAAAGCAATGCGCCAAACAATGATGATCGCCAATCTTTACCCTCCAGTTTTTTGGACATACCCTCGCTTACAGGATGCTGTTAGAGTGATATTTTTCAATGCGAAAGCCCCAAGTGAATGGGACAAAGTTTCCGATTTTTTGATCCGGAATAAATACATAAACAATACTGAAGCCCGCGGGATTCTTCATGTGGAAGATACCGGAAAAGTGTCGAAACTTTTTAACCGATTGGTAAGGCAAGGATCGCTCACCAAAATCGTGCCTCGAACGGGCGCAAAGCGCAATGTGCGGTATAGGTTACCAACTGCCGATGAAAAAACTTTATTTACCCCTGACAAAAGTAAATAACCACAAAATGGCGTTTTATGGGCATTTTGAAGGAGTTCATTTGCAAGGGGGGTTGAAAAGGGACATTCCGGAAGTCTCCTTTCCTCTTAAATACGGCACTTTCCGGCATACTCCATTTGCAATAGGCCAATAAATCAAAATACCATGGCAAAGAAAATCCAAAACAATCTGCTCAACGAACTGCCGCTTGCCATAGCGCTGGAGGGCGAGGTAAAGGCGTGGGCGGATCAGGGCTGGCAGGGCGTAACGCAGACAACCTACGAACTTTTGGCGTATTGGTTTAATCGCGGTGAGGAAACAGACGAGAGATTCCATAACTGCCAGCGCTGCGCGGTGGAGACGATTATTTACTGCCACGAAGTTTTGGGGATTGAAACATTGAAGCAAGTGTTTGAAAGATTCGCGCCGGAAGCGCTGGCAGCAAGCGCGGCTCTTTCGGAAGAAGTGGAAAATTTACCGTTTGCGAAATACTGCCTTAAGATGGCAACCGGCACCGGGAAGACTTGGGTACTTGCCGCACTTTTAGTTTGGCAGTATTTCAACGCCTTAAACAATGAACAGTCGGGCAAATACTCCACGCACTTTTTACTCGTCGCACCCGGACATGAGGTATTGAATCGTCTGCTGGATATGTTTTTGGGAAAGCACGACTCCAAAACCGGCAACCGCGACAAATCCAAATCGGATTTTCTGCGTCCGCTTTTTATGCCGGAGGGCGAGCGATTTCGCAGTCGCTTCCACTTGCAAGTCCTGGAGCCGGCGGACATCCGGCCCAACCTTACGCCCCCGGACGAGCCGTTCGTGTATATCACCAACTGGCAGCAGTTTCGGCTGAACGAATCAAGCAACTTGTGGGATCAACTAACCGGCGCCGATGCGGAGGAACAGCCGCGTGGAGAAATCATTGCCGATTTTCTCTCCGAGCATCCGGATTTGATTATTTTCAACGACGAGGCGCACCATGTCCACGGCGCCAAAACCGCCAAAGGCGAGGAATTGGTCTGGCGGAAATTCTTGATTGCTCTGTATAACCGAATGGCGGAAAAGCACCGCGGCGAGAAAGGCGTATTTTTGCAAATTGATTTTTCCGCTACGCCGTTTTATGGAAGCGCCGAGAAAAAAGAGTATTTTCCGCATATCGTCTACGATTTTGATTTGGTGTCAGCGATGCGGACGATGCTTGTCAAGCAGATATTTTTGGAAGAGCGGCAAGCAATGTCGGGCGAGAAAATGGATGACCTTGATGTGCGCGCCGAACGAGCCGAAGCCGACGAGGAACACCGCAGGGGGCAGGTTATTGGTGTTTCCGTGAGCCAAAAACTGCTTTTGGACATCGGCAGAAAAAAGATGGAGCAGATAGCCGCGGAATTTCGCGAAAAAGGACTGGATAAGAAACCTGTGCTTTTCGTGCTTGCGGAAAATACCGAAGTGGCGGATTTAGTTGCCGAGCATGTGGCGAATTTGACCGATGAACGGGGCAGAAATTATCGCAATCAGATTCTCGTAATCCACTCGGACAAAAAAGGCGAGATGAGCGACAAGGATTGGGAAAAGTACCGCCAGCAGTTAGAAACATTGGACGAGTCGGAGGAAGTAAATCCGATTCGCGTGGTGGTAAGCGTTTTGATGTTGCGTGAGGGCTTTGACACGCAAAATGTGGCAGTGGTTGTGGTGTTGCGGAGCGCGAAGGCCGATCTACTTTTAGAGCAGATAGTCGGGCGCGGAGTGCGGCTGATGTTTCCGGAATATAAATATCCTGAACTTGCCGATTTGAAACGCGAAGCGCGGGAAGATGTGATGCGTAAACGCGCGCCGAAAAATTCTCTGGACTTTCTTTTTGTCGTTGAACACCCGAAGTTTCGGAGTTTTTACGAGGAACTACAAAAGCAGGGATATACTATCGGCATTGGCGACTCTTCCGGCACGGATGCGACCGGCGACCTGGTCCTGTCGGAAGCCACGCCAGGGAGAATCAAAAACTACGATCTTTTTTGGCCGATACAAGTATACGAACAATCGGCGAAGTTTGATTTTTCCGCCATAGATATTGCGGGGCTTCCGAAGTACTCCATTCCATTTGAGATGCTCAAAAAACAACTTTCCCAAATCGCTATCACGGAAACACACGCCGAAACAGGCGGAAAAATAAAAACATGGAAGCTGGACAATCAGTATTTTGATTACGCCCATTTCTTGCGACAAGCGACGATGGCGGTGGCTTCCGAGAAGGGCGCGCACATTCTCACCGGCAAAATGGCCGATATCACGGGAATTATTGACGAGTATGTCAGCAACTACTTATTTGGCGGCGAGATTGATTTTCAGAAGGCGGAAAATTATACGGTGCTCAACTACGCGCCGCTCTTTGATTTTATCGTCGGAAGCGTCAAGCGGGCGCTGTTTGACGGCTTGGGCGCGATTCAATACGAAGTGAAGGCCGGAAAGATCGGCACATTGAGCGATGTAAAAAAGATTTATGTGCGCGAGTCGCTTTCCGTGCCGGTGGAGCGGTGCATCTATCCGCTTTCCGCGTATTCGCGCCGTGGAGAAGGATTTGAGAAAAAGTTTATGGAGGAAACTTTGGACAAGTCCGGCGAGGTGGAAGCGTTTGGCAAAATCCAGCCCAAGAAACACCCGCTCAATATTTCTTATCGGGACAAGGATGGAATCAAGCGCGACTATTTTCCCGACTTTATCATCAAGACGAAAGATAAAATGTATATCGTGGAAACGAAGGCAGAGGACGAGATGCAAAAAGCGGAGGGCAACGAAAAGAACCTGATTGTTTTGAAGGCGCGCGCGGCGGTGAGCTGGTGCAAAACGGCAAGCCAAGTGTCGCTGGCGAACCAGCCGCAGCAATGGGAGTATCTCATGCTTTCCGAAAAAACATTCAACGAAAATCGGCAATTGGGCTTTGATGCATTGATGAATTTTGCAAGATTGGAGACGACACGGTTTTTGTCGCGGGAATCAGGCAGGTTGCTCTAGAGAACTATGAACTATCTTCTCTACGGGCCGGATACGTACCGGAGCCGGAAAAAATTGCGGGAGATGATTGCGGGTTATGCGCCGCGCGTGCAGGCGGGGGCGGTGGATGTCCTGCGCTTTGACGCGGCGGAGGATGATATGAGTGAGTTGCCCGCCGTAGTGCGCGGGGGATCGCTGTTCGGCGCGAAAAAACTCATCGTGCTGGAACGGCCGTTCACTGCGGCCACCCCGTTTGATATCACGCGCCGCGTGCTCGCGGAGACGCACGAAACAAAAGATAGCTTCGTGATCGTTTGGGACGCTCTACTGGATGTGGAAGGGAAGAAACGGCTGAAGGAAGTGGAAAAGTATTTTAATAAGCGCGTGGAATTCACGCCGCTCGCGGGCGTACGCCTGCATCAATGGATAAAAAAAGAGGCTGCGGCGCGCGGCGTGGCGCTCTCTGCGGCAGATCGTGCGGCGCTCACGGCGAGAGACGGGGGCGATACATGGGGCATCGTCCAGGACATTGAGAAAAAAGCGCTCATGGCGGATAGCGGGGTGGCGGCGCCGTCCGCACCACCCGCTGTCTTTGATCTTGGCGATACTTTTTTTTCTTCTCCCGTCGCCGCGCGGCGTATCCTGTTGTCCCTCATCCGTGCGGGAGAAGACGAGAAAAATATTTTCTGGTATCTTGCGGGGCACACGCGCACACTTCTTACGGTAAAATCATATCTTGAGCGCGGCATATCCGTACCCGCGAGCGCCCACATCCATCCCTTTGTGGTAAAAAAAGCGTCCCGAGTAGTCGGGATGCTTTCCGTGGGTGATATGACGCGCATGCTCGGGCGTTTTTTTGAAGAAGATTGGCGGATAAAGACGGGCGTGTCATCGGCGCAAGAGTCGCTCCTGCGCCTGCTCGGATAATCCTATTTATTCACTGACTTTCCGATAAATTTCGTCAGACGCGACTTGAGGCGGCCTGCCTTATTTTTCTTGATCGCGTGCGTCTTGGCGGCCTTGTCGAGCGCCTGATATGCGAGCACGAGCGCTTTTTTCGCGTCCTCGATCTTGCCATCGGATACGAATTTCCGCACGACCCGTACCGCATCCTTGTAGGCGTCTTTTTTGATGGTGTTGCGGATTTTGCGCCGCACGGACTGGCGGAGCGCTTTTTTTGCTGAAGTGGTGATCGGCATAGTGCTATGGAATGTACTGCGGAAGCCCCAAAAAGTCAAATAAAAAAAAGAGCCGATGTTGCCATCGACTCGGTCGGGGGTTTGCGATTGCGGTGAAGCGGCGAGTCACGCCGCTTCTGCCAAACTTTCCGCGTGTGAATTGCCGCCGAGCGCGAGTTCAAGCAGTGCCATACGGATGGGGACGCTGTACTCGGTCTGCCGAAAGTAGTGCGCACGCGGGTCGCTATCGACTTCGTGATGTATCTCTTCATTCCGGGGCAAGGGGTGCATGAGTATTGCATCCGGCTGCATGCGTTCCATCATCTTTGCGTCAATACAGTAGCGCCGCTCAATGTCTTCATATACCACTCTGCCATCCGCTTTTTCGTGCTGAGAGCGCGTCCAATAGATGACCTTTGATTCTGCGATCACTTCTTCAAGTACTTCGTGCTCGGTAAACGTGACGTGGTACTTGTCGAGATACTCAAGCACGTCGCTTTTCATCCGCAGTTCGGGGGGCGAGACAAACATGATCTTCACGTCTTTGAATTTGGCAAGGAGGTACGCAAGAGAGCGGGCCGTCCTGCCGTTTGCAAGGTCTCCGCCGATGATGATGCTGAGGCCGTCAATAGCCCCGAACTTCTGATGGATGGTGCCTACGTCTAGTACTGCTTGTGTCGGGTGCTGGCCTTTACCGTCGCCTGCGTTGATGATGGGCACTCGGCTAACCGTTGCGGCGCGCTCGGCTGCGCCCTCTTCAGGGCGACGAAGAACAATCACATCGGGCCCCATAGTATTGAGGACTTTAATGTGGTCTTCTAAGCTCTCTCCGCGATTCCGATATTCGGAGGAGATTCTCCCGCCTCCTTGGAGCGGTGGCACGTCCATGCCCAATCGCAATCCTGCTACGCAAAATGACGCATGTGTCCTTACCGATTCCGTTTCGAAACTATTGAACAGCATTTTTTCGGAAAAGAGTTGGCGCATGCGATAGCGGCCGGAACTGCTTCTCCATAGCACCTCGAACTCATTGGCGCGACGAACCACTGCCTCCAATAACGGGCGGCTGAACTGTTGCGATTTCAAAATGTGCATGATGGGTCCCTCCCGTGTGTACCCCTTGGGTCTTAAGAACGTGTTTTGAAATACCTTATCACGCCGCCGCTAGTCCGGCAATACGCGGTATTGTTTTATCCGGTCGCGCAGGCGCGCGGCCAGCTCAAAGTCCATGTGTTTCGCGGCTTTTTTCATTTCGCGCTCAAGCGCTACCGCCGCAGAAGGTTTTTATATGCTTTGTCGCGGCGATCAATATCGTAAAGCGTGAGTTCTCTTTTACTGCTATCCACCCAAAAGAAAATCCGCCAGTCCCCGGCCCGCATCTTATGTAGGCCGCGCAGATCAGGCGGCAAATTTGTCATGGGCGAGCCGATGATTTCGGGATGCGCCGCACGGTATTCTATTTTCTCGGCGATGCGACGTTGGTCATTGCGAGGCAATCTGGCGAATACTTTCTCAAAAGATACAAGTGGCCGGATACTATAGGCCATACCTTGTTTTCAGCAATTTCCACTGCCCAGTATCGCCGTGGAGGTGTTCGGCGCGCAGACGACGTATCTTTCTTATGAATGCGGGTTTTGAGACAAGGAGCGCATTCTCCAAAGCATCTTCGGCCGCAATAAACTGGCGTCCAGCTGCCAAGATATCTTGAAGCGCTTTTTTAGGTATCTGAATTGTGGTTGACATAGTTCAAAGATAGAAGAAAATTGTCGCGTTGTCAATAATATGGGCATACTTGCATACGAAAAGAAAAATACCAGCAGGTCCGTATTAAATGATGGTACAAAACATATCCGCTCCTTTTCAAAGAACAAGTATCCTCAAGGAACATTGGCCATCGGGGGCTGTCCTCGGTGCCTCAATATCCCTGAAAATAAATAAACCCCTCGCTTGTGGCGAGGGGTTTATTTGATAGCAGAATTCGTGGTTATCTATGCCTACATATCAAATATGCGCCTTCGCCAGAAGGGTTCATCATCATAGCCATCATCATGTTTCTCTGGGCTCGTATATCCATAGGTTATCTCATGATAGCGGGGGCGGATTATTTGTCAAGCGACGGCTTGAGAGAAGCGTCACCTGTCAACTGTTTTATCCGGTCGCGCAGGCGCGCGGCCAGCTCAAAGTCCATGTGTTTCGCGGCTTTTTTCATTTCGCGCTCAAGCGATTTCACTATGTCGGCAGTATGACCCTCCGGCAAGGGGAGAGGGCCGTCCTTTTTCGCTGTTTCTAATATAGAATCGCGAATTGCCTTTTGAATCTGCAGGGGCGTGATGCCGTACTCTTTATTATAGGTACGCTGAATGTTCCTGCGCCGGTCGGTTTCCCGCATCGCGGCATGCATGGAACGCGTCACAGTGTCTCCGTACAACACAAC
>Ga0209542_10007708_pt1 | contig 20356 bp, 21 predicted proteins | sample RifCSPhighO2_01_FD_184028 | JGI IMG/M metagenome (GOLD analysis project Ga0209542, IMG submission 184028) | Soil microbial communities from Rifle, Colorado - Rifle CSP2_plank highO2_0.1 (SPAdes) (version 2) | ecosystem: Environmental > Terrestrial > Deep subsurface > Rock core/Sediment ...
GCATTCCGGTCTTCCAGCACAACGCCGGCGTGAGGGTCAAATGATTCTCCGTAAAATACCGCCCGCGCTTCTTCGGAAGAAGCCGCGGATCTTTTTTGGAATACGATATACGCTTTTGGCAAAACCGTTTTGTTCTCATAGATCTTTATATCAGCGTCGTAGATGAGCTTTCGTTCCAGCGTAGCAGGAAGCGGCTCTTCGGAGAGCAGATAGCGGACATTGAAAGCATCAAAGAATTTTTCCGGCACCTCGGATATTTTTTCTGGAGACAACTCCGCCGTGAGCGAGTTCCCTCCCGAAAGAACGTCCGGCAGGAAGGTAACGTACCGGCGCGACTTCACGGCATACGAGTTTTGAGATTTTTGGATACGATAAAGTTCACCGATGTGCCCTGCGAAAACATCGCCAAGCGAGAATGTCCGGGACACCCCGTCTTTTGCCATTCGTTCCCGGAGAAATTTCACATAAGGAGGCGTTTCCGCATATTGGTCAACATAGCGGAATCCATCGCGCACTTTCGGCATATACCACCAGAGTTCAAATATGGTGAGAAAAAGCATGGCAACGACAGCCCGCTTACGGTATCGTTCAACGCGCAGAAAATAGATGATCAGAAATGCAAGCCCTGCAAAAAGAATCGCTTCGGCGAACAAGCCGATAGTAAAATAATAGCCGTGGTTTTGCAGCGCTTCGAGAGCGATGGTGCGGATGCTTGAAGGCCACTTTGTGAGCGCTCCGGTTATCTTTCCAACTAGCGCAGGATTGCGTTGTCCGAGATCAAAGTTCGGCACGTACGCCTGGCGGAACGCGGCGGGGGCGAACAGATACGCCGCGATAAACAAAAGCGGAATCACTGCAACCGATTGAGAGAACCGGCGCCAGCGTATCGCAGCCGCATCCGCGCGAAGAATTGTTTCAAATGCAATTCCCGCGCAGATAACAAGCGCTCCCGCCATCGGTCCATATGCCTTGTACCATCCGATTTGGCCGAACACCGGAAGCGCGCCGATCCATTGAAGAAGCGGAAATCCCGCGTTTTTTAATACCACGAAGCCGATCCACGCATAAAGCGGCGCGAGCGGGAAAGGCTTCTGCTTTATAAAAAAACTTGCGAGGAACAGCAGAAATACGCTCATACCCGCGTAGGGAATGATGAGTTCAAAACGATCAAGAAGATGCCCGCCCAGCGCCACCTCCGGCGTCATAGTGGGACTTATGATGAAATGCAGAAGGCGGAGCGGAGGGAACGCGAGCAGTCCTTTTTCATTCCAATAGTCGGCGGTTTGCCCCTGGCGGTAATGGACAAGGAATTCAATGATGAACGGCGACGCAACGAGCAGCGCGACAAGCATCGCCAGCCCGATCCGCCCGCACACGCGGAGCCATTGTCCGCGGAGCTTGTCTCGACGATGATATATGCGCCACGTCCCATAGAGTACGACGAAGAGTGCCGCGACGATGGTGGTTTGCGGATGTCCGATCGCAATCGTGCACGCGAGAAGAAAGCCGAAGAGCAGCGCGAAGCGCACCTCATTGTTCTGAAAATGTCGCTCAATTGCCCAAAGCATCCAGGGAAGCAAGGCGTCAACATCAAGGAACGGATAGGTAAGATAGAGCATGAAGTATCCGGAAAATGAGTAGGCAATTCCGCCCCACAACGAGACCAGGCGCCGGAGACCGATGGTCCGCAAGTATAAAAACATGCCGAGACCGGCGATAAAGAAACGGAGCAGAAAATACCAGTCAAACGCATGCGCGGAATTCCATAATAAAAAGAACACGAGCCGGAGCGGATAGTAGAGTCCGTTCATGAGATTGCTCATAAGCGGTTGTCCGCCGCCGGAGTAGGACGCCCAGAGCGGCGGAACCCCTTCCTTAATCAGCGAGACGCTCGCTCTTACAAGGGGGATTGTGTCCACCGTATGCGTCGCGCCATCAACCTGCCAAGGGGTTTTTATCTGCGGATCGGGGGAAAGATACGAATAAAACGTCGGTACCGCCTCGGCAAGCGATTGCCGGCCGAGCAAGACCGGAAAGAAGAAAAGCAACACGACAAGCCCGATCCAAAAACTGCCATATGCCCAATCGCGTTCAAGCCATTTACGCATAGAGTTTTTTTTGCACGTTCACCCGCCAGAACAAGGCGAGCACCGCCTTAAGAACGCTGCCGGTGTTGCGCTTTAACATCGCGAGATTCACCCCTTTGCGTTCCGGCGAGCGCCGCACCGGCACGACGGTGTACGTAAGCCCGCGTTTCACGAGCGTTACCACGACTTCCGCCATGTAGGCGAAACTGTCGGTTGTCATCGGCACGGTGCGCCACACGGCGGTTTTTACGATGAGAGGCCCATTGTAATAGGGGACGCGGAACCAGAACAAGCCGTTCATCAGCCGCACGAACAGCCATGAAATAAAACGGCGGGTCCAGTGGCGATCGCCGTATCCTTCCAAAAAACCGAGGACGAAATCCTTTTTCCCGATTGCCGCGAGGAGATTGTGGAATGTTTCCGAACCTGGATACGTATCAGCGTCTATAAAAAGGAAACAGTATTCCTTGCCGGCGTTCCCGACCGCGAGGCGCATATTGTAGCCGATGTTTTTATTGGGATTATTGTGGAAAACGCGCACCCGATTATTCTTATGCGCAATTTCATTTGCGATGCGTCCGGTTGCGTCAATACTCCCATCGTCTACCACAATGATTTCGTAATCACCCGCATCTTTTTTAAGCGCCGTTTCGGTTGCCGCAACGGCTTCGCCCAGGGTTTTTTCTTCGTTGTATGCCGGTATGACGGCGGTGACGGAGGGAGGGTTCATGGTTCTGTAGCAGGAGGAAGGGGGCTTTCAATCGCACTAAACATAGTAGCACACACGAGATAGATGGGGGAACCATGCGTTCTAGACCGATCCTGGTTTCTCTGCTACTATTTCTCCATTGAGATGCCATTATCCACTCCGATTCTTGTCACGGGAGGCGCGGGTTTTGTGGGGTCAAACCTTTTGCGGAAATTGGTTCAGAGCACAGACCCGAAGAAGATACACGTACTTTTGAAACAACGCTCCGATTGTTGGAGAATCAGCGATCTTCTGCGCAAAGTGTCCGTGCACACGGCGGACCTTTCTTCGCCGCGCGCGGCGGATAATTTGGTGCGTACGATAAAACCGAAGACCATTTTTCACTTGGCGGCCCACGGGGCATACCCGTCCCAACAGCACGACGAAGAAGAGATCGTGCGCACGAACGTACTTACCACATTCAATCTGATCCAAAGTTGCAGCAAGGCGGGATTCCATGCATTCGTAAATACCGGAACTTCGTCGGAGTACGGCGCGAAGAAAAAACCCATGCGGGAGAGCGACGTACTGGAACCGATAACGCCTTACGCCGCGAGCAAAGCGTGGGCGACTCTCTACGGCCAGTATCTTGCCGTGGCGCGCGGAGCGCCCATCGTTACCTTGCGGCCTTTTTCCGTTTACGGCTCCTACGAACCGGCAGGCCGACTAATACCCAACATCATACTTTCATTTCTTAAGAAAACCCCTTTGCGCCTGGCTCCGCCGAAAACAGCGCGCGACTTTATCCATATTGACGACATGGTGGAAGCGTATATCATAGCCGCACAGCGACCCCGCGCAGGAACGATCTTTAATATCGGTTCGGGGAAGCAGACAACTATCGGCGAAGTATTCGCTCTTGCTCAACGCGTTATGCATGCCTCCGGCGATCCGGTATGGGATAAAGCGGTGGCGCGATCTTTTGACACCGGCACATGGGTCGCCGATGTCCGCCTTGCAAAAGCGCGTTTGGGATGGAAGCCGAGGACAAATCTGGCAGAGGGATTGCGGCGCACCGCGCATTGGTTCACAAAGCATATCTCGTTATATGAAAAATAATTCCCCGCGTTTTTATAAAGAGAAAGCGGCGGCGATCCGGACGAGCATTCTTAAGGTTTCCCATCGGGCGAGAACGCCTCATATCGGGTCGGCGCTTTCCATAGTGGAGATTCTCACAGTTTTGTATTTTCGGATTTTGAACGTGAAATCCCACCGCCAATCAGGGTTTGAGATGAGGGACCGGCTGATTTTAAGCAAAGGGCACGCAGGTCTCGCGCTCTACGCCGCGCTTGCGGAGCGGGGGATACTTAAACGGAAATTCTTAGACCGGTTTGTTCAGAACGGCACGATGTTGCCAAGTCACCCGTCGCGGAACGTTCCCTTGGGCGTTGAAGTAACTACGGGGTCGCTCGGCCACGGCCTGCCCATGGCGGTGGGGCTTGCGCTTGCCGCAAAGCGAGACAAGAAACCCTATCGCGTATTTGTTATTATCTCCGACGGCGAATGCGACGAAGGATCCACGTGGGAAGCGATCATGGCCGCCGGACAATGGCATCTGGATAATCTGACCGTTATTGTTGATTATAATAAAATCCAGAGTTTCGGACGGGTGCGCGAGGTAATGGATCTGGAGCCGCTTGCCGCAAAGTGGAAGTCGTTCCGTTGGAGCGTCAAAGAAGCCGACGGGCATGATATGGGCGCCCTTATCAAGACGCTATCCAAAGTTCCTTTCCGGAAAAATTTTCCGAGCGTGCTTATCGCTCATACCGTGAAGGGCAAAGGAGTTTCTTTTATGGAAGACACGATTGACTGGCATTACAAAAATCTGACCGATGTGCTGCTTGATCAGGCCATCAAAGAAATCAACCATGCCAGGTAGTGAAAATTCGACTAAGATTATGTTCCATACAAATCAGGGTAGCCGGCTACTCAAACGAATGCTGAAGGAGTATTTTTATCTTGACAAGAAAAAACAGGTCAAATCTCTACTACCTGGATGAGAAACGCATTTCAACGGGCGCTGCTTCGGGCAATGAAGGCGGACAAAAATGTCATGTTGGTAACGGGCGACCTCGGTTATTCGGTGCTTGAACCGTTCCGCGATGGTTTTCCGAAACAGTATGTGAATTGCGGCGTCGCGGAGCAGAGCATGATGGGGATTGCCGCGGGCCTCGCGATGTCCGGCAAAAACGTATTCGCGTATTCCATCGCCCCTTTTGCGTCCCTGCGGGCGCTTGAACAAGTAAGAGACGATATCGCATACCAAAATTTGCCGGTGAAAATTATAAGTGTCGGCGGCGGGTTTTCTTACGGGCATCAGGGAGTAACCCATTGCGCCATTGAAGACATTGCGATTATGCGCGCGATTCCGAATATGGCAGTCGTGTGCCCGGTTGATCCCTATGAAACCGAAGCGGTAATTGATTTCGCGGTCCGCCACGAGGGACCCATGTACATCCGTCTTGGCAAAGCGGGCGAGAAAAATCTTTTTAAAAAACCCCCGAAATTCGCGCCGGGGAGATTCTCGGTTCTTTCGGGGAAAGGGGATGTCGCTCTTTTTGCGACAGGACCTCTCACATGGAATGCGCTGGAAGCAATGTCTTTCTTGCGGGCAAAGGGCATTCCGTGTAGAATCATTGCGGCATCGAGCGTGAAGCCCATTGATCGGCGTACGATTCGGAAAGCCGCCCAAGAGTGCCGCTTATTGGTGAGTGTAGAAGAACACAACGTGATGGGGGGATTGGGAGGCGCAATCGCCGAGGTGCTTGCCGAAGGCGGCTCTCATGCACCGCTTTTGCGGCTGGGCGTTCCGGACGTATTTCTCAAAAAAATCGGTTCCCAGGAATATTTGAGAGATTATTATAATCTATCACCGAAGAAAATAGCGGATGCTATTCTCCGCCGCGCGAAGCGAAATCGCTGAATGCTTGCGCCTGGAGATAATATATATGCCCAAGAAATCCGTAAAACCCAAAAAGATCCTCATTACCGGAGGCGCCGGCTTCATTGGGAGCAATGTGCTCGCCTATCTTTTTGAAAAATATCCTGCGTATCATTTCATCGTATTGGATCTTCTGACCTACGCCGGCGACATGCGCAATATCCCCGAGCACATTCACAAGTCGCCCAATTTCCGTTTTGTCTATGGCGACGTGCGCAACACAAAGCTGGTGGAAAATCTTGTCTCCAAAGTAACGGATGTGGTTCACTTCGCCGCCGAGACGCACGTGGCACGCTCCATTTACGACGACGCGAACTTTTTTGAAACCGACGTGCTTGGCACGCAGAAAATTGCGAATGCCGTTCTTATCAATCGGGATACCATCAATCTTTTTATTCACATCTCAACTTCCGAAGTATACGGCACGGCTCGTTCGCGCCTTATGGCGGAGGACCATCCGCTTGTGCCCGCGAGTCCGTATGCCGCGGCGAAAGCGGGCGCCGACCGGCTGGTAAAATCCTACTACCTTACCTACGGCATACCCGCCGTGATTTTGAGGCCGTTTAACCAATTTGGGCCGCGACAACACCTTGAGAAGCTCATTCCGCGGTTTATCACGAACGCAATTTCGGGCGAGCCGCTTACCGTGCACGGTTCGGGAAACAGCATGCGAGATTTCACCTACGTGGAAGATTTAGCGCGGGCGATTGACCTCGTGCTCCACGCTCCGAAAAAGAAAATTGTCGGCGAGGAATTTAACGTGGGCACCGGCCATAGTTTTTCAGTGAACCGGATCGCCCATCTCATACTTTCGCTTATGAAAGAGAATCATCATGCGCCGAAAGTGCGATTTAGCCACTCAATCATGAATATCGGCGATAGACCCGGGCAAGTGTACCGACACACCGCGTCCTACAAAAAAATAAAAGATGCGCTTGGTTGGGAACCGCGCATCGGCTTTGAGGAGGGCTTGCGGATGACGATTGAATGGTATTTGGCGAACCAATCCTGGTGGCGCGACAAAATGTGGATGCGCCATGTGCCGATTGAAACAGAAAAAGGGAAGATGGAGATGCACTAGTACACCGTTAATGATTGACGCATTACAATTCCTGGAAGAGCATCGGAACTGGAGATTTCCCTACTTCAAAGATACTCCGTTAAGGCAGCGCATTGCATGGCGCAGATTGGGTTTTTCTGCGTGGCGGGCGGGGGCCATTTCCTTTCGCGATGCGATGCAAAACCTCCTGTCTTCCGCCGGGAAGAGCCAATCTCTTATGAAACGGATGTGGGCGTTCGCCAACGCGCATTTCATGGACGATATACGCGCGCAAAATCTTCACCAAGAGGGAATCGCCGTTTTCGGGCGCCCGTTCAATCTTGCAAGCGAGCGCGAAGAAACTCTCAAGTGGATTGCCACGTTCAAAACGCTCAATGAAACCATTGCCGCAGACCAATACCAGACAAAAAAGTATCTTCGCCCGAATTCAACCGTGGTGGATGCAGGAGCGAACATCGGGGCATTTTCAGTGCTCTCGGGACACTTATGCCCCGAAGGCGCCATTTACGCATTTGAACCGGTGCCCTCAACCTGTTCCGTGCTCCGGAAAAACTGCTCGCCATATCGGAATATTCATGTATACGAGCAAGCTCTCGGAGAAACAGAAAAGGAATCAAGCATTCTCATGAATCTTGAAACCTTGGCGGCGAGCGCGCTCCAAGATAGCGGTATGCCGTTTGACACCTATCCCACCGCGCCTCCTCAAAAAGTAAGCGTTACCACCGTGGACGCATTAGAGTTGCCACGTTTGGATTTCATGAAGCTTGACGTTGAAGGATATTGCGGGCGCGTTATCGCCGGCGCGAAAGAAAGCATCAGAAAATACAGGCCGGTGATCGTCATGGAGATTGACCGTCCGGGCACCGAAGAAGAAGAGATCAAAAAGCTCGTGAATGCCGTGAGCCCCGGATATCATTTTATCAAGCGGTACGCAACCGAGTTGCTACTCTCAATAATCCCCCAAGAAAAATTATAATTATCCAGATGAACACTTTTTACCTCTTCCTCTTTCTCCTTGCCGCAGGGCTTAACTCAACGGCGCAAATCCTCTTGAAGAAGGGTGCGCTTGCCATCGCGTCCGTACTCTCCGGTCCGGAAGCGCTCGCGGTCAAGGCGTTTCGGGCCTTCACCAATCCTTTTATTGCAGTCGCCGTTATACTTCTCGCCACGGGGATGTTCTTGTGGATTAAGATTATTTCCAGAATAGAACTTTCCCGTGCTTATCCCATCAATATCGCGCTTACCGTTATTATTACTTCGGTCGTAGCCATATTCCTGTTTGGGGAAAGCATGAGCGTGAGCAAGGCAGGAGGCATTCTTTTAATCCTCCTGGGGATATGGGTAACGCTCGGGGCATAACCAAAATTATTTGATCCCTCTCGGTTTCGGTCCGTGTTCAACGAAGAACGACCCGTCATTCTTCTCTTTATCGCGCACGAGGTGAACTTCGCGGCAAACTTCTTTCTGGTTCTGTATCTCATCCCATACTATCTTTGCGACCGAACGGGGGTCCATATACCCGGTCGTATCCACGTTCACGCCCTTGAATATTTCTGTTTTCATGCCGCCCGGATATACAACGGTGGCTTGCGAGCCGGGCAATTCCTTCGCGAGCTCCCCGGCAAAGTTCAATACAAACACGGCTTGCGCGTCTTTTGAGGCGCAATATACCGTTTCGTGCTCTCGGACGCGCCACGCCGAAACGGATGAAATAGCGATAAGGCGATAGGGGCGTTTTTCTAAGATGTGCGCTTCGTGAAATCGGTGCAACATTTTCAATGGTCCGGTAAAATTGGTGGCGGTTATCGCATCAATGTCCTTGAGCGAATGTTCTACGAACGGCAACTTCCGCCAAATGCCGGCGTTCCAGAAAAAATAATCTATCGGATAGCGCTTCACCTCGGAGAACGCCTTCTCAACGCTCTCGTCGTCGGTAAGGTCCATCGCGACCCGAATCGCGTTCGGCGGGAGCGAAGAGGCGATATCCGGGCTCTCTGCGGACCGGCCGGTCGTGATAGGCTGAATGCCGCGTAGTGCCGACTCTTGCGCGAGGGCGAGCCCCATTCCTTTTGTACCTCCCAGAATAAGCGAATAACTCATAAGAAAGAGAATACCACCTTCGCTGTTTTTTTCCAATTGTGATTTTGCCGTGCTACAATGTAACGTAAGGTAATGATTTACGACGACATTAAAAATTTCAATAAACAATTCGCGTGGGAGCCAAAGATTCAGAATGCCCGCGCCTTGAAAAAGTTCAAGAAGTTCATTGTGGCCGGCATGGGCGGTTCGCATTTTGCCGCAGACCTGATTAAGACATGGCGGCCGAATTTCCAAGTTACTGCGTGGTCAAATTACGGCCTGCCCCCGTTGTCTCGCAAGGAGCTGAAAGATTGCCTTTTTATCGCGAGTTCTTATTCGGGGAATACCGAAGAAACAATCGACGCATTCAAACATGCGCTAAAGAGGAAGTTGAACGTTGCCGTCATGGCTTCAGGCGGAAAACTGATCAGGATGGCGGAGGCGCTCAAACTGCCGTATGCCCTTGTGCCGTCCGGCGTCCAGCCGAGATCGGCAATAGGATACATGCTCAAGGCAACTCTCGCACTTATGCACGAACGGCAAGCGCTTCGCGATATAAGTAAGCTTACCAAGGCACTTCATTCAAGTCGTTACGAAAAGAGAGGAAAGCATCTCGCGCAAAAGCTCATTGGGTCCGTGCCCGTGATCTATTCCTCGCCCCGGAATTATTCCATTCTTTATAATTGGAAGATCAGACTTAATGAAACCGGGAAAATTCCGGCGTTCTACAATGTAATACCGGAGATGAACCATAACGAGATGATTAGCTTCGATACGACCAAGAGTGCTGCGTCGCTCTCAAAGCATTTTTACTTCATCCTTCTTAAGGATAAGGATGACCATTCGCAAATTACAAAGAGAATGGATGTGCTGCGAAAGCTTTTCGCGAAGCGCGGGCTCCGCTCGGAAGTTGTGCTACTTAACGGCAAAAATGCTTGGGAGAAAATATTCTCCTCAATCATGCTGGCAGACTGGACTTCATATTACACGGCCCGGCACTACCATGCCGAGCCGGAAAAAGTTGGCATGGTGGAAGAGTTTAAAAAATTGATCGCGAAGCGATGATTGACGAATCGGAATCAAGGACTACAATTACACCACCATGCGCGCTTTGATATTCAGAGGACCAAATGACTATAGCGTTGAAGAAAAGCCGGTCCCGCAGATCGGCGAAGGCGAGGTGCTCTTAAAAATCATCGCCTGCGGGCTTTGCGGCACCGACGTGAAGGTTTTTGGCAACGGCCATCGTGCCATTACGCCGCCGAGGACGACCGGACATGAAATTGTGGGAGTGGTCGAGGATTCAAAGTCCGGTAAAGCGGGGGTCGCGAAGGGAGATAAGGTGCTTGTCGTAGCGCCCATCGGATGTATGAAATGCAATTTCTGTCTCCGCGGGGAGCAGAATATCTGCCCCGTTGTCGTGGAGCGCGTGCACGCGTTTGGCTATGACACCGATGGCGGGTTTGCCGAGTATATGCGGGTTCCCAAAGACGCCGCAGACCAGGGAGTGCTCGTGAAGATTCCCGAAACCGCAATCCCACTGACATTATTAGCGGTTGCCGAACCATTGGCGTGCGTCTTGAATGGCCAGGAAAAACTTCGCATCGGTCCCGACGATGTTGTCGTCGTTATCGGCGCGGGCCCAATCGGATCTCTGCACGTGGTCGCGGCTCGTGCGCAGGGGGCGAAGAAGATTATTCTTGCAGATATTGACTCTGCCAAACTCGCGCGCGCCGCTGTTTCTCATGCGGACGTCTCGATAGACAGCTCCAAAGAAAATCTTGCGGAGCGGGTGCGCAAAGAAACCGACGGTCGCGGGGCGGACGTTGTGATTGTTGCGGCGCCTGCGCCATCGCTCCAGACCGAGGCGATTGAGATGGCAGCGGTCAGGGCGCGCGTTTCATTCTTTGCCGGTCTTGCAAAGGGGACGGCATCGCCTCTTATTGACACCAATAAGATCCATTATTGGGAAATAGAGGTTTACGGCGCTTTCGGCGCATGCCGAAAGCAATATGAGAAAGCCATGCAGTTGATTCTCGCCCGCCCCGCCGACTTCCAAACCCTCATCACGCACATAATGCCGCTTGAAGATATCAAAAAAGCGGTGGAACTTATGAAAGCGGGGCAGACGATTAAAGTAGTGATTACGCCATGACCCATGTCAATTTCGGCGATGTGGAATGGACAGAGGGAAAACGGTTTGAGGTGCCGCTTTCCTCATATCGCCATGCGCTTACGATCGTGTGTACGCACAAGGGGCGGCATCAGGGAACATTCACGAATGGGACCTTCGGCTATTTTGCGCTCGTGCGGTTTACTACGGGAGACGAGGGAGTAGGCATCGTGCCCGTGCTCCCCGACGGCCGTTTTCTTATGATAGTTGAAGAGCGTCCCGCAGTTACTTCCTGGGGAGAGAGGCCGCGCACGTTCAAGCGACTTTCCGGAGAGGATATCAATCTCGGAGAGTATCAATCGCTGGAATTCCCCGCAGGGGGCAAGGACGCAGGCGAATCCCCGCGCGATGCGGCCCTGCGCGAATTGAAAGAAGAAACAGGGATACCCGATCAGACGATCGCGCTATACCGCATGCGCGCGGTTTACCCCATGATTCCGGACACGATCATGAGGATGCACTACGCAGTCGCATACTTAAGCGATGAACACTTTGCCGTTCAGGTGGAAACGGACGGCGGTTTGGCGGTTTTCGCAGTGACGGAGGAAGAAATAGAACGGAATATCCGAAACGGAGTGCTTGCCGATGCGATCACGGTCCTGACGGGATGGAATTTTTATAAAACCGTGCGGGACGCAAGAAAGAATCCCGGGACTATGAAATGCCTGAAAGAAGAAGGATATCTCACCGAAGAAACAACATGAACGTCATTTTCCCATTAGCCGGTAAAGATCCGCGGTATCCGAATCTGCCGAAGGCGTTAGTTGACGTTCGCGGGAAACCCCTCGCCGCCTATGTCCTTGGACAGCTTCGCATTCAGCCGGAGGATAAGCTGATTTTCGTTGTTCTCAAGGAAGATGTTGAAAAATATCATATAGATCAGATACTCAAGGATATCGCGGGAGAAAACGCAATCATTCGCGTTCTCCCCGGTATTACACAGGGTTCGCCGTGTTCTATTGTGGAAGCTGTGCGGGACTTGATTGATAACGACACCGATGTGTTGGTGGAGCTCGGCGATGTGATTAGGAGTGTTGATAATTTATATAAGGACATTACCGCGCATCGTTCCGAGGTCTCGGGGATTATTCCCGTGGAACAACGCGACATGACGGGGCGTCCCTTCGGCTACGTGAAAACTGACGAAAAAGGTTTCGCAGAGGCGCTTCTCGAAAAAGAACTCGCCTATGCGGCTCCGTGGGCGACGATGGGGTTATATTATTTTTCCAAAGGCAGTGATTTCGTATGGGCGGTGAACGAAATGGTACGCAAACGAAGTTTCGTGTACAAAGAGATGTTTTTTGTGGGGCCGGTGTATAATGAGCTTATCGGGCGAGGTGATAAAGTGATGATTTCGGAAAATAAAATTGAAACAATGCTGGGGACTCCCGGAGAAGTTGAAAGTTTTCGTGAGATGCGATTTTTATGACAATCTTAAATCTATGAAAGAATTTGGAGGCCATATCGGTCGCAAGTACGCCCGCATTGACCTTGAAGGGAGAAAGGTATTGCGAGAAGGCAGGGGAAGGATTAACGAATTTCCCCTCGCCGAAGCACTTGAAGGGTGGAAGCATACGTTTAGCATTACCGCCGAGTTTGATTCCGCAGCGAACCAAGAAATCCAGCGCAGAATTCTTGATATTCTCGCGAACATGGAAAATGAGCTTGGCGTATCGCTCCTTCTCGCCTCCAGGGATTTTCCGCTTCACGCGACTATTCAAAACGGTATTTTTGAGGGAGAAGATGGAGCGAAAGAGAAAAAGATTTTTCAAGAATTGGCAGGGGACGAAGGAATTATTCAATCAGAGAAGGAAATCACGGGGATTTTCGTGATATTTAAATATCTCCTTATCGATAAAGGGAATATTCTTCTGACCGCTTCGGAAATTCCCGAAGCGATTATTGAAGCGAGAAACCGAGCATCCCATGAATATATGGCAAAGGGCTTGCGTCCGTTGCCCATGGAGCACATCTTACATTTGACGCTCGCTCGCATTGTTGGCAAACCGCCGCAAGGCGCGGAGAAAGCATTTAACGATTATCAACAACGGCTTGTGCAATTAAGGCATGCGATATCAGCATCGCCCATATCGGCACGGATTGAAAAAGTTAAGAAAGGACGCGCATCGGATACATTTTCTCCGCAATAAAAAGACAAACGGCGCTGGTTTTGTATCCAGCGCCGCGTTGATCGGGCGGGTGAGGCGGACAAAATCTTTATGGGGTTCACCTTTGTGCGGCGTTCTGACCTCTGATACACTAAAACAACATATGGAAACCTTCGCCCATCGCGGGATGCTTGATGAATATCCCGAAAACAGCTTATCGGCCTTGCGGGAGGCCTTTCGGCGGGGGTTCGGCATTGAGACCGATCTACGGCTTACGAAAGATAATGATTTCTTGATTATCCACGACGATACGTTCCTAAAAACCGCGAACGTGCGTCGGCGGGTGATAGACACCACGCTTGCCGAGGCGGAAAAACTTACTTATCCAAATTCAAGCGAACATTTGATTTCGCTTCGTTCCCTCCTCGCAATGGCCGCAGAAGAAAATCGTGGCCGCCAAATGGCGCTTCAGCTAAAATACACGAGCCAAAACGAAACAGGGCTTCAGCTCCTCGCCAAATATTGGAAAGAGTTTAATCTCTACGACAGTGCGCTTACTTTTGACCTTACGAAAGAGGCCGCAACGCGCCTTAAGGAAATTGACCCGAAGATAAAGATCGCGCTCATCGTTTCAGAATACAAATTTGAGCCGACGATTTATTTGTGGGAAGAAGTCAAGGACTTTAAGCCGATGGATATCGTTTGGTCCGCCGAATACCTGAAGCTTTACCGCAAGGCATTTTTTGATGAAGTAAAGGCGAGCGGACGAACGGCGTATGCAATGTCGCCTGATGTGCACTGGATTCTCGGCCATCCTCTGGCCTACGAGGGGTATGAAAAAACGTGGGATGACCTCATCCTGTGGGGTGCCGAAGGAATTTGCACGGATTATCCGGAAAAACTTGCAAAACGGTTGGCGCGCGGGTAGGATGAATCCCGTTAGAGACCGTGGTCGCTTTCCGTATACATTCTACAACTTTAGCTACTAAAAGCATGTTATTAACAATAATCTGGCAGGGCACGGACGACCGCGACCTGTCTCTAACGGAATGAAGATTGTTATGCCCATGGCGGGACGGGGGTCCCGTTTTGTTAACATCGGAGTTACCAAACCGAAGCCGTTGATCGAGGTTCTGGGGAAAACCATGGTGCAATGGTCGATTGAAGGCGCAAGACATACGTACCCGCAAGCAAAAGACAGCGATTTTGTTTTCATCTGCCACGCAGATCACGAAAGGGATTACAAAATAAGCGAAACGTTAAAAGCGCTTGCGGGTCCCAAGGCAACCGTTCTTTTCACTCCCGTCGTGACCGAAGGTGCGGCCTGCACCGTACTTCTTGCCAAGGATCATATTGATGGCGACGAAGACATGCTGATGATTGACGCAGATCATTTTGTGGTGTGCCCGGAATTTGAAAAAGCCAGGGAAGAAGCGCGGCTCAGCGGCTGGGGAGGCCTCATTCCCACGTTTGAACGGACGGCTCCGAACTATTCTTATGCGAGGACCGACGAACAGGGGAATGTGGTGGAAACCCGCGAGAAGCAGGTCATTTCAACGCATGCCGCGGTTATGTACTACTTTACCAAGTGGAAATATTTCGTATCAGCCGCAGAGGCGATGATTGCGAAAAACATCAGGTATAACAATGAATTTTATATGTGTCCGGTGTATAATGAAGTGATTGCGCAAGGGCATATCGTGCGCACCGTGCCCGTGGAGCTCGCGCTCCATCTCGGCACCCCGGAAGAGGCGAGATATTTTGAGGAGCATGTGCCCGAGAAATACCGATCCTGACCGATGGTTTTGACCAATCTATACTCCACAACCTCATGATGAATAAAATAAAAAAAGCAATTATTTTCAGAAATCCGTTAGTGTATCCGATGGATAAACTATTGAACCGCTCTCGATCTGGACTGATGACCGTTAAACTGATGAATGGCCTTGAATTCAAAATACACACCGGCAACTCCGATATTAATACGCTCACCGAGGTTTTTGTAGCCGATGGCTACAAAGAATTTTTCTCTCTTATAACACCGAACTCAATCGCGGTAGACATTGGAGCGAACTACGGCGCCGTATCGGTGGCAATGGCAAGAAATGGAGCAAGGGTATTCGCTTTTAAACCGAATCACTACATCGCTCCTCTTATCGGCGAGAATGCCTCGTTGAACAACGTCAACATTTCTCTCTACGACATAGGAATAGCCGGAAAATCGGGTTTCTACCCCATGAATTTTGAACAGGGATCGTGGGGAGGCGCAAGTATTGTTTTCGACGCGCTCACGGCAAAAAAACATGAAGTATTCAACATAAAGTGCATTGCACTTGACGAGGTGTTCGCGCATTGCAAGGTACCTAAAATAGACTTTCTTAAAATGGACGTCGAGGGAGTTGAATATGAAATTCTCAAATCAAGCGACTTACGCGACATAGGAACAATCTTTGTTGAATATCACGAACCGAGGGTTTCAAAGAAAGAGATCACAGCTCTGTTGCAGAGAAAGGGGTTTGCCGTAAAAGACTTTGAAAACATGAGCTCGCTCTTGGCGCGAAAATGAAATATTTGAAAGAGTGCATGACGATAGAATCCAATGAAAAACTTTAAGCCCAGCGCAGAGATCAAGAAGCTTATCAATTCCGTGAAAGGCGAGGTATCGGATAGTGAAGGGGGTTTTTTGTACCACACTGCTAAAAATGTAACAGGCAAAAAGAAGGGAGTAATAGTTGAAATCGGAGCATGGGAAGGAAGATCGACTGTTTGTCTGGCGCAGGGATCAAAGGATGGTTCTCGCGCGAGGGTTTTCAGTATCGACTACCACCAGGAAGGAGAAGACGAGAATCCTCATGATATCTACGTCAAAAATTTGGCGCGTTCGGGTGTTTCTGACATCGTGACGCATCTTTGCATGACTTCCGAAGAAGCTTCCAAAGGATGGGACGCGCCGATTGAATTCCTTTTCATCGATGGAAATCACAATTATAAATTTGTGAAGCAGGATTTTGAATTATGGTCTCCTTTTTGTGTCGACGGAGCAATCATTGCATTTGACGACTCAACGTACGATGGCGTCAAAGTTTTTTTGCCCGAAGTATTCAATCGCGGAGATTACAGAGCATTGGGGATTATAGATAGCATAACCTATATTATGAAGTCTCGAGAAGGAAGCTTACTAAGAACCAACTATATACTTCTATTGAATAAGGCGCACGATATCGCACGACACATTTCTTTGCCAAGACCGATAAGAAGCATCGTTAAAAAACTCGGGCAAAGCGTAATTCAGTACATCCAATAAGAGTAATTAGCCATGTGATTAATGGGTTCTCACTCACAATAGATACGTCACAACCACCTAACCATGAAACTGGGCAGACTGATTCTCACGCATCGGAAGGACTATATTGAGAAACTGAAGCGTTTTTATCTTGACGGAGGACGCACCGATTTTTTGGTCATCGCGCACAATCAGAAAACCGTTGACCCGTCGAAATTTGTGACGACCGACACGTTTCACTTGGTTCCTTATTGCGGCCGTGGCGAGCGGTTCGGACAGCCATGCGGCGTGAGTGGGCAGCAGTTCCGCGTGTGGGTTGATGTGGTGAAGAGATTTCCCGAGATTGAGGGTTGGGTGGTGCATGATTATGATTTTGCGTGCCGCGTGTCCGATAAAGAAATCATGAGCCATGTGAAGCCCAATGAGTATGCGATGATAGGGAAGGCGTTTCCTGTCTGGCAAGAAGGGATGAAGGAGAACGAAGGCATTGATACCTACCCTTTTATTCAGGACCACCGACACACGCATAACCAGATTCCGCTTGGTCCTATTGACGCAAAAGTGTATGCGACACTGATGAACGCATTTCCGCATTATTACCACGGCATCAGAACGCCTCTCTGCGGATATGGTGATTTTATCGCAACCTCACGCGAGAACTTCTTGCTTCTTGACGACCCCGCTCTCAAGGACCTGGAATTTGGCGGGATTGAACAGGTGCCGCATACCATCTGGGGCGTCAAGGGCATTACGCCCGTTGACATGCATCCGCTTTATCGCATGAAAATTTTGCTGGATGTCGTGTATGTACCGATGGATGCGCGTTACGACATGATTCATCCTGCAAAAGTCTGGGAAGGAGAGAGTCCGACCCTTGTTGAGCGGTGGAAAAACAGCAAATGGAAATTCAAGAACTTGATCAAATGGCTTATCGGCTACCACGGCTGGAAGAAGAAGCCGTAACAACGGAATAAAAAAATGAAACACACGGAACATTTTGACGAGCTGTTGCATACTCGGCGCTGTACATTGCTTGGCCTGGGCCCGATGAGCAGAAATTGCGTGGATGCCATAATAGAACTCGGGAACGAGTTAAAGACCCCGTTTATGCTGATCGCTTCCCGCAGGCAGGTAGAAGCGAAAGAGTTTGGCGGCGGCTACGTCAATAACTGGACAACCGAGGATTTTGCGGAGTACGTCCGCGGGCGCGACCGGGGAGGCTACATTGTTTTGGTGCGCGATCACGGCGGTCCGTGGCAGAACTATTCCGAGGTGGCGCAAAAAATGAACTTGAAAGATGCGATGGAATCCGCGAAGCGCTCCTTTGCGGCAGACATCAAATCAGGATTCCACATGATCCACATTGACCCTTCCATTGATATTCATAAAACGCCAACGCAAGAGGAGGTGCTCGAGCGGCTTTTCGAACTTTATAAATTCTGCGCGGACGTTGCGCGCCGAGAGGGAAAAGAGATTTTTTTTGAATTCGGCACCGATGAGCAAAGCGGCGACCTGGAAGATATTTCGGTATTTGAAAACCTTTTGAAGAAGATCGTGGCATTTTGCCAAGAACATGCATTGCCCAAGCCTTATTTTGTGGTTGCGCAAACAGGGACCAAGGTGAAGGAAATGTGTAACGTAGGCGATCTTGCGGCGAGCGCCGTTTCGTCGCCCGACGCCGCCGCCGCGCAAGCGCATGTGCACAAACTAGTTGAAGTGTGCAATCGCTACGGCATCCGGTTGAAGGAACACAACGCCGATTATCTTTCGGATGAAATTCTTGGGTGGCATCCGCGCGCGGGCGTTCATGCGGTCAACGTGGCGCCGGAATTCGGGGTCTTTGAAACGAAACATATCCTTAGGGTCTGTGATGACTTCGGCCTTACTGCAGAGCGTGAGCGGTTTTTAAAACTCGCCTATGACTCGCAAAAATGGGGCAAATGGATGGTTGCAAATACCACCGCAACGGATGTTGACCGCGCGGTCATTGCCGGCCACTACGTATTTTCCAATCCCGAATTTCAGAAGATCAAAGAACGTATTGCCGCCGCATGCAAGGCGCGCGGTTTCGATTTGGATTTCAGCATCAGGCAAGGGTTAAAATACTCCATGATGCGTTTCATTTATAATTTGAATCTTCACCATGGATATTAAAGATTATCTTATGGACCTTCTTGTGGGCAAGGAGGCGGTACGCCAGCCGGAAGATGCGCCCGCAGGGCTTACCGTCCAAAACTTTTCTGCGGTGAAAAAAGTCAATAAGCCATGGGGATTCGAATTGTGGCTCTCCGACGCATCTGACACGCCCTATGCCTTCAAGATTCTCTATCTCATAAAGGGGGCAAAAACCAGTCTGCAGATTCACAAGGAGAAGTCGGAGCATAACTGTATTTTTTCCGGAACGGTACGCGTATATTATGAAAGCGCGAAGGAGGGTTCGCTCCGGTCGATGGAGCTTGGAGCCGGCCACGTGGTGAAGGTGCTTCCCAATACTGTGCATCGCGTTGAGGCCCTCACGGACGTAGTGCTTATTGAAGCATCCAGCCCCGAGCTTGATGACGTGGTACGCCTTGACGATGATTATAAGCGGCCGGACGGAAGGATCGCATCGGAACACGATGCGGCATAAACGCTCGATCCGCCACAAAAACTAAAAGTAATTTACAGGAACAAGTGACGAAAAAACCACTCATTTCCACATATAATTTCCTTCGCAGACATATTTTTGGCGGACGAGGGCTCTCAAGGGTCGGTTTTATACGAAATGCGAATTTTGCCATAGAAGAATTTCTCCGCGGGAAGCCACCAAAAGTCATCGTGAAGGATGGGCTGACCATCCATCTTGATCCGCGCGGGTCGCTTGCGGAAAGACTTATTCCCTATGAGCCGGAATCAACGGCGCTTCTCTCAAAACACGTGAAAGCGGGCGACGTGTTTGTCGATGTCGGAACATCGATCGGATGGTTTACGCTTTTTGCGGCGAAACTTGTCAGGCGGGGCGGCAAGGTATATTCGTTTGAACCGGAGCCGCACAGCTTTGCGCTTCTCACAGAGAATATCAAAGAGAACGGATTCCAGGATGTTGTTATCGCGAAGAACGCAGCCGTTTCAGATAAGGACGGACGAGTGACGCTGTATGTTCCAGGAAACGCTTGGACGTGGAGCAGCTTGGAGGATATTCGGGAAAACTATCGCGAAAGAATTGAGGCGAACTTCCGCAAAAATGAAGATAAAACCGTATATGAGCACGAAGTTGAATCAGTAAGGCTCGATACATGTTTGCCCGGGAAAGTCGATTTTATAAAAATTGACGTTGAAGGAGAGACTGCGACCGATCGGGTTTTTGAAGGTGTCGCGAAGACAATCGCGCGGAACCCGAACATGAAATTTCTCATCGAACAACCATCTCAAAAGATCATAGATACTCTAAAGAGCAAAGGGTATTCCTGCAGGTTTTTGGACGGACTGAACAGTTTTTTTGAGAAACAATGATTTTCCTCCGACAAGAGCGGCATGGAGAAGAGAGTCGTTCTGTCCCACGCTTTGCATAGTTTCTGGACAACTATAATGAGCGTGGTAATGTAGAGAGCGATGGGCGATTATGTTTGGAAGAAGAAAAAAGTTGCAATTCCCGGCGGGGGAGGATTTTTGGGTTCCCGGATCACCGATTGCCTTCGCAGGGCAGGAGCAGAGGTTTTTGTGCCGCGCACGAAGGACGGGGTTGATTTTCGCCGCGAAACAGATTGCTGGGACTATTTTGCCGAAACGAAGCCGGAAATTGTAGTGAACTGTGCGGCGATGCAGGGAGGAATCGGCTATCATAAGGGCCGCGAGGCGGAGCTTTTTATGGACAATATGCGCATGGGGCTTTTTCTTA
>Ga0209542_10007709_pt1 | contig 20355 bp, 22 predicted proteins | sample RifCSPhighO2_01_FD_184028 | JGI IMG/M metagenome (GOLD analysis project Ga0209542, IMG submission 184028) | Soil microbial communities from Rifle, Colorado - Rifle CSP2_plank highO2_0.1 (SPAdes) (version 2) | ecosystem: Environmental > Terrestrial > Deep subsurface > Rock core/Sediment ...
GCCGCCGCCCGCGCGCGGGTGGGCCGGGCCGCCTTCGCGCCGTTCGCGCCCGTCGCCCGGACGACCTGATTGGTCCTTTTTTTGCTGAGGCGCAAAGTCCTTCTGATGCTGGTTGATGACGGCTTCGATTTCAGCGCGCGGACGCGAATATTTTGCGCGCGAATTGCTGACGCAGTCATCGCGATAGGAGATGGGCGGCGGGTCAATGGGCGGGATGGTCTCCGCGGAGAAAGGGAGCGACCCGACGCCGTCTATCATGAGGGTGAGATAGATCTGCCCGATACCGAGCCCTACGAGATCTTCCGGCGTGAATGTCGGTTCGAATACCGTCTCAAGCACTTCCGCATCGAAGGGCCCGACGCGGAATACGATGAGGGTTCCGACGTTGCCGAAGACCGCATCGCGCACCTCCTCCTCCATCTGCTCGATGTACTGGTTGGCCAAGGTCAGCGCGAGCTTGTATTTGCGGGATTCACTCAAGATGTCGGCGAACGCCTCGTTCATCATGGATTGGAATTCATCGACGTAGAAATAAAAGCGCGGCAACTTGGCGATGCGGGCGGCCGGCTCGTCCGCGCGCGACATCGCCGCGAGGTATATCTTGACGACGAGCATTGAGCCCAAAAGCGCGGCGTTGGTCTCCCCCATGCGACCCTTGGAAAGATTGACGATGAAGATTTTCTTCTCGTCCATCATTTTCCGGAGGTCGAAGCTGGACTTCGCCTGACCGACGATGTTGCGTATCAGCGGGTTCGCGGTGAATTGTCCGACCTTGTTCTGGATGGCGGGCGTCGCTTCGCGCGTGTAGGTATCGGTGAACGCCGCGAATTCTTCCGTCCAAAATCCCTTCACGATAGGGTCGGTTATCTTGTCTACCACCGCCGCGCGAAAGGTCTTGTTGGTCAGCATCTTATTCACGTCGAGGAGCGTCGAGTCGGGGTACTCGAGAAGCGCCAAAAGCGTGTTCTGCAAAATGTATTCCATGCGGGCGCTCCACGCATCCACCCAAATGCGCTTCAGGGCTCCCATGAGTCCGGAGACCACCAAGTGGCGTTTGTCGAAGCCCACGTCCTCCATCACGTTGAACCCCACCGGATAATCGGTATCGAAGGGCGCGAAGTACACGACGTCTTTGATACGGTCGTGCGGGACGAAATCCAGGAGTTTCTCGGCCGTCGCGCCGTGCGGATCGATAAATGCGATACCCTCGCCGTTCTGGATGTCCTGTATCGCCATATTTTCCAGCATGGTCGATTTGCCCATGCCGGTCTTGCCGATGACATAGACGTGTTTGCCGCGGTCCTCGGCGCGGATGCCGAACATTTCGCGTTTTCCCCGCGTGTGCGTCGCCGCGAAGTACGTTATGCGGCGATCATCGTTCCCGTGATCGGGATGCATACGGACAGTATATCGTATTTCGTATACGGTATCGTGTACCTTGGGACTTTACTGGGGCGACAACACTTCCCTCAAACTCCGGTATTTATTCGCGGGGTCCCAGAAAAGATATGAGTCGAGGCCGGCATCCTCATTGGCCTTTATCTGCTCGGCGACCATCGCCCCCGTGTAGGTGACGGGATAATCGAACGACTGGAGCCATGGGCGCATTTTCGTCGCGGGATATGAGGGCTTCGAATAAATCGCCGGCGTTGAGGTTCCAATGCGAGTATACGCAAGCGACGCGATGGAGGTCGTCGTGGAGACGGTGCGCTCGACGGCTTTACTCATCGAGAAGCGGACGATGTTGTAGGAGTTCACATTCACGTTCTTGTAGCCGTTGAAGCCGGTGGGATAGTGCGAGGGGTACACCATCGGGTCGATAAAATCGAAGTACGGGAGCGCGCGCTCGAGGACCTGTCCGATATTCAGGTCGTCGTAATTGGTCGCCGTCATGCCGAAAAGGTCCGCGGACATCACGACGCCCGTCGGCTTTACGTTATCGTGCAGATATTTGAAGAAGCGCTCCAATGCCTCCTGTTTCGGCCTTCCCGGATCCCATGCATAGACCGCCGACTTCATATCGCCGTCGGAAGGAAAGCGGATGTAATCATAATTCAATTCGTCGAAGCCGAGCGCGTACGCCTCTTTCGAAAGCTCAACGACATTGTCCCAGTACGGCTTCGCACTGACATCGACGAACGCGAGGCCTTTGTGGTCCTTCCATACGCCGCCGCCGGCTTTTTGCACCGCCTCGTCGGGATGCGCCTTGGTATAGGCGGGGCTTTGGAATACGGTGATGCGGCCGATGACGTAGATATTCTTGTCGTGCAGGGCTTGGACGAACGCGCGCATATCTCTCGCACCGCACTCATCGGAGACGTATTCTTTCAGCGCGGGATTGTCCGTCGGGAATGCTATTTTTCCCGTGTAGTCGCGGATATCGATGACGATGGCGTTGAGTTCCGTGGTGTCGATAAGCTTGGTCAACGATTCGCGGAACGACGGTGTGCCGACCGCGCACTGCGTCATGTAGATAGCTTTCACCGGCGTCGGTGTCGACATGTGTTTGACGGCAGGTGGAGCGGGGGTTTGCACCGAGCTTGTCGGAGGCGTCGTGGTTGCGCCCCGCACGAAAGAAACCTTCGGACCCACCGAGGTCGCCGCCGTCGCGATACCGGCGACGAGCACGAGGCCGCCGAGTGAGAATGCGATGCTGTTATTCCACTGTTTCTTTCGTACCATGTGCTATCGCAGATGAAGACGGGTCTGATTGTCGGGGCGAGCTTTCCACATACGTCGTCCCTCCTGTCTTGCGAAGTCCGGGCTCTGCACTTCGCCCAAGCCTGCGTCGCACGATGATACCGAGTGCTATCACGAAGATGCCTACGATGAAGAGTATGTTGTTGTCCCAACTATTGGGAAATCCGAGGAACGGCAACAGGGCGACGAGCGCGCCCGCGAGCATGATGACGGCATCGAGGGTCATGGCAAAATAGTAAATGGTAAATAGCAAATAGCAAACCGTACAGAGTCATTGTATCACCTATTTTCTATTTTATTTTTGCTATTTTCTATAATGACGACGAATTCGCCGCGGACGGCTTTTTTCGTTTCCAGTGTTCCCGCAAGCTCTAGGGGCTTCCCTATCAATACTTCTTCATGAACCTTCGTCAATTCGCGGGCGACCGTGACACGGCTTTTCGGTGCCACCGCATCGAGCTCTCGGAGTAATTTCAGGATGCGATGCGGAGATTCGTAGAGCACGACGGGCATCTCACTTTTGGCGATTTGTTTTAACGCTGTTTGACGGCCTTTCTTGTGCGGCAAGAATCCCAAGAACGTGAAGCGGCTCGCGTCTATCCCCGCAATCGAGAGTGCCGCCGTGAGCGCGGAAGGCCCGGGAATCGCCTCCACTATTCCACCATTCGCGCGAATTAGAGACACCAAGCGTGAACCGGGGTCTGATATCCCGGGAGTCCCCGCATCAGTGACGTAACAAACATGTTCACCAACTTCAATTCTTTGCCGGACTTCCTCGGCTTTCTTTGCCTCGGTCGCCGCGTCGAGCCGGAACACGGATTTGCGGAGACCGTAGTGGTTGAGGAGTTTCAATATCTCCCGCGTGTCCTCGGCATAGATGACGGTGCATTCCTTCAGATTCCACAGCGCGCGGAACGTAATATCGCCCATGTTGCCGATGGGCGTCGCGACGATGGAAAGCTTGCCTAGTGTGTCTCCGTTGTTCGTCTCGTCATTCATATCTATTCTAATGTTCTCAAGAACTTCAGAACGCCTGCACCTCGCTGCGTCAGTTTATGACGTACAGCGGCTCCTTCGTTTCGTTTCAGGACGAGTCCTGAGATGGCGAGCCGACGAATATGGTCTGAGGCTGTTTTGTAGTTAATCTTGAACCCCGATGCGATCTCCTCGACCGATAGCTCCGGTGCCTTGTGGAGCAACTCCAATATTTGGATGCGGCGATGATTTGAAAAGCCACGCGTTATCCTTTCCAAATGTTTGTGGTTCATATTCGTACTATACCTTTTATTCTAATGTTCTCAAGAACATTAGAATAAAACTAGTCGGCGATTTGTTCCGCTACCTTGTAAATATCGCCCGCGCCCATGGTGATGATGAGCGCGTCGTCCCCTTCCTGCAAAAGCCGGTCACGGATATCGTCGAACGAATCGAGTGCGACGACGCTCGGTCCCGCCGCGCTCGCGAGGATGTGGTTGGAAACGGCCGGGTCGGGTGCCTCGCGTGCGGCGTAGATGGGAGCGACGAACGCCCTGTCGGCGAGCGCGAGCGCGGCGGCGAATCCCTGCAGTAAACTTCTCGTACGACTATACAAATGCGGATGGAACGCAACAACTATTTTTTTGTCGGGGAACTTTTCCCGCGCCGCTCCTATGGTTGCGCGGATGGCGGTCGGATGATGCGCATAGTCGTCGTACACCAGAGCCCCGTTGGGGGTCTCGCCGTGATATTCGAACCGCCGCCATGAGCCGCGGAACGACGCGAGCGCCTCGTTCGCACGCTCGGCGGAAATGTCGGGGAAGGCCGCTCGTGCGGCTGCCTTCGCGGCGCGGGCATTCATACGGTTGAATTCGCCGATGAGATGCAGGCGCGGAACCGATTCCTCCGTGTAATCGACGACGCGCGCGGAAACATTTTTGAGGACCGGCACGATATCGGGGTCGTCCGGATGCGTGACGATGAAGCCGTGCGCCGGTACGCGCTCAGCCGCCGTGCGGAACGTCGCCTGCAGGCTCTCCAGATCCGGAAAGTAATCGGTGTGGTCGAGCTCGATGTTGGTGATAACGAGGATCTCCGGCGAAAGTTTCAAGACGTGGTCACGATATTCACACGCTTCGATAACGAAAAGGTCGGAGTCCCCTGCGAGAAAATTGGAATCGAAATCCCGCACGACCGAGCCCACGATAGCGGTCGGTTCCTTTTTCGCATCGAGCAGTATCTTCGCGAGCATGCCGGCCGTCGTCGTCTTTCCGTGCGTACCGGCTACCGCGATGGTCCGCGTGTTTTTTGTTATTTCCCCGAGTGTTTCAAAATATGAGAGTTCGGGAATCCCCATCTCCTTCGCTCGTACGCGCTCGACGTTATTTTCCGGCACCGCATCGGAGTAGATGAGTAGCTCCGTATCGGCCGGAATGTTGCATTGGTCGTGCCCGATGACGACGGGAATGCCTCTCTGGGAGAGCATCGTCGTCACGGGAGACTCCTCCCTGTCGGTCCCGCTTATGCGCTTCTTCTCATGCTTCAAGAACTGGGCGAGCGCGGACATCCCGATTCCACCAATTCCTACCATGTATATCGCCTCCGGCATGCGCATAGCGGCAGTATACCCCGTGAGATATCCGATCTGATATTTTCCTGCAAAGCTCGCGGACCTATCTCATGGGGTATACTGCTGTGCCGTCGTGAAGACACGCCCGCCTGCCGGTCGGCAGGCGGGCCATCGCTGTTGCGCCGCGGCGAAACGGAGTACAATGAACGCATCAAACGCGAACAACAAAAATCGAAATTCGATTTCGAGGAATTGAAGGCGGGCGCGATGAGCCCTGATCCGCATACGCGGAAAAACGTCTTTAAGGAATACTTCGAACGCTTCGAGGAATTCCCCTCTTACCTTTTCGACAACAGCGAAAAGATAGACAGCCGTCTGTCGGACACCATAGAAGACCTCAAGAACGACCCTGAGACGACGACCGTCATGCACAAGGGTATCGCCACGCTCATGCAACGCCTCCCGTCGTCCTGACCAGCTCCAAAAATTGGTCGTTGCGGTCATACTCATTTTTGAACATACCGAAAGACGCGAATGCGGGACTAAAAAGCACAGTGTCTCCTTTCTCGCTTCTGCCGAGCGCTTCTTTGGCCGCTCGCTCGAGTGAGTCGAACGGGCCACTTTTTTGAGGCAAGAGGCTGGAGCCATGAGCCAAGAGAAATGCTTCTGTGCCGGTGCCGGCCAGAAAAACGAGATGTTTGCACGAGCGATTGATTTCTTCTGCAAGTGCCGTGAGACCGAGACCCTTATCCGAGCCTCCCACAATCAGAATAATTCTTGTCTCCTGACTCTTGCCTCCTGACTCTTGGAGTGCCTTCAGCGCTGCGATGGTCGCCTCCGGCGTCGTCGCATTGTTATCGTTGTATATCTTTACCCCATTGATCTCGCGAACGAATTGCAAACGTCCTTCGACGCCCTCGAATGATTCCAGCCCAGCTTTTATCTCATCGTCCGAGAGTCCGAGCGCCTGAAGCGCCGCGTTCGCGAACGACGCGTTCTCCCGATTGTGTTCCCCGACAATTTTTAGTTTCCAATCGGACGGAATGGGGTCGGGAATGATCGGGTCAAGCGGGGGTTGCTCCGCGCGAATTCTGTCTGCAATCTCTCCCCCAACGACGAGAACATCGCCGACCTTTTGAAACCGGAAAATATTTGCCTTGTCCGAAAAATACTCGTCCATGCTTTTGTAGTAATTCTGGTGGTCAGGCATGAGATTCGTGCATACGGCGATATGCGGACTTATTTTGAGGTCGCCGAATCCCTGCAATTGCCACGAATCCAATTCCAACACGCACACTGTCCCGACAGTGACATTCGGTAACATCGCAAGCGTCGAAACTCCGCGGACATTGCCCCCAAGTAATGCGGTTTTTGAGCCATTTTTCAGGCAGTGGTAGATCATATATGCAACGGTCGTCTTGCCGCGTGTCCCCGTCACACCGACTATCTTTGCTCCCGTCGCAATCGCGTACTTCGCAAAAAGCGCGGTGGACATCATCACGGGAATGCCCGCGGCACGCGCGGCCGCAATTTCCGGCGAGTCGAGCGGGACGCCGGCGGCTTTCAGGACCATGTCGCAGTGTTTGAAATCTTCCGCATCGTGCCCGCCGAGTTTGAACCTGACATTGGGATATTGTTTCAATTTCTCGACGGACTCCGCGAGCTCCGCTTCCGTTTTTTTGTCGGTCACTACAATTTCCGCTCCGCATGTTGCGAGGAACTCGACATCGCCAACTCCCCGCCCCAGGAGTCCGAGTCCGAGCACCGTAATACGTTTATTCTTGAAGTCATCCGCGTAACTCATATTGTCACTATACCGCTTGCGTATCGAGAGTCACCTGCTCCGCTTTGATGCTTTTGCCGAAAAAGACGCCGCCGAGTTCTTCAAAACGCCGTTTGTCCCCCGTGCAATAAAAGTGCATCGTCCCGTTTTTTGTGATGCGTTTTTCCAATTCCGGATGACGCTGCAGATATGCCGCCAGACTTCCGGGCATCACGTCGCGGTCGGAAATGATGTGTATGTTCTCGCCCGCGACACCCCTGATCTTTTCTTCCAGAATTCCGTAGTGCGTACATCCCAAGACCAACGTGTCGATGTTCTTTTCGAGGAGCGGGGTCACATAGCTGCGGATAAGCTCATCCGCCCGTGGAGAGTCCTGCTCTCCCGCTTCAACGAGGGGCACGAGTAGCGGGCATGCTTCTTGAAAGACTTCGATGGTGCCGTCGACCTTTGTTATCTCACGCGGGAGTGCATTCGAGCGTACCGTCCCCTCGGTCGCCATGACGCCGACACGTTTATTTTTCGTGCGCGCGGCGGCGGCTTCCGCAAATGGGATGAGGGTCCCAAGGACTTTTTTGGGGCTTTTTTCTCGCAGATATTCCTGCTGTATCTTTCGCAATGCTTCGCTCGAAGCGGTGTTGCATGCAAGCACGACGAGTCCGGCTCCGCGGGCAAAAAGGAATGCTACGCCCTGTTTTGTGTACGCATACACTTCGTCGGCAGACCGCGGCCCGTAGGGTGTGTGTACGCTGTCGCCGAGGTAGAGGTAATCATATTCGGGAAGACGTCTGATGATCCCCCGAAGCACGTGCAGACCGCCGAATCCGGAATCAAACAGACCTATCATGCCGAATACGTCCGGTATTCCGTCTCAAGGAATTTCTTGAGCCTCTGCATCCCCTCCTCTATCTTTTCCGTATCAAGCGCGTAGCTGAAGCGTAAGCGATCCGGTGCACCGAACCACACCCCGTCGTAGGTGATCAGCTGATAGTGGTGGTACAGGTCGTGCATCGCCCGCGTGGAGTCCTTTATCTTCGGCATGATGTAGAACGCCCCCTCGGGATTCCATACGTCGAGCCCGAGCTCGGAAAGCTTTTGGTAGATGAGGTCGCGTCGTTGCTTCCAGATGGGCACATGCGCGGCGACGTAGGTCGGACGCTCTTTCATCGCCGCAAGCCCCATCGCTTGGCTCACTATGGAAGTATTCATCGAGGTGTGCGATTTCATGTCGACGACACGCTCAACCAGAGCCCTGTCCAATGTGTGGAAGTAGCCGAGACGCAGGCCGCACATGGCGTACGTCTTGGAAAAAGAATTGATGGTCACGACGCGCTTGCCCTTCATCGGGTAATTCTCACGCACATAGATGAGGTCCTTGTACACCTCGTCGGAGAGAATATAGATGCCGAGATTGTTGCAGAGGTCCTCTATTTTTTTGAGCGTGTCGACCTCCTGCACCGTGCCCGTCGGATTCGACGGCGAATTGATCATGACCGCGCGGCATCCCTGTACCGCCCTCTCGAACGTATCATAATTGATCTTGCCTTTCTCCAGATCGTAGTAGACGGGTGTCATCCCCGCGAGCCGAACGTTGTGCGGGTATGAGTAGTAGTAGGGACGCGGAAGCGCGACGCACGCGCCCGGTTCGGAGATCGCGCGCAGACACAGGTCTATCGCTTCGGATGCGCCGTTGGTGACGACGACCTCTTCGGGCGTCGCGCTCGGATACTCCCCCGCGATAGCTTCGCGAAGGGCTTCCTCTCCCTGCACGAGCCCGTATTTGAAGGCGCGGTAGTTCTCCAAGACCTTGTAGGCGGAGGGCGGCGGGGGCAGGTCGGGCTGGCCCGAGCCGAAGGAAATAAGGTCATCCCCTCCGCTCCCCCTCCCTATAAAAAATGCGGGGCCTGTGATCTTCTGCGGCATACGGGCATCGTACCATATGTACCCCCACACCAACTTTCGTAGAAAAAAGATGGTGTGGGGGTTTACTCCTTCCCCGATGTATTCTCCAATGCGCTATCCACTTGCACACTTTTGCGGCGGGAATACAATGCACGTCCTGTTGTTTGTGGAAGTGAGGTGTAATTCCTCCACTGTGCCGCAACGGTAATACCCACAAGGGTTAGTCCGGTCGTCAAACAACAGTCATATCCCGAGCAGGAAACGCAGTGTGTCGCATGTTTACGCGACGCATGCATTGAAAACCTCTGCTCGGACGCAGAGATTTTGTTTGTATGCGCACCAAATACCTCATTCTCATCAGCATCTCGTCGCTCATCCTCTTTGGCATCGTTTTCTATACGATCCAATCGTCGATGAACGCACGACTTTTGACGACGACGGAGTGGCCCGTTCCGCGGCCCGCAACGACGACCGTAATTGTCGTCCCTCCGTCAACACGAACGAGCGTTGCCGTATCCGTCGAAGGAGCGACGTATACCGCCGCGATCCAAGACAATTCCAGCGTACTGGAGGCTATGCGGACACTGCAAGAGTCCGGCGAATTCACATTTTCCGGTCGTGAGTACCCTTCTCTCGGATTTTTCGTTGAATCCATAAACGGAAAGTACGGGGGCGACGGGTTTTATTGGATCCTCTACGTCAACGGGGCGTCGTCCAACACGGGCGCTTCGCAAACAAAACTCCACGCGGGCGATGCGGTGGAGTGGAGATACGAGAAGGGATACTAATTATTACTATCTAATCGAAACATATATGCACGTGCGCACGTTGGCAGGTCTTGTAATAAGTATTGTATTCGTCGCGACACCCGTTTTCGCCGATATAGTGGCGTCCGTCAACGTTCCCGACCACTGCACCGTGGTCGACACCGACGGAGTATCACACACGTACTCCGGGCAGTACTTTGGCATCTGCGCTCTGCAGGCGGCGGTAGATTCGGGGGCAATAGCGGGAGCCCGATTTTCCAACGCGTTTCCCTCCTTCGGGCTGTTCGTAACGTCGGTGGGCGGCGTCTCGGCCGACGAGATGAGCCAGTACTGGGCGCTGTACCAAAACGGCAACTTCGCGAGCCTTGGACTCAGCCAGCTCCCCGTCGCAGAGGGCGACGCGATTACCCTGGAACTTCACGATTTCTCGGATACCTTCCTTGGCAGCCGATTCACCCTCAATATCAGTTCGCTGGTAAGTGCCACGCTCTCTGCTTCCGCGGCCGCGAGCGTAGGCGGCGGCATCGAGAACATCGCCTCCGATTTTGATGTGACGAAAGCGGTCCTCTTCCTGAAATCATTCCAGAATGCGGACGGGGCGCTACCGGAAGCGCTTCTTTCCGATTGGGCCGCATTCGCATTCAAGAGCCACGATATCGGGGACGCGAGGATGAAACTGCGCGAGTACTTCCTGCGATGGAAGCCGGCGCTCACAAAAGCCACCGACTATGAGCGGCATGCGATGGCGCTTCTTGCTCTCGGCATCGATCCCTACATCGGCACGGGCACCGATTACATCACGCCCATCGTGGAAGCGTTCGACGGTACGCAGGTGGGCGACCCGTCGCTTATCAACGACGACATCTTCGCCGTCTTCCCGCTCCTGCACGCCGGATACCGATCCGAAGACGAGATGCCGCGGCGCATACGTGACGGCATCATCGCGGCACAGCGGCCCGACGGCTCGTGGGAAGGTAGCGTCGATCTCACCGCCGCCGCGATACAGGCACTCTCGCTCTTCGAGCGCACGGGGGCGACGCAGATCGCGCTCAGCCGTGCCGACGGATACCTCTCGTCACAGCAGGCGGAAAACGGCGGATTCGGCAACAGCTTCTCGACCGCGTGGGTGCTACAAGCAATCGCCGCAATAGGCGATTCGCACACGATCTGGGCCAAACAGATCTACCGCACGCCCCGCTACTACTTCTCCGCTCTGCAACAAAAAGACGGCGGCGTAGAGACGCCGACCGTTGATTCGTTCACGCGCCTATGGGTGACCGCCTATGCCGTACCCGGGGTCATGGGACGCACATGGGATTCGCTCATGGGCCACTCCAAAAAACCGGCGACGACAACTCCCGGGGAAGTTTCCGTGGTGGTCGCGACTACGACTACGACGACCTCAATTCAAGAGGCGGCGCTCATTCAGGTAACTCCCGAATTCACCGCGGCGGCGATTCCCGCGACGGAACCAACAACCGAAATCTCCGGCGAAACGGTGGAAATCTCTTCTAATCCTGCAACAAGCACAGCCGAAAGCCAAACAGCGGCAGCTGTGGGTGCGGCGGACGCAAACGGAACTTGGATGTGGGTGATGGGCCTTATCGCCGTATTTGGTACGGCCCTCTATTTCTTGCGCTTCGGGCGATGAGTACGGATGTTTTTGAAGAGCGGCGCGTACATATCATCCTTCGTGGCTATCAGAACTTCCCTCCGATCGACTTTCCCGACAAACTCGACGGGGGCATCCTCGATGATGCAAAGCGGCTGGCGTTCGGCGCCCTCCCCCATCACGAGCGTCGCCGCCGTCGCGAGTGAGTCTGCGACATCTGTTATCGTGACTTTGAGCTTTCTGCCGAAAATATCCTTCTTCCCGCGGTAGTCCCGTACTCCGCGAAAACCGGCATATCCGAGCGCAATTCCCGTCACACCCGCACGCATTGGAGAGATGCGACTGTCTGTGATAATAATCCCCAATTTTCTTATTTTGTTTTTTTGCTTGTCCTTCGAAGCCTTGGCGTAGTAGGACAAAATACTGGAATGTAGATTTTGAGCGGATGCGAACGAATCACGCGGCAGAAGAACTAACTTTCCATTTGCGTTTGAATCATCAATGCCGGCATTCACGAGAAGCGCGCCGTCCTTTTCCGTCCACCACCATTCCGGATGTGTTTGCAGTGCCCACTCACTTTCCTTTTTTATCAACGCTTCTTTTTCCTTCCTGTTTTTCACGTGCGCCGTCCGCCCTTCCGCGAGCGCGACGATCTTCGAGGTGACCGCGAGCACGGAGCAGTTCTTCAACTTCGGCACGTACGCGCGTATGAACGCGACCAGATCGTCCCCTTCCCTGAAGATGCGCGTCTTGACGCCCTGAACCTTCATATCAAAAGTACGCTCACGAGAAAGGCTCCGGCAACTAAGACATGCAGTGGTGCTGTTATGAGTCCGGGAACGTACCCCTTTTTTATGCCCGCCCAAACGAGATGTTGAATGCCGTTCGCAAGCATGAGGATAAGAAAGCCAACTTGGAAATTACCGCGAGCCGGAAATTCGGGAATAAGCAAAACCGTTGTCCAAAAAGTCAGAAAAATGATTTCAAAAAGTAAGAAAACCCAAAAGGGCATCGCGAAGAGATACCATGTGCGATGAAAACCTGTTGTCATCTCCTCAATCGAATGTGCGACTTGAACCAAAAGGCCGAGCAGAAAAAACAATTCTACTTGATCCATGATCTATTTATTTGTATCCCTGAGCAGTCGCAAACCAAGATATGAAAGCGGCGTATAGACGAATCCCATCGCGACCTTGAAGAGCCACCATGTGATGATGATGCGGATGAGTACCGGCATCGGGTAGACACCGTAAAAGGCGATGACCATGAAAAGCACCGAGTCGAAGAATTGCGACCAGATGTTGGAGAGGTTGGAGCGCAACCAGAAGTGTTTGTCGCCAAGCTTTGCCTTGAAGAAAAAGAACGAGAGCACGTCTTGGTATTCGGCGACGGCGAACGCGACGAGGCTGGCGATAGCGATGCGGAGCGAAATGCCGAATATCTGATCGTAGCTCTGATGTACCCATTCCCCTGCCGCGTCCCACGGAAGTGCGATGGAGATAAAAGAGTACAGAATAAAAAGCGCGGTGGATATAAAACCCGCGATGACGAAGAACCGTGCCATCTTTTTTCCATATACTTCCCCGATGACGTCAGTCGTGAGGAAGACGAACGGGAACGAGAACACCGCCACGGAGACGTGGAGGCCGAGTATGAACGGCATTATCTTGAGGCCGAGGGTATTGGCCGCAAAGAGGGATGCGAGGTAGATAGCGAGCGCGATGATGACCTTCTTCGTGTTGCGCTCGTCGAGTGCGGGCATATGAAGGTCGCATTCTAACGGGTGCATCCTGTAAACGCAATACGCGCTACAATGAGGATATGCGTTGCATCGCCATAGCCGCCGTGACGATAGACGGGAAAATTGCCCTTGATACAAGCCATTTTTCAGATTGGACGAGCAAAGAGGACAAAGATTTTCTTCACAACATGCTCGCAGCCGTGGACGTTATTGTGGTGGGCAACAATACCTATAAGACAGCTATCGAGCCGCTCTCGAAACGCAACTGCATCGTGTTTACCGCTTCGGTCAGTACGAGCGAACACAAGAGCGACACGCTCACCTACTGCAATCCCGCGTCCTCCGATTGCGTCCCGTTGCTGGAAAAATATGAGAATATTGCGGTCTTGGGCGGGACAAAAACATACACGTGGTTCCTTGAGAACGACCTGCTCGACGAGCTCTACATCACCGTCGAGCCGATAGTCTTCGGCCGCGGTCTTCCCCTCTTCGAGTCATCGAAAGATACTTCCGCGCAATTCAAACTCGAATCGACAAAACAACTGAACGAAAAAGGAAGCCTGCTGTTGCATTACGTGCGCTGATGCGCCGCTTTGTAGTGTTTGAGATAGGCGACGATGATGAAGCAGATGATGACGAGGAGGAACCATGAGGTAATCTTCCCGGTCGATACGACGTTCCAGACGTGCACTTGATCAGGATATTGCCATGCCCCGTAAAAGGTAGAGATATTTTCCGCGATCCAGATGAAAAACGCGATGAGACAGAATGCGAGCGCGAGCGGTAGTGAGCGCACTTTTTCGGTAACGGTGAATTTGACATTGGTATGGGCGAAGAGAATGAAGACCGCGGGTATCAAAATGATGCGGAGGTCCGGAATAAAGTGATTCGTAAAGAAGTTCGCATAGATGAGTACGCAGAGTACCGCGCTCCAGAAATAACTCGGAGGATTCTCAAGCTCCAGTTTCAGAATGCGCCACGCTTGCGCGATGTAGCTCCCCACCGCCGCGTACATGAACCCGCTGAAAAGCGGCACCGTGCCGAGCTTGAAGAGAGCCTCCTCGGGGTAGCCCCATGAGCCGACGGCCGGATTCGTCTTGAACGCTTCAAGTGCGAGCCCCAGAATATGGAAAAGGAATATCACTTTTACCTCGTCCCAGGTTTCGACTTTGGTGAGATACAGAACGACCTGTAAGAGGACGGCGGCCACGAACAGAAAGTCGTACCGTGCAAATCCGAACAGAGGGATGTGATTCGACGCGAACAACAGAATAAAAAAAGAACCTGCAAAAATGCAGGCCCGCGCTTCCTTGAGTCCGAACATCAGGAATTCGTACAGCCCGTTCTTCAGGTATATCGTCACAAGTGGGTGCGGGGAGACTCGAACTCCCAATCCTTTCGGAATGCGCTTCTGAGACGCACGCGTATACCAATTCCGCCACGCACCCGCGCTTCGCCATTCTATTTTAAGTTCGCCGGAACTACCAGCGTCGCCGGATTCTTCCCGTCCCACCAGATTTTCCCATGCACGACCATGTTCGTTATCTTGGGCTGCCATTCGTGCTCGGCCGCTTTCACGGCCTGTTCGATATCACTGGCCAACATCCCCTGCCGCAGGGGCACGCGATGCTCGAAGAACACGGGACCGCGGTCCATCTCGTCGGTGACGAAGTGCATCGTAAATCCGGACTCCGTTATCTCCCCCTTTTCCAGCGCCTCCGCCACCGCTTCGTGGAGATGCTTGCCGTACATGCCGTGCCCGCCGAATCTGCCGCCAAGTTGCGAAAGAAGTGCAGGATGAATGTTGAAAGTTTTCGTCGGATCGAGGCCTTGCACCTGCTTGAGCCAGCCCGAAAGGGCGACCCAGAGTTCGTCTTTCTTTATTCTAGTATTTTGCAAAATACTAGAATAGTGTTCGGCATCGTACGGGCCCGCAAAGTAGATGAATGGGATGCCGAGCTTGTCCGCCCGCTCGCGCACACTCCCCTCTTCGTGATTACATACGACCGCAACGATTTCGGCGTCCAACGTCCCGCTTCTCACGGCTTCAACCAGATTTTCGAATCCCGAACCTCCGTCGTCCTTTCTGCCGGACGCAAAAATAATGACCTTTGGCTTCATCATTTGAACACTATAACCCGTCGCATGGGGTCGTGCTCGCCGTCGGCAAAGACCTCAATCGAAGCCCGCAAAAAGGCGACGGCGGCCGGCAAAAAAGTCCGCGTTATCGATGGTTAGCGTAGGAAATCACATGCGCACTATTGTCTCAAACCCTGAGTTCCTTTTCAGAGTGTAACCATCCCAATCTACGTGAGCTTTTTTCACAGAGAGCTGTCCATTCTCTTTGAAAACGGCTATTTCTTGGGCGCCACAAAAAATTCTTGAAATTTCGCCGGGGACATATTCGGGAAATTCAGGTTCGTGATCCAATATCTTATTATGGGGATCTTTCTCAAAGTCTACGGTATAACAATTATTTATCCTGCCGAGAGAATACGTCTTATTCATACTTTTAACATAAACACTGACCTGATAAAAAAAGTTCTGTGCGCCTAAATCACCATATCCTTCGGATTGAACATTCCAAACTATGTCTGAAGAATACTGCCTAGAAATGACTTCATAAGCAATGAACATTCCCAAGACAATAAAGACGGCGAATATGAGTTTTTTCCACATGAATTGCATAACACTTTATTCCACCGCCTCGACGGAGGCGCCGAGTTCGGTGAGGCGCTCGTGGAGGCGTTCGTACCCGCGGTTGATGGGGTACACATTGAAAAGCGTCGATTCCCCTTCCGCCGCGAGCATGCCGATGAGGAGGATGGTCGCGGGACGGAGCGCGGGCGGTGCTTCGATATCCGCCGGATGCAGTTTCGTCGGGCCGTCGACGTAGACGCGGTGCGGATCGGCAAGAAGCATTTTGGCACCGAGTTTTTTCATTTCCATGTAGTAGATGGCGCGGTTCTCGTAGACCCAATCGTGGATGAGCGTGCGCCCTTCGGCCTGCGTCGCTACGGGGACGAAGAACGGGAGATTGTCGATGTTGATGCCCGGATACGGACGCGGGGCTATTTTCTCGGGTGGGGCGGTGAGCTTCGAGGGAATCATGGTGACATCGGCGAGTACCGCGCGGCCGTTCTCCGCAGTGTACTTGGGGCCGTATTCGTACTTCTGGCCCATCTGTCCGAGCGTCACGAGCTCCAATTCAAGAAAGTCGAAGGGGCAGCGCTTGATGGTTATTTCCGACTGGGTCGTCGCCGCGAGCGAAATGAAGAACATCGATTCTATCGGATCTTCGCTCGGATACACTTCTACGTTCCTATCGATGTCATCGACTCCATGGACGACGAGGGTCGATGTCCCGATACCTTCTATCTTCACTCCGCATAGCTCGAGAAAGACACAAAGATCCTGCACCATGTAATTGGCGCTTGCGTATTTGATGGTGGTTTTGCCGGGGATTTTTGCGGCCGCCATCAGCACGCTTTCCGTCCCCGTATCACTCGATTCATACATGGCGACTTCCCCCGCCGTCTTCTCATAGGACGAAACTTTGTACATACCTTCCGAACCTTTTTCTATCTGTATCCCCAAAGCGCCGAGTGCCTGTATGTGCGGCATCATCGTGCGCCCGCCGAGATTGCATCCGCCCGGAAGCGGCAACTCGAACGACTCGAACAGGTGCGCGAGCGGCGCCGTGAAAAGTACCGTGCTGCGCGTCTTGCCCGCGGCCTCCTTGTCCATTTTTTCAGGCGTGAGTTTTTTCGGCGGATGCACGACGACATCGCCGTTGGTCCACTCGACCTCGGCACCGATGCTTTTCAATACCTCAATAAGACGATTGACCTCTTCTATTTTCGGCACGTGCTTGATGGTCGTCGTCCCGCGGTTCAGGAGCGAGGCGGCAAGGAGCGCCACCGTGGCGTTCTTGGAGACGTTGGTGGTGACCGTTCCTGAAAGCTTCCTGCCGCCGATGACTTTGTAGTTCACCTGTTCATTATACGCGGGTACGGGGGTAGAAGGAATCTCTCTATTTTGTGCGAGCGGAAGGAATCGGACCTTCGACCTCTGTCTTATCAGGACAGCGTTCTACCACTGAACTACGCTCGCAGTCTGTGGTACGGGCGATAGTAGCAGAAACGGCCAGCCTTCTCAACACAAAAAGCGCCGTGCCGAAAGTAGACTAGGCATAAAAAGGAAAATTGAAACGCCGGCCATTAGGGTCGGCGTTTCGGCATGTCAGACTGGGCTCGAATACGCCTCCACTCTTTGATGACGCGTCTGCGTTTCCAAAGACGAACGGCGACGCGGCCGATCACCACTGGAACCATGATGAGTGCGGCGATACATTGGCCGATCATGGTCACCGTGGCAAAAGCCGACGAGTACAGTATGTTGCCGATGAGGCGCCGCGCACGCGACGCCCACTGGCGAAGCTTGTGCGACATGACCTCCTCCCTGAATGAACCCGATTGGCATAGTGCACCGCCGTCAACGCAAACGCAAAGCCGCCGTAAGGAATTCAACGGCCTTAACCGCGTCGCGCGGCCTCGATGGCGACGACATCGATTTTTTGCATCGTCATCATCGCGTCGAACGCACGCTTTGCCTCGGCGCCTCCTATGGCTAGTGCCTCGGTCAACACGCGTGGTGTTATCTGCCACGACACTCCCCACTTGTCTTTGCACCAACCGCACGCGCTTTCCTTTCCGCCATTGCCGACGATTGCATTCCAATAGCGGTCGGTTTCTTCTTGATTGTCCGTCGCGATCTGAAAAGAAAACGCCTCACTCTGCTTGAAGGCCGTGCCGCCATTCAGACCCACACAGGGAATTCCACAGACGGTGAATTCCACCGTCAGCACATCGCCTGCCTTCCCGTCCGGAAAATCAGAAGGGGCGTGAAAAACAGCGCCCACTTTGCTATCAGGAAAAGTAGCAACATAAAATTCCGCCGCCGCCTGCGCGTCCTTTTCGTACCAGAGACAAACCGTATTCTTGGGTTGTGTGTTCATGTGCACCATTATAGCCGGTGGGATAATGAAGCAAGTATGTAGTCCGCCAATTTCAACCGCAACAGAGCCAACCGCACCCTACTGCTCGCTATTGCGCCAGTGGACCAAGTCTCGGGTGGAGATAGAAATCATCTACGAAGACCAGCGCAATAAAAGCAATTACAACGAGGAGTGGTATCCAGCAGCCAATATTTGCCCATCGCTTAGAGCGCTTCACCTGAGATAACACGACACTTGCAAGTACTAACACGGGCATCACGAAGGTAAGTAGGACCAACGCTTGTCCCGTTATGTTGGGGCCTGCGTCCTGCGCAAAGGTACCTGCTATGAGCAGAAAGAACGTAACAGGAACTGTAAGGACGATGGCGACTATATTTTTTATTGGAAATGCCCATCCTCGTTTCTCTGGGGTGCTCGTACCATCCATCATCAAATGATAGCATTCCGAGACGGCAACGCAAAAACCGCCGTGCTTCTCGAAGAAGTCGGCGCTTTTTGGTTTGTACGTGCACAGCAAACAGTTTTATACACTCTTTTGTTCCGTCCATTCCCATGGTCTTTCCCATGCGTCACGCGTAGTGTAAGGATCAACGCGATTCCTCTTGAGCACTCGATCGAGATGCTCAAATCGACGGTCAATCCCCGACTCCCTTGGTTACCCTTAGGGCGGGAACTTATCAATTTTGAATGATTCCACGAGCAGCTTCCGCTACCCGTGCCTTGTTCATGTTTCTCCACGTGTTTCCACGGGCATGGACTATGCCTTCATCCTGATTTTCATCAGGAGCCAACGTCTTATGAGAGCGTCTCTCCGACTTTAGTCGGCACATCTCTCATCTTCGTCCCGCTTGCGCAGGATTCCAGTCTCTACAGGTTCTAGGAAAATCACATACCTATCCGAATTTGTATTGCATCGATGGGATCACATGTCTCTGAATCAAGTCGCGAAAAATACTTGCTGATTTTTCCGCATAGATAGCAAGGCGATGGTATCCATTGTTTCTTTCAACGCGCACGTTGATTCCGTACAGATCGACAAGGCACTGGGCAAGCATCTCATTTTCACTCTCCGTAAAGGATTGCGTATTGAGATTAAATCCGCCCATTACTCCGTGTCTGCGTCTGACATTGCCGTCATCCATGAACCATAGCGCCAAAGTCAAAGGATCTCGAATGTATTCTTTGATCTTCCTCGGCAGTATCTTCTTACCGTCCGGATAAAACTCTCGGTAAAGAGACGTTAAATCCGAGTGGCTAATGGTTCGCAACGTATACGAGTGCGTTTTTTCATACCAGCGCGGCGCAGTGAGAACAAATGGCTTCAATTGTTCATGCTGCCAATCGATGTATGCTTTTTGCTTTTCTGATCGAGTTATCTTAAGTGTGTAATTGGTACTAGACCAATTGGGATGCAAACATGCATCTCCCAACACGCTTCCGATAACGATTGCCTTCTGTCTCTCCGTAAACGGTACTTTTTTCAAGTTCCGAATTGCAGATGAGTATGTGATTTTCCTAGATTCCCTCGGCGTTGCCGTCGCCATAATGTGATTTTATCACATGATAACGGTGCGGTTTCTCCGATTTTAGTTGGTTTTTTCTGCCAAGTTACCTTGACAGGTCGCTATGTTTGTTTTACAAAACGACTTAGTCTTTGTCATTGAGTTTGCCTTGGTACATCGCAAGGATGTCCTTCGGGCACTCCCAACTTCCCTGACTTGACGGGCGGATTGCTTACTGAAGGCTCAGTAGGCGTTCCCACGTAGCGTACGAATTTCTCGTACTACGCGAGTCCATTATTTTCAATAACGGTTTTGTCCTTCAATCTCCGGAGGTTTAACCTCCGAACATCTACTACGACGCAGCTGACTTCTCATGGTTACCCAATTAAATAATTGCGCCTTAAGCCATGAGATCTCCTTCGGTCATCTTGTTTTCTGTTCCATGCATTCATCCGAGCTTTTTTGCGCACTTCCCCATTACTCACCAACTGGGTCGTGCACACTCTTTCTGCGTTTCCGCAGGGAGACTGCTTTTTGCTACTAGGACTCTCCGCTTAGTCTCTCGCGAAACTAAACTGCCCGTTCACTACCGATTTACGTTCAGAAAATCGGGTCCGATTTTAACGGACTAGAAAACAAAACTACGAAGCACTTTTCTATGTTGAGTACAAAGCTTGAGAACGTATTCACCGTGGTATGGCTGACCCACGATTACTAGCGATTCCGGCTTCATGAGGTCGGGTTGCAGACCTCAATCCGAACTGGCGCCGCTTTTAAGGATTTGCTCCG
>Ga0209542_10007710_pt1 | contig 20355 bp, 21 predicted proteins | sample RifCSPhighO2_01_FD_184028 | JGI IMG/M metagenome (GOLD analysis project Ga0209542, IMG submission 184028) | Soil microbial communities from Rifle, Colorado - Rifle CSP2_plank highO2_0.1 (SPAdes) (version 2) | ecosystem: Environmental > Terrestrial > Deep subsurface > Rock core/Sediment ...
GTCACCACCAAATCACCTTTCGTGGTTGTGTTACAACCTCGCATATAAGCCTGCTCCGCCGGATCTCCAAACAAAATCGGCGCCGACTGCGACTCCACTAAAATAACCGGTTGTCGATATCCCCACTTTTTCACCTCACTTTTTTTCAGAGTCTCGCTCATTTCTATATGTATTTAATAACAAAAAAATCCCCCGTCTATTTCGAAAATATCAAAACAGACGGGGGACTCTTTAAGTCGGTACCACCCCTAACAAACTTATTCCTGCTATTTCGGGCTTACCCGTCTTGTATTTCTCCAAGAGGCTCGGAGATCGCGACTCCCCTCAAACGCCTTTATACAATTTCCCCAATACTAATTTAAAAATCAGCAGTTGTCAAATCAAAACCGCTCCTACATCTTTTCCACCACCTCAATTCCCAAAAGTTTCAACCCTGTTTTGATTATTTGTCCCACTGCATTGTTTATCGTTAATCTTCTACCCTTATATCTTCCTCCACCCGCGATCGGGTTTTTACTATAAAAAGAATTATATTTCTGTGACAGTTCAAATAAGTAGGAGCACACTAAATTTGGAGCCAAATCTTTTCCGGCTGACTCAACTACTTCAGAAAATCTGGCAATCCACCTTAGAATTGATTTTTCAGTGTCTGATAACTCATCTATTATCACTTCCGCTTTATCGTCGTTAGCTTTTCTCGCCACTCCTTTGGTTCTGACATAAACATAATTCAAGTAAGGCCCGGAATCCCCCTCAAAAGAAATTGAGCTTGCCAGGTCAAAAGCCATATCCGTCATTCTTCCGACTTTCAAAATAGAATACTTAACACTACCCACACCAAGCTTTTCCGAAACCGATTCTTCCTCTTTCTTTGTAAAGCCCCTCTCTTTAATTACCTTACTGATTTCATCTTTGGCCGAGTCCAAGAGCTGGTCAATATAAACTACGTTTCCCGTCCGACTACTCATCTTCCCCTGTCCCTTGATCGACATATATCCATAAGGGATATGGGAGAAATCGCTAACTTTTCCAATCCCCAACTGTTCACAGACCGCGAACATTTGTTTCAGGTCTAATGATTGCTCCGGACCAATCACCCAAAACAACCGATCAGCTTTGTATGTCTTTTTTTTCAACGAAGTCAACGCTAGATCCTGAGTAATATAAAGAGCCGTTCCATCAGACTTAATTACAATTGTGTCCGTCAAACCGAATTTTGATAAGTCAGTTAATACCGCCCCGTCAGGTAGAACTTTGAAAATTTTCTTTTTGATCCCCTTATCGACCCATGCTTTACCCTCTTTATAGTGTTCGTGCTCATGCCAAACTTTATCCCATCGGTTGCCCAATCTCGCCAAGGTCATTGCTTGGCCCTCATACGAGTAGTCCAGAACATTTCTCCAAAGAGCCCAAGTCGTCTTATTTTCCGCCTCCCAATCGACTACCAACTTTCTGACCTTTTCCTCTACCGGCTTATTCTTAGAATCTTCCGCTCCCTTGACATACAACTCGTCCACAAACCTATCTGGTCGCATCCCCTTATCTTCTGGAGTTTGCCATTCATCCTGATGAAGATGCCAATAATCAACATCTTCGGTTTCTTTCCCATCTTTTTTGGCAAACTTTAGGAATCCCCACATCAACTTTGCTATCGCGATCCCTCTGTTGTTATCAACCGCATCCCGAATTACTTTCACTCCACCCGCTTCAAACAAATTAGCCACCGCCATCCCCGTTACGTTGTTTCGAAGGTGCCCCAAATGCATCGCCTTATTCGGATTTGGCGAGGTATGTTCAACTTCATAAATCTGTCCCTTTCCCCAGTTTCCTTTCCCATATTCATCACTTAGTTGGGTTACCTCACCAGCTTCTGAAAGCAACCAGTCCTCTTTTAACCAAAAATTGATGAATCCCGGGCCAGCCACCTCGATTCGGGGGAGATCCACCACCCCACCCAAAACAGCGCTCTTTTTTAACTTCTCCGCCAGCCCCTGCGCCAACTCTCGCGGATTACCCTCCATCATCATCGCCACATTGGTTGCGTAATCCCCATGACTCTCATCCGCCGGATGCTCCACCACAAAATCGATATTCTTCCCAACTACCCCCTCAATCGCTTGTCTAATTTTGTCTGCTGGTTTCATTTCTCCTAATTCTATTACATTTCATCGTCAGGCTCTAATTCACTTTCGTCATCGACTCGAACCTCCACCCCGTCACTCTTCAATCTGAGATATTCTTCATACTCATCCTCGTCGCAATCAGCCAACCATTCCTCAAGGATTTCTCTTTCGTCTCTCGTCAACTGATCTCCCAAGATTAAATTTCGTATTCTTTCCGAAACCATCAACTCTATCCTACCACTACCAGCCTTGAATTGTCCCCGTCAGAAATTTTTCGGCGTCGAGCGCCGCCATACAGCCCATCCCTGCCGCCGTAATCGCTTGGCGGTAACGGATATCGACCATATCGCCCGCGCCAAAAACACCGGCTACCGATGTCTGGGTCGGGTAATCATTTAGCCAAATTTCTTGATTACTCATGGCCTGCCCGCCTGCTTGCACAGCTTGCGGCGAGGCCTGCCCGCCTGCTTGCACAGCTTGCGGCGAGGCCTGCCCGCCTGACTGCCAGCCCGCAGGAGCTACGCTCTCAGCGTTGCTGGCGGACAAAGCTGTTGGTGCGGTCATCTTTGTTATCAAGTAGTCATGACTGTCCAACTCCACCTGACCCTTAAGAATGTCCGTCGCCGGGATATGGCCGATCGCCAAAAACAACCCATCAGCCGACAACTCCTTCTCGCCGGCTTTATCCTTGATCCTGATTTTCTCTAGTTTATTCTCGCCCATAACTCCCGTTACCTCTGTCTCCCACAGGACCGGAATGTTTTTTTCTCCAACCCTTGCCTGCATAATCTTGCTCGCCTTAAATTCACCCTTTCGGTAAATCACGGTTACCTTATCGGTAAATCGGGCCAGCGCCAAAACATCTTCCATGGCCGCGTCACCGCCGCCGACAACAAAAACCGTTTTATCCTTAAAAAAGGCGGCATCGCAGACCGCGCAGGTCGACACCCCCCGCCCCAAAAAATTCTCTTCACCGACTTTAAGCATCCGGCTCATTGCCCCCAGGGCCAAAATGACCGCCTTCGCCTGATATTCTGTTTCACCAACCCAAACCCTTTTTACCCCCCCTGAAAAATCTATTTTTGTCACGTTCGCGTTTTGTATTTCTGCTCCAAACCGCTCCGCTTGTGCCCTCATTTCCATCATCAAATCAGGTCCCCTAATCCCCTTCGAAAAACCGGGAAAATTCTCTACTTCCGTTGTAAACATCAGTTGCCCCCCGGCATTTTCCCCAGCCAAGACCAAAGGCGACAGCGTTGCCCGGGCCAGGTAGATTGCCGCCGTATAACCAGCCGACGCCCCCCCGATAACAATAACGTTTCTTGCTTCAGCCATTAGCCGGTAACTTTCTTAATCATTTCTTCGTAACCACCTTTACCGGCAAAACCCACTTTTCGTTCAACTTCCTTGCCGCCCTTAAACACGATCACTGTCGGAATACTCATCACCCCATACTTAGCCGCCGTCCCCTGGCTCTCATCGACGTCTAATTTCCCAATCGTTACTTTGCCGGCATAAACACCAGCCAACTCATCAATAATCGGGGCCGCTATCCGACAGGGACCGCACCACTCGGCAGAAAAATCGACCAAAACTGGTAATGGACTCTTGAGGACTTTTTCCTCAAAGTCGGCGTCGCTAAAATGGACTGCTGCCATAATTATAGAAATCTTTTTAATAATTTGGTTGATTCTTCTTTTGGTACATTGCAGGTGGCGTCAGCCAAAACCGTCCGCCCGACACTTTTCAAAGACGATACCGCCGCCATCACCTGGGTCATCACCGCTTCGCAACCCTTATCGTCATTAATCATTTTACTAATGCCGTTAACCTGACCGCCAATCCGCCTCAGCATAATTTCAAGATTTCTTTTTTCCTCAATGGTCACATTACCAATATACCCGCCGGGGTATCTGATGTCAAGGGTTATCTTTCGCACAATTTTCCAATCAAAAACGGCTCCATCACCGCTATTTTATGCGGCCCCCTCTCGATTGTCTCCTGGTCATATTCCTTGCCGCAAAGATGGCGTCCGACATGTCCGGTCAAATCCCATTTCGCCGCGCTGGTCATGTCATAGACCTTATTGTCGAAAATCACCAAACACCTCTTCTCCTCTGGCGCCCTGTCAATCCGTTCTCTGGTAAAACAAGCCGTTGACTTGATTTTCTCTACCCGAAATCCCCACCAAAAGGTCACCGCGAAGATAATCGGCAGAGTTATCACGCTAAAATACCAAACAATTCTCCCAAATCTCACTCCGCCAAACTCAGACAAACGAACCAAAACTGCAAATCCCAGAAACCAACCCACCAATAGCCCGCCGCCCGGTAATTCAGGATGGGCTAGTGCCGCCTCTCCTCCGACTTTATACCAACTCAACCAGCCGTTCATCTTCATTACAAAAACATGCAAAACCGTCAACCCCACGACCAGCCGCAAACCCCAATTCTGTAACCGCCACCACCTCTCCGTCCCCAGACGGTTTTCGACCCAACTGTTAGAGATGAAAAAAAGCATCACCAATATCACCAGGCCCGCCAAACCGAAGACAAAGGGCCAGTTGAGAGTCGAAACATATCTGGACATCGGAAACTTCGAAGGCAGAAAAAAAAGGGAAACCAAACCATGGACGAGAGCTAGAAAAAAAGCCACTATACCAATTTCCTTTCGATACTGCAGGTAACGGTCAAATATCACAAAAAAACGGCTCAATGGTCCGAGAAGAAAAACAACTCCGAGAAGGACAGCCGCATCCCCGGCAAAAGCCTTATTGGCAATATACAGATCGTAGTAGCCCCGCCGATAAAAAATATAAAGGGAAAGACTGACGAAAACCGGTACCGCCGCCATCAGCGCCGCGCCGTACTGCTCTCGCTGGTATTTCCAATCAATTTTCACAATTTCTGTTACTACAGAAACCAAACTGTTAATGAATAAAGGCCAAACGTTCCCCAAACAAAAACATTTTTCTCGGCACTTGTCACATTTCTAATTTGCCAAAACCAAAGATTGATATCTTTGCGCGCGAAAAAGTAGTCCCAACCCAAATCAAAGACCAGGTGTGTCGAAAGCCCCAGCATGAAACCGCGGGAAAAAGTGTTGGCTATCGACGTTAGTGTCAAGACAGTCAAAATCGCCCAAACGACCAAAAATAGGGCGCTTCTCATTATCAATTTATCTTGTTTTTCTCTCTCCGCCAACGCCAAGGCCAAACCGTTAATGATTTTCCCCTTGCCAAACAATTCTTTTAACCTGAGCGAAAGGGCCTCCTCCGGGTGGCTCATAAAGGCATAGACCAACCGGTCGGCAAAAACAAATAGGAAACCAACTATTCCACCCAACCACCACCACAGCAGTGACATATTAAATCCAACTGCACCAGTCAAATAACGCCCCAGGGTCAGAAGCGCCAAAACACCAAACAAAACTACCTGATGCCAAAACAGTTTCTTCATCTACATCAATACTATCACTTCGGCATCCGGGAAAGAGCCATCGCCAGAATCTTCGCCACGCCTTCGCCATACGAGTAGCCCGCCTTGCGTATGGATCTAACCAAACCGCCGGAAGTGGTTATGTCCGGATTGGAGTTAACGTCGAGAACGTAGGGAATCCCGTCCCTCACCCTCATATCAATTCGGGCGTAGTCCCGAATCCCAAAAAGTTTGTAGGTGGACAGGGCCAAATCTTCGAGTCGCTTTTTCAACTCATCATCAACCGGTGCCGGACAGATTACCGGCGTATTATTCCACTCCTTCGAACCCTCACTCCATTTGGCATCAAACGAACAGATCCGATCATGGTAGTCATCAAACCCCGAGAAATCGATCATCCCGATCGGCAGGACTTCGGGTTTTTCATTTCCCCAAACCGTCACGTTATACTCATTCCCCTCAATAAAGTCCTCGACGATAATCCCATGAGGCCCGTACTCGCTAAGATTGTAAGCGATCCGGGCGTGTAATTGTTCTTGGTTATCAACTACCGCCTCTCGAGTTACTCCAGTCGAACAGTGTTCTCTTGCCGGTTTCACAATCGCCGGAAAAATATTCCAACCGTTTGGCTCGTTGCTTTCATAGATTTTCGTCAAGGGAGTGGAAATGCCCCTGGCTAACATTTTCCTTTTTGTCGCCACTTTATCGATCGTTTCCTTTAGACACTCGGGGTCACTGCCGGTATAGACAAACCCCAATTTTTCAAGATGTTCCGGAATCGTCCAGTAGTCACTGCCATCACTGCCCCAACTTTCGGCCCAGTTAAAAATAATAGTTTCCGCGGGATCGAATTCGATAAAAGCTTCCTCAATCGGTTCGGTCACTTTTTTCTTAAATACTTTCGAAAAACCCAAAGCGACCAGCTCCGCCATCATCTCATCGGTCGACAAAACAGACGTTATCTTATCTTCTTCACTCCAGTCGTCCATCTCCGTATAGATGATGAGAATATTTTTTTTCTTTAATTTGTCCTGTTCGCTATCGTCCATTGCATTATGCGTATCATAAAATACATTGATGAATCAAGTAATATTTTCATCAATATTTTCAAGTGCACATTAATTATCACACATTAAAAATATCTGTCAATAACAAGTTTAAGAAACCCCCGCCGTCGCCGTTATTGACTCCAAAAACTGCAGTCTTCCGGAAGAAGAATCAACCGTAAATCTCACTTTAATACCATTAGGTAGCGCCAAAAATGTTTGCGGCTTTGCCAGTTTGGGCATTTTTTCTTCTAACCAACTTTGGGTCATCGGATGACCGAAGTCGGCCAGCTGGGCCAAGGGAACCCCCGTTCCTCGATATCTAACCCGACCCTCAATCAATGATTCTGCCGTTACTTTTTTACCCCAAGCGGGATAAGAATATTCTCCGATACCAATAAATCTTCCCAAAATAATTCCTTTAATCCGACTGGCTCTTTTGTGATTAAGGATCATATCAATCTGTCGTTGGAGTGTACTTTTCTCAATCCACCATTCCTCCAGTCCCAGAATCAGATCCCCCGATCCATGCATCAAGGGATCAAAACGCGTCCCCAGCGTTGCCACCAAACTATCCAAATTTGAGACCAACAATTTTCCTTCGGCCTGACCGGAAATAAAACTTTTCCAATTGGCCTCACTCCCAATCTCAAGACCCGTTTCACCGAAAAGCATCCGTCTCAGCCAGTCTTGACTCTTTTGATCTTTATCGATTATTCCGGAAAAGTTCGGGCCCTGGATTGAAGCAATCCGAAAACTCATCAGGGCGTTTAATAAAATACAAACGTCAGAGTAGCCGATAAACCATTTTGGATTCTGGCGCAGTTTTTGAATCACCTCTTTGGAAAAAACCGGTAACACCTCTGTCGCCGCGTAACCACCTTCAGCGGCCCAAATCACTTTCACTTCCGGATCCTCAATCATCTTCAAAATATCCTCGCGTCTTTCTTCGGGCGTCCCGGCCGCAAAATCCCCAACCATCGAATACAAATGCTTCCCCAGCTTGGCTTTCAAACCCCATTCCGCCACCAGTTTGATGTTTGGACTGATATATTTTTTCTCGATTGCATCCGATGGGGCGATTACCCCGATGATGTCTCCTTTCGTTAGTGCCGCCGGCTTCACAAAATCACTCATAAAACCTATTATAGCAGGCTAGAATTAAGCTTTATTGCTTCGTATCAATACTTTATGCCTGTTTCAAGGCTAAATCTGTCAAATTTTCCAAACCTAAAACATCCTCGACGCCAGCTTCGGGAAATTCCCCTCCCCAGGCACAAATACAATATAATAACAGGCATGTTCGAGTTTAAAATCACCGGCAAACTGGCCGGCCGCGGTCGCACCGGCGTCTTTTCTACACCCCACGGCGATCTCGCCACTCCCGTTTTCATGCCCGTTGGCACCCACGCCTCGGTCAAGTCCGTCAATCCTCGAGAACTTAAGGAGATCGGCGCCCAAATCATCCTGGCCAACAACTACCACCTTTTCTTGCGCCCGGGCAGCGACATTATTGCCCGGCTCGGCGGCCTACATGCCTTCATGAATTGGGACAAACCAATTCTTACCGACAGCGGTGGTTTCCAGGTTTGGTCACTGGGTGAGCCAGGGGGTGGACTGGCCAAAATTACTCCCGACGGCGTCGAATTTCGTTCCCACCTGGACGGCACCGTCAACTTTCTTTCTCCCGAGATCGCCATCGACTCCGAAGTGAAGCTCGGCGCCGATATCATCATGGCTTTTGATCAGTGTACTTCCGATACCGCCAAAAAAGACGCGGCCCGAACCACCCTCGAATTAACCAACACCTGGCTGGTCCGGGGAGTCAAAGAATGGCAAAAACATGATACCAAAAAGCAAGCTCTTTTCGGCATTATTCAGGGCGCGCTTCACGAGGATCTGCGCCGTGAAGCCGTCCAGTTTGTCGTCGCCCAAAACCTCCCCGGCATTGCCATCGGCGGTGAAACCATCGGCTACAACATGTCCGGCACCAAAGCAGTCGTCGACTGGATCGCCGACTATCTACCGGAGAACAAACCCCGCTATACCATGGGCCTGGGGCTAAAACCCTCCGATGTCCTCACTGCCATTTCTCTGGGCATTGATATGTTCGATTGCGTCGCCCCAACCAGACTCGCCCGAAACGGCGCCCTTTATACCGGCCAGGTAACCATAAAAAATGGCGGATATTATTTTGCCAGTAACTACCCCAACGAAAGAATCAATATCGGCAATAAAGAATTCGCCGGCGACGCTGGCCCCATTGACGAAAACTGCGATTGTCCTACCTGCAAAAATTTCAGCCGTGCCTATCTCCATCATCTCTTCCGCGCCAAAGAACTGCTTTATTACTCCCTCGCCAGTGTCCACAATTTACGGCTGATGTTAAAAACCGTCGAGGCTACTAAAGAATTAGCATTGCGTCCCCAAAGCTGAAGAAACGGTAGTCGTTTTCGATCGCCTGCTGGTAAGCCTTTCCCATCAGACTGGATTTGAAAGAAGTAAATTTATCTTTTGTGTTCGGGAAAGAAACAAAAGCGGCAACCAACATCAATAAGGTACTCTTTGGCAAATGAAAGTTGGTCAGCACCTGATCGACAAATTTAAACTTATACGGCGGATAAATAAAAATATTTGTTTCGCCGTCACCGGGTCTCAAGGTCCCATCGGGAGCGAGGGAACTCTCCAACACCCTGGTAGTTGTTGTCCCGACGGCAATAATTTTTTTACCTTCCCTTCTTGCCTGATTCAACCTCGCCGCCGTTCCCTCATCGAGAGAAAACCACTCCGCCTGCATTTCATGGTCTTCGACTCTTTCTGTCTTTACCCCCCGGAAAGTCCCCAAACCAACGTGCAGGGTTAAAAATTCGGTTTGAACTCCTTTTTTTTGCAGAGCCGCCAGTAAATCACGGCTGAAATGGAGTCCGGCCGTCGGCGCCGCCACCGAACCCTCTTTCTTGGCATAAACCGTTTGATAAACTCGGCGCAATTCCCTTTCGGTTTTATGGCTGTGAATGTAGGGTGGTATCGGCGTCTTGCCAAATTCGAAAATCCTCTCCCGCAAAAACTCACCCCTGTCGCTGAATTTGAGAATCACCGTTTCCTCCTTCTTCTCAATTACCTCGGCGCGCAAAGCCTCCACTTCAATCCTCTGTCCCGCTCTTAGACCCGGTTTACTAATCGCCTCCCAAGTGTCACTTTCCAGCTGCTTCACCAAAAGTAACTCGACCTTGCCGCCGGTACTCTTCATTCCCAACAAACGGACCGGAATCACTTTGGTCTGATTAAAAACCAGAACATCGTTAGTCGAAAGGATCGCCACCAAGTCAGAAAATCGTCGGTCAACTATTTTTCCCGTCTTCCTATCGATGAGCATCAATTTCGCGCTATCCCTTGGATCCGCCGGTTCCTGGGCAATTTTCTCAATATCCAGTTGGTAATCAAACAGCGTACTTCGCATCGGTCTATTCTAACCCCAAGTCGCTATTTCTTTCTGGGGCAGTTTTAATTTCCTTGGGAATGGCACCATTCTTCAACTCCTTAACCTTCCACATAAACAGCCGTCCTCTACTTTTTATCGTTATCGCCCCTTTGACAAAGACCCTTGCTTCCTCAAGAATCGGCCGGGCTGTATTTTTACATAGCCGCATATACAAACTGGTGTGGGCTTTATCGTCCAGTTCCAAGGCCAACCGATAGGCATAATCCTGCCACTCGCGGCTGATCCGCCGTTGCTTATCGGGATCGACTTGGTACTTATCCAGAATCTTGCTTATTGGGTTGAATCCAGACATGTCATGTATTCTAACTCTCTTTCTGCATTCCCAGGGTCAGCCAGGTACCAATGCTTCCCAGCCCAAAAACCACCCACCAAAAATAGTTTGACCCGACAAAAAGCAGGAGGATCATCGGCCCCACCACCCGCGAGAGCGAGTAAAGCACTTCGCGATAAGTAAAAAATTCCAAGACGCTTCTTGCCCGTTTACCGGCCGTATAGAGATAAGCATCATAATCAACCCCCCAAAAAGGCAGGCTCATCCGAAAAACGGCATCAAAAGAGAGTAAGCCCAGAACGCTCCGAATGAGGGGGCGCAACAGCGTCAATAATCCCAAAAAGATGGTGGCCAGAGAGTATTCTTTCTCATCCTCAGTTCCACCAAGCGCCCGTTTTTTGTCAAACACCCTGCCGGCCAAATAAATTGCTACCGCCGCTAGGGCGAAACTAATTGAGGTTAGGGCACCAAGGACCGCGAAACTACCGACAATCAGGTAAACATAAAGCGGCCAAAAGTTAGCATCGACCATGTTCGCCAAGCCCTGGCCGATAAACGACCAGTGGAGATGCCGTTCCTTCTTGTTCTGGGCCCACTTTTCAAAATGCTTCAGACTTATCCCATCTTTGATCTGATAATCTCCGACGAAAAAGATCGGTATCGCTGACAGCAGACAGACAAAAGTCGCCACCCCAAAAAGCAGGCCAAAGCCCGAAATCGCCACCAACACCCCGCCGACAAACGGCCCCAAAATCGAAGACGCCTGATCCAGCAGGGCCAGAAAACTGACTTCCCCGCCATAGCGGTCCTTATCTCCATCCAGAGACAGTATCGACAGCCGCGCCAGCCAGTAAATCGGGATGAGTATCGCCGCCACGACCGACAAAGCAATAATCAGTACCAGGCTCCGGGGAAAAATCGCCGGCAAAATAAACCACACCGACAAAAGCAGAGAGGATAACAAGATCGACATTTTGAAACCAATCCGCTTGACCAAGCGCCCCAGGGGCCCAGCCAAGAGGAAGACCAAACCCCTCTCAATAACCAGGGATAAAATCAACACCCGAAAACCAAACGTCAATCCGCCGCTCTCAAAGCCCCACAAAAAGACATACGCCGGAAAGAAGATCGCCACCATCGACCCCGCCATCCCCCGCAACAGGTTATTTAAATAGAGCGCTCTCACCCCCGAAATCTTGACTACCTGATGAACGGCCTGCCTCTGCCAGTAGTGCTCCAAAATCATCTTCTTTCCAATTCTTTAACCGCTTTCTCGATCACCCCGTCGCTGATTTCTTTTTCCTCCGCCGTAAAATCAGACAGAACGTACTCGTCTCCCGGTACCCGCGCCTGCCCCGCCGGCCGGTTATCCACCCCCACCCTCAGCCGCCAAAAATTGGCCGTTCCCAGCCGCTCTTCCACCGAAGTCAGGCCATTATGGACCTTCGGGCCGACCCCCTTTTGGATTTTGTACTCCCCCAATCTGATATCCAGGTCATCGTGGACCACCATCAGGTCGTCAGTCGTAACTTTGTAAAAATTAGCGACCTTTGCGACTACCTCACCCGACCGGTTCATAAAAGTCTGCGGCTTTACCAACAAATAGTCCTTCGCCTTTAGTATCAGCGCTTCAAACTTCGACTCCCACTCCGCGCCCTCGCCCGCTAACCGATCAACCATCACAAAACCCACGTTATGGCGGTTATTCGCATGCGCTTCTCCCGGATTCCCCAAGCCCACTACGAGTTTCATAGATCTATTCTACCGCGTCTGCATTAGAATTAAACTAATGCGCTTGGCTTTTATTACCTCCAGCTTCCCTCCTTACATTAGCGGCGTAGCCGTAAACGCCGCCAATATTACCACCGGTTTAGCTAATCGGGGTCACCAGGTAGGTGTTTTTATTCCCGCCTACCCTGAACCAATCACCCCCGGATCTTCTTTAGCACATCCGAATCTCCATCTTTTTCATCTCCCATCCCTTATTAATCCGTTCAAGACGTCACATCGGCTGTTATCCCCTTTCCCGGCTTCGTTGCTTGCCCAACTTTCTGTTTTTAAGCCCGACATTATCCATTTCCAAGAACCCCAATTCTTTCTTTTCCCAGGCGTAAAAAATTACGCTCATACTAATCACCTCCCTATCGTTTGCGCCCACCATTTTCCGCCAGAGTTTATTACCAACCAACTGCCATCGTGGTTAAGGAAAAAAACAATTAACCGACTGATCATCAGGGTCGTGACCAACCTCTATAACCAGTCGAACCTGGTGATCACCCCCACCGAAACCATGAAAAAACTACTCATTGCTAATGGCCTAAAAACATCTGTGGCGGTAATCAGTAACGGAGTTGATCTAAATAAATACCTGCCCCCGCCCCAAAATCATCCCCGTTTTCAACCCAATATTCTTCTCTATCTTGGTCGTCTGGATTTTGACAAGAACGTCGATATCTTGATCCAAGCAGCCAATTACACCAAATCAAATTGTGCGATCTGGATTGCCGGCAGCGGATCAGCGGCTGACTTCCTCAAATCCCTCACCGCAAAACTTAATCTGGAAAAGCGCATCAAATTCTTAGGCTATCTACCGGAAGATAAAAAGATCGACCTCTACCGTCAAGCTGGTGTCTTTGTCCTGCCTAGCACCGCCGAAGCCCAAAGTATCGTTTCCCTGGAAGCAGCCGCCTGCGGTCTCCCCCTGATTTTAGCCAATGCCGCCGCCCTGCCCGAATTAATCAGCCCCGATCACCCCAATGGAGTTTTATTCCGTCCTAACGATCCAATCGATTTGGCCGCAAAAATAGATCTGCTGTTAGCTAGCCCCCGACAACTCACCAAGATGGGGAAAAACTCCCGTCGCCTCGCCCAGACTCACGATATAAATAAAGTAATCGGCAACTACGAACAGGCTTACAATGAAACAGTCTCCTTACCAAATTAATCTCGTTGGTTGGCAATCATGGTCGGACACCCGTCGCCCGACCGGATCTTACCCCCAACGCTATTTTTCTCCATTCCACCAGGACAACCTTATCAATTATCACCCCGTCCGCTCGAAACCCCAACGCAGGACCGCCCCCACCGGTTGGTGCTCCTGGCACTATTTCGGGACCCACATCACTGAACAAATCATTCTCAACCAGATAAAAGCGGCAGCGGAATTGGGCTTAGAGTTTATCCTGATCGATGACGGTTGGACCACTTGGGGTGACTGGTTATTCGCCGACAAAAACAAATTTCCTCACGGATTGAAATGGCTGGTCAAAAAAATAAAGTTAAATGGGCTGAAAGCCGGCCTGTGGTGGGCTCCCTTGCTGGCAAAGTCTTCCTCGGGATTATTTCACCAGCATCCCGATTGGTTTGTCCAAAATCTGGAAGGTACCCAAGTGTCCCCGCTTGATATTTTTATCCCCGATAAACGCCGGATATTGGATCTGGAAAACCCAGGCGTTATTGCCTACCTAAATCAGGTCTTAGACTATTTTTCTGACTCTGGCTTCGAACTGCTAAAATCAGATTTCCTCTACGCCGCCCACTTCAACCCAAAATTTACGTCGGGGGCTGTCCCCGACAATCTTCTTAAGCGACTACTTTCAACCGTTCACCGTCGGAGTTTTTACTCAATCGCCTGCGGCTGCCCTTTGGTTCCCGCCATTGGCGTGGTTGACGCTATCCGTATCTCTGACGATATCAATATTCCCCAACTTAATCACCTCTGGCCATTAAATCATATCGTCGTCTCCCAAAGAATTAGCCAACTTTCAGCGAATCTCGAGTCGCGCCTTCTCACCCAACCTCTCTGGCACCTGGACCCGGATGCTTTTATTTCGGACCCACTTTTGGGGATCAACCCCTCCCAATCCGAAAAACTCGTCCAGCTAATCCAAAAAAGTAACGGTGTCATCTTCCTCGGTGACGACCTGACATCACTCACATCGCCTCAATCCGACCTGATTGGCCGATTAATCAACTGATCAACCAAGGCTGATATAATTCATGCCCAGACATGACCACCCCCGCGCTTTCCATCATCATCCCTACCCTCAACGAGGAAAAATACCTGCCCACCCTTCTGACCGACCTTTCCCGGCAAACTTACCGCGACTTCGAGGTTATCATTGTCGACGGCCATTCCGCTGACCGAACCGTGGCCAAGGCGAACCTCTTCGCCCACCGTCTGCCCCTTTTCAAAATCGTTGACAGTCCCATCCGCGACGTCTGCCGACAAAGAAATTTGGGCGCCGAAGAAGCCCAGGCCGAAACCCTTCTCTTTCTCGACGCCGATAACCGAATTGCACCCCACTTTCTCTTGGGACTTAAATACCGCCAGGAACAGTCAAGAACCGACTTTTTCACCACTTGGGTCAAGGCCGAAGAAAATAATCTCGCCTCGCAGGCCGCCGATACTCTAATCAATCTCTATATGGAAAGCCAGAAAAATACCCCTTCTCCTTTTGGTGTCGAAGCCGCTTTTGGCGCTACCCGAACTAAGTTCCTAAAACTGAAAGGTTTCGACCGCTCTCCTTACGAAGGCGCCCGCCTGCTCAAAAAAGCCGTTGCCAAAAAAATGACCTTTGCTGTTTTCAAAGACCCCACCTATAGCTACTCTCTCCGTCGGGTCCGAAAATTGGGAACCTTTAATGCCATCAGCCGTTACGCCGTTACCGAAATCTACCGGCTCTTGGACCTGGCGTTGCCAAAAAAGAAAGCCGCCTCTCTTTATCCCATGAACGGCGGCAACTTCTACGAAACTGAAGCAATGCGCCAAAGTTTCTTTGCTGACCTCCGCACCAAAATCAAATTCCAGGAACAAAAGGATCGCCTGACTGCCTTGGCCCGCTCCTTCCTCTTTGCCGAAGAAGATTCAAATACGAAGCATTAACTCCAGGCCCACAAAAACAAAGAATAGTCCAATCAAGATTAGACCCTCGAAGCGGTCTAGTCTCCGTTTGGTCGAGGTAAAAAGCCAAAACAAACCGAAAATAATCACGAAAGCCATATTGACTAGAGAATAGTTTGCTGTGTTGATGGTTTCAAACGGAGAAATCAATGCCAAAATACCAACAATTAAGGTCGCATTGGTCACGACACTCCCAAAGAGATTTCCCATAATCAAAGCCACCTCCTTTTTTAAAGCCGCTCCAATCGCCAGAGTTAATTCAGGCAACGTCGTCCCGAGTGAGACCACAATTAGCGATAGAACCACTGTCGAAATTCCCAAGGCCGGTGCCAGTTGAATTACTAGACGCACGATCATTTCCGCCGAAGAAATCAGCAGTCCGATCCCAAATAAGAGCATCACCATCGAGCCATCTTTTCTTTTTCTGTGCCAATCCTTTATCCGCGACAAGAGCCCCTTATGGCGAGCGACACTCGCCTCAGTCAAGCTATCTCTTTTGCCATCAATGACCACTCCTCGCAAATAGATTAGATAAATTACCACCAAGATCAACCCATCCAGCCGCGACAAGCCACCATCCATCAGAAGAAGGATCGGCGCTATCCCGGCAAAAAACATCGCCGCCAACTCCCAATGGAAATAATTACCCACTACCGGCAAGACGCCAGCCATTAACGTCGCTCCACCGACAATCAAACTTAGGTTTGTGACGTTAGCCCCCAACAGGTTCGCCAAGGAAATCTCCGGTCGGCGATCAATCCCTGAAATAATCGCGATTGACAGTTCAGGTAACGAAGTCGATAGGGCCACCAGTATTGCCGCTACTGCCACCTTCGCCCGATTTGTCATCCCTACCACAAACTTGTCAAACGCGGCAATCACCAGACTCGTCCCTACCGCCAAAGCCACAAAGAGCAAAACCAGTGCCAACAACTGTAATGACATAACTCAATTAAACCATAACGGTTCTAATCCCCGTTTCTAAAGAACAAGTGCTTTGTTATCTCAATAATGGCTATCAAAATCAGGCCTCCTATCACCAGGGGTAACCAGTCCGCGATTAACAAAGTCACCGTTTCAAAAATCATTTGCATTGTCGGCACATACATTGCCGCCAACTGTAAAATCAGACCTCCCAAGACACCCAAAATTAAAAGCGGGTTCTTGAATAGGTTATCTTCCCAAATTGGCCGGTTCAGTGTCCGACTGGAAAAGACATAAACCAAAGAATTAAGTCCCTGCATGGCGAACGCCATCGTCCGGGCATATTCGATTCCCTTCCCCCAAACGAAATAATAAAGAACAAAGATCACGCCGGTAACAATCGCCGTCGAAAGCGAGATCACTCCAATCAGGGCCAACCTCTTTTTGTCCAATATCGCCGCCTTTTTGGAAAGAGGCTTGCGCAATAACAGTCCTTTTTCTTTTGGTTCGACCGTCAGGGCCATATAGGGGAAACCGTCGCTGATTAAATTAATCCACAAAATTTGAGAGGCCAAAAGAGGTAGTGGCCACCCCGCAAGGATCGAAACAACAACCAAGATAACTGCCGCGAAAGCATCTGATAATAAATAAAGAACTACTTTCCGCAGGTTATCAAACATCCCCCGGCCTTCTTCAACCGCCGCCAGGATTGTGTCGAAGTTGTTGTCCAAAAGAATTAGGTCGGCCACCTCCCGAGCCAGGTCGCTAGCATCACTAACCACGATCCCGATATCCGCTCTTTTCAACGCCGGTACGTCGTTCACTCCATCCCCCATCATTGCCACCGTCTCACCGGCTCCTTGGAGTGTCTCCACAATTTCTAGTTTCTGTTCCGGCGACGTTCTCGCAAACAAGACCGAATTTAAAATTTTTTGTTTCTTTTCTTCTCCCGAAAGTTTGTCAAAGTCTTCCCCCAACATCACCAGATCGGGCTTTACCTCATGGCCTTCCACCAACCCCACCTGTCGGACCGCCGCCCAAGCCGTTTCTTTGTAGTCACCCGTAATTACTTTCAATTTCATCCCCGCCTCGCGCGCCTCGGCCAATGATTCTGCCACACCACCCCGAATCGGATCGCTAAAGAGCACCAGTCCCAGCCATGTCAGTCCGGCAATATCTTCATGTCTCATCTTTTTTTGTGAGAAACTGGTTTCTCTTTTCCGCATCGCCAAAGCCACCATCCGGTAACCGGCAATTCCCACCTCGACAAACCTCCCCTCCCACTTTTTTCTTAATTTTTCGTCTTTAAAAACCGACTTTCCCAAAACTACTTCCGGCGCACCACTAACAAAATCAATCACCATATCGTCTTCTCCTTTTTCGTTAGCCTTTACAACATGTCTTGTGGCTATGTATTTGGTTTCATGGGCAAAGGGTAATTCGCTCTTTCGGACAAACCGCGAGACGGCATCTTTGCCCAATATTTTTTCCATTCGCAGCACCGCCCAGTCCCGCATCGAAATCTCCAACGGATCGCGCTGGTCATTACATAAAAACGCCCCCTCGATTAACCATTTCATCGTCTCCTGGTCATGCTTGCCTTCATCCGCTACCTGCTCGTCACTACCTTCGTGGATATCGGTCACTGCTCCCACCGCTTCCATTTTTCCCTCGGTGATTGTTCCTGTCTTGTCCAAACAAATCACCGATACGCTTCCCAGGGTTTCCGCAGCGATAAGGCCTCGTACGATCGCTTTTCTTTTTAAGATCCTGTTCATCCCGACTGCCAGAATAACCGTCAAACCCACGACCAACCCTTCGGGAATGGCTGCTACCGCCAAGGCCACCGAGGTATTCAAAAAGGTCAGGAGGGATTGGTCGGTGGCCAATCCAAAAAGAAAGACTAACCCAGCCACCACCGTCACTAATATGGTCAGCTGTTTCGTCATCCGGTCTAGTCGTTTTTGCAGGGGGGTCCGTTCTCCACCTTGTTCCTTGACCACCTTCGCAATCGCCCCAATTCTGGTGCTCGCTCCCGTCCTGACCACCAGCATCTCCCCGACACCCTTCTCTACCACCGTTCCCATGAAGCCCTTAGAATCATTTCCAATTTTGTCAAAATAACCGTTCTCTAGAGTAAAATTGTCTTCCGGAACCCATGTCTTTTTCATCACGGGCATCGACTCTCCGGTAAGGATTGCCTCACCCAAATACATATCATCCTCAACAATTAAAAGGCCGTCCGCGGGTACTTTCCAGCCAATCGTCAGCTTCACCACCTCGCCGGGGACCAGTAGGGTCGCGTCAATCTCCTCCCACTCATCACCCCGTTTGACTCTTGCTCTGGGAGTTAACAGTTTGGACAGGGCCTCCATCGATTTTTCCGCCCGGTACTCCTGGAAAAAGCCAAAAACGGTATTGATCAGGACCGCCAAAAAAATTACCCCGGCATCAATCAGGTCACGCAGGACCAAAGATATGCCGCTGGCAATGAGTAAAACGTAAACTAGCGGTGACCTGATCTGGTTAATGAGAATCCGCAGTCCCACTCTCCCCTCATGAGCCCTCACCTCATTCCGACCGTAAACCGACAGTCTCTTGCTTGCTTCTTCTTCTGATAAACCCTTTCTCCACTCCATATAAATAATCCTACCCTATCCTCTCCCTATTCCAAAACCTCGAGCTATGTCTCCGGTTGAACTTTTGCAATTCTAAGTCTTGTAACTGGAATATCTTCGGGTATTAATACTTCAGGAAAAGCAAAATCGCTATCGTCATCTTCAGATCCGCTGTGCCCCTCAGCGAGATACTGCCGCAATGGCTTAACTTCCTGCCAATAGATTTTTGCCCATTCTCTTGCCGCATTTTCTCCCATATCTAGCCGTGAAGCTGCCTCGGTGTAATATTCCGCATTGGCAACCATCGCCGTTTCTGAATTAATCATCGCCTCTACCAAAATATCAGTTCTGGGGTCAAAACCCAATCTGTTGTGAATACTTTCAGGATTACGGGGGTATGCAAAGATACACCGAGTTCTCCCAACACCAACCCCAATCTTTCCGGCTTCTTCATCAAAAATCCTTTCCAATACTGGTTGTTTGCTCTTCATCGCGTTATTCTTGATCTTTATACCTTCCTTTCCATATTCATCTGCTTTCTCTCTGGGGACGGCTATAAAGACAGATACATATCCCCCAGGAACTTCCCTGAATTCTCGAGGCAAAGAGTCTGTCGACGCAGGCACTTCAGCCGAAGCTGGTTGTATAGTTATCCCCTCCTTACTCTCATCCATTATTCAAATTCTACTCCTCCTCGCCCTGTAGACTTCGATCGCCATCGGTACCACCGAAATTAGGACGATGGCAATAATCAAATACTCAAAGTTATGCTTCACCCAAGGCAGGTTGCCGAAAAAGTAGCCGCTAAAAAGAAACAGCGTCACCCAAAAAGCGCCGCCCATAATGTTGTAGTAAATAAACTGGGAATAATTCATCTTGCCAACCCCGGCGACGAAAGGGGCAAATGTCCGCACGATCGGCACGAAACGAGCCAGGACGATCGCCGCCCCGCCGTGTTTATCGTAAAAGGCCTGCGCTTTATGGAGATACTCCTTCTTCAACAATCGGTGGTTGCCCTCAAAAACCTTCGGACCGACAACATGACCGATCCAATAATTGACCGTGTCCCCGAGGACTGCCGCACCCACCAGCAAAATAAACAACCACAAGACCGAAAAAGCGTCGCTGGCCGCCAAAGCTCCGGCCGCAAAAATCAACGAGTCCCCCGGCAAAAACGGTGTTACCACTATGCCGGTTTCCAAAAAAATAACGGCAAAAAGAAGGGCGTAAGACCATACCCCGAAGTTGGCCACGATTGCCGCCAGGTTCTGGTCGATATTCAGAAATAAATCGGCGACTTGTTTTAGGATTTCTGCCATCTGACCATTCTACTACTTCCTAATTTCCTCCACCTCGGCGAGCGTTGTCACCCCGGCCAGATCTTTATCATCGCGAAACTTCACTAACCGAGGAAACCGGAGCGCCACCCCGGCGCTATGGACCGGGCTTTTGGTAATCTCATCGGCGGCAATTTCGACCACTACTTTCGGTTCCACCCAGACATCGGCGACAAGCGCCTTGTCCACCTCAT
>Ga0209542_10007711_pt1 | contig 20355 bp, 28 predicted proteins | sample RifCSPhighO2_01_FD_184028 | JGI IMG/M metagenome (GOLD analysis project Ga0209542, IMG submission 184028) | Soil microbial communities from Rifle, Colorado - Rifle CSP2_plank highO2_0.1 (SPAdes) (version 2) | ecosystem: Environmental > Terrestrial > Deep subsurface > Rock core/Sediment ...
ATGTCCGAGGAACGCCGCCTGCGTGCGCGTGCCGGCCCTCGTGAGTGGGGCCGAAGCTGCGCCTTGACCGTGGACGATCATGCTTGCGAGCACGAGCGCGCCTTCATCGAGTGCGGCAATTGCCGCACCTCCTGCCGGGCTACCCCGGACGGCCGTTGACGTCTTCGCGTTCTCCGCGTTCTGCTCCGCCGGTGCCCTTGCGAGCGCCTCGTTGTCGATGACCTTGATGAACGCCATCGCCGACTGGCCGTCGGCAGGCGTGTCGTCGATCGCCGCGATCGCCAGACTTGTCGGCGGACCGGGGCCGTTCGCCATGTCGCTGCTCGCCATCGCTATCGCTGCCATTGGCACAGCGATGAGAACCGCGAGCGCGAATATTCGCTTCCTCATGCGTCTCCCTGTTTGGGTGCGTGAGAACAGCAGGCTCTCCCACTTTTCCTCCGCGAGAAAGGGATTTTCGCGGTCCGGGCTCACTAGTACCCGTTAACGTACAATGCTCATGGGCCTCCTTTGGTATCCTGTGAGTAAGTTCATATATTGTAATACATTTTAAAAATTTAGCAAACCACAGCAAAATCGCCGTCCCCGGCGATTTCTTCGTTTCTCTTCCAAATTGGAGGCGTTATCGACTTTTCGAAAAACTTCACGGAGGGCGAGCAGCTTGGTTCCGCCGATAGGCGGATGCGTGCCGAGCCCCAATTTTTCGCCCCGACGCTTTGGTCGGGGCACCGACACGAAGTCGTCGGTGCAGGAGAAAATTGAGGGCGCTTTTTCGAAAGGGTGTAACGCCGACAATCACCACCCCTTAGGGCTGAAAAAGCTCTTCCGGAATAAAATGAACTTCCTCAACTTCCTCAAACTGCAAGGCAGTTTTTTCTATCTGCGCCCAAAGCAAGCTCACGCGGCAGGAGCCGCCGGTGGTTTTATTTTGCGGATCCTTAAACTCTAAAGTTAAAAAACCGTTCTCCAGGTTGGCGCCGGCCAGTTCCACGCCTTCAAGCGGAAATTCGGTGGTAAAGCCTCGCGCGCGTTCGTCCGATGACCGTTCACCCTGAAGCAAAAGCTTGACCGCATCCTGAATAGGGGTTGATGTAATCGGAACATGACGGATTACCGGCTGTACCGCCGCGCTCTGGCAAAGCCCGCCCGGGTCCAAGGTTTGATTATAGTAATAAAGCTGAATTGTTCTGGTTGGCGCAGCTGTTTCGTTAGCCAATTTTGTTTCGCGGCCGTCCCGGCTAACCAGCCAGGCCACGCCGCCCAAAAATGCCAGGAGAATGATAATGGCGGAAAAATTTTTCATAGATTAAACCACTTTCAGCAATTTAAGCGACTTTATTATACACCCGCCGGAGCGTTTCATAAAGCCGGTTAAATTTGCCGACCCTATCCAGGCCGGTCTTTTTTTAATACAATTAAAGCGCCATGAGTCCTGTATAACTTCCCCGATTGCCTGTCCCGTAGTGTCCGCCCTGGGCGGACTACTACTGGGGTTCTCCAATCAATCTTGGGATAAATAAAGTAATACGGGAATAAAGAAAGAATATATTAAAAACCCTGTTAACCTCGGGTCGAAAACAAAACCCAAGATTATCGGGGTAAATATACAGGATGAGAGCCGTATTCTTCGGAGACAGAAACAAAGAAAATTCAGAAGATATAAAAAATAGGCTTCCCAGCAGCCTAGAGGTTTATTTTATAGCCCAGCCTCTTGGTAAGGAAACGGCGTATCTCGCAGCCCAAGCCGAAATAATATCCATGTTCAGCGAATCCCGCGCGGACAAAGCGGTCTTAGACAAACTGCCTAAACTCAAGCTTATTGCCGCAAGCACCACCGGCTACGACAACATTGACTTGGAATACGCGCATTCTAAAAATATTACTGTAACCAATGTTCCGGCCTATGGCTCGCAAACCGTGGCCGAATTCGCTTTCGGTTTGATTTTAGCCGTGGCCCGAAAAATTGTCTGGGGCGATAAGTTTTTTGAACAAACCTTGCGGCCAAATATGTCCCAGCTTGAGGGTTTTGACCTTGCCGGCAAAACTCTGGGTATAATCGGCACCGGCCGAATCGGCGCTAATGTAATTAAATATGCCAAGGCTTTTGACATGAAAATTTTAGCCTACGACGCTCATGAAAATGAAAACCTCGCCCGAAAACTGGACTTTAACTATACCGGCCTGGATGAACTTTTATGCCAAGCCGATGTAATTACCCTTCATGTTAACCTAAGCCCAACTACCCGCCACCTCATCAACAAGCAAAACATCAGCCAAATTAAACGCGGAAGCATACTTATAAATACTTCCCGCGGCGAAGTAATAGAAAGCCAAGCTTTAATTGAAGCGCTTGAATCGGGGATTCTTTCCGGAGTGGGCTTAGACGTCTTGGAGGAAGAAAAGATGCTAGCCGGCGATAAAAACGACGAGATAATTGAAATAGATAAAAAACTCATCCAAATGCCAAATGTCGTGGTTACCGCTCACATGGCTTACAATTCCAGAGAGGCCCGATCCAGAATATTGGAAACGAATACTGATAATATAAAAAAATTTTTGGAAGGTAACATTCAAAACGCGGTCTAAATAATACTATGGCGCGACAGTGGATAAAAAACTGGGATCAAATCGCCCGCAGTCCGGCCAGGCAGGACATTTTAAAAATTGCCGAAGTCGGGCTTCGGGCTGTCGATACTTCAGAAGCCATAAAAAACAACATCGGGCTTGATGGTGATATTTTAAGCGTTAAAGGACAAACCTTTGACCTTAAGCAATTTGACTCTCTTAAAATCGTGGCTCTGGGCAAAGCTTCAGCGGAGGCGGCCGCAGCCCTCGAAGAAATACTCGGTTCGCGCATCAGCCAGGGCGTTTCACTCGGCATCACCGTCAGCCCCAGCTGCCAAATTATTAAAAATTACAAAGGCAGCCATCCCCACCCGTCTTCCTTGAATGTTGAGGCTTCAGGTGAAATTAAAAAACTAGCCGAAAGCGCTTCGGAAAATGATTTGGTTTTGGTGGTTGTTTCGGGCGGCGGTTCCGCCCTTTTGTGCTGGCCGCAAAGCGAATGCGACCAGGGCCAGGAATTGTATAATAAGTTCCTAACCGGAGGCGGCACAATTGACGAACTTAACACCGTGCGCAAACATATTTCCCTGCTCAAAGGCGGCGGACTGGCCAAAGCGCTGTATCCAGCCACGGTTATCAGCTTAATTTTATCGGATATCCCCGGCGACAAATACGAGCTTGTAGCTTCCGGCCCGACATTTTTCGATGAAAGCACGGTTGAGGACGCAAAAAAAATTATCACCAAATACGGCCTTGGCGATTTTGAGCTTATTGAAACTCCAAAAGAAAAAAAATATTTCGAAAAGGTCAGTAATATTCCTTTTATCTCAAACACACTGGCCCTCAACGCCATGGCAAAAGAAGCTGCCGCCCAAGGTTTTAAACCCTTAATTATTTCCAGCGAAATGTACGACCCGCAAGACAAGGCCATTGAAAAAATATTCGAGGCGGCTGGTAAAAAAACTGCGATCTTGGCCGGCGGCGAAACGGCTTTAAAAATTACCAGAAGCGGCGGCACCGGCGGACGAAACATGAATTTGTCCATGTACGCCATCAAACATCTTCAAGAGGGTGACGTATTTTTGTCTCTTGCTTCTGACGGAATGGATAACAGCGATTCGGCCGGCGCCCTGGTCGATATGGAAACAAAAGAAAAATCGAGTAACCTCAACTTTAATGATTATCAAAAACGCTTTGATTGCTACACTTTTTTTGAAAAAACCCACGATCTTTTGTTCACCGGGCCAACCGGCGCCAATGTTTCGGATTTAATGATTCTCCTGCGAAGCTGAACTATTCAATCAATTTCGCCAAAAAAATAATACCGCCAACGGTGATAACAATGCCAAGAAATTGGTGTTTTTTTAATTTTTCTTTATTCACCGCCAAACCCAGCATGGCGGCAATGGCAATATAGCTTTCGCTAATGGCCGTGGCGATGCCAATGGGGATAAAAGTCATACTTGAAGCGTAAAATACCCAAGCCAGGTTATCAACCACGCCTTGGCCCAAAGCCACACCCTTATGCTTACCGACAGCTTTTACCATACCTTTATAATCGCCTTTGGCTAAAAGTATAATTCCGCAAAGTACGACAATAGCGGCATTAACAAACCAAAGCGCCAGCAACGCACTTGTTTCGCGGCTGCCAATTGCCACGTAATAATTGGCGAAAGACATTAACACGGCCGCCAAGATCGCCAAAAAAACACCTTTTTCAAAAATACGGCGATGGTAATGCAGTTGAAACTTGTGAACTGTTCCGGTCATGACCGTGCCAATGAATATCAAACCAATCAAGCCATAAATGCCCCAACCTAAATGTTCGCCGGCTAAAAAAATACCCAGTCCAACGGTTAAAGGCAATTCCAAAGCATAAACCGGTTCTATCACGGAAATTTTACCTTCTCTAAGCGCTTCAAAATCCACAAGCGCGGCAATGACCATAAGCAGGCCGGTGCCAGCTAAAATCAAGAGAGATTTGGGGTTGTAAAAAACTGAAAGATCGCCCCTTAAAATAAACGGCGTCAAAATGATTAAGCCAATGATTCCGTTGATGAATAGCGTGCGGTTTACGCCAACTTTGCGCGAACTTTGCTGTATCAAAAAATCGCCCGCGCCCCAAGAAAACAAGGCGCCTAAAGCCAGAAAAATTCCAATTGTTGTTGCGGACATCCCGTACAGTTTACCCCGATAATCTTAAGACTTGATGTACAGTCTTGATATTTTGGGGCTTAAGTTATTGTTTAAAATCATTAATATACTTTTTATTCTGCAACTTAAGATTAGTCATTACTTACTTTATTACGCTTTAGTTACGTAAGCAAATCTTGTGCCGATCAGTTCTCGCTGCGCTCGCCTTCGGAGCCCCGAGGCGGCGTAATTAAATACTTACTTAGTTTAAACTACAATACCAGCAGAATATCGGGGAAGTTGTACGGGAGACATATGTTTGTTTTAAGTTCGTCTAACGCATCTTCATTATATCACTGCAAACTAAAACCCTCCCAAATGCGCCTTAAGGAAGACATACTTAGGAGGGTGGTGGATTCGTTCAGACATCCACCGGTTTGAGTTCAAGCACATACACGCCCAACCGTTCGCGGCGCTCGGGGTAAATTAGGCGAAGCCGCCTTAATACCTCACTCTGGCCGCTGACCCCAGGCGCTATGCGCCGGAAGTCCTCATGCTCGAGCATTTCGACAAACGTTTCGTACTGCCGGATAGCCTGTACCCGCCGCCGAAGCCGCTCGTTGATGACAAGGACATCGCCCACTACCACGCGCCGGACAAAAAAATCTCCAACGCGAACTTCGAGATCCTTGCCGTCGAATTTGTACATATCCAAGGCTTCGCCTTGTACCCAAAACTTGACGAGCATATCTCCTCCCGCTAACTTTGCACTGTGCGTCAACCGGGTATAATAATCCAGACTTTCGGAATTAACAAGATCATTAGTTCAGCCCCAGCGCTTTTTTGCGCTTTTCTTCAGTTTCATCCAAAATCAGCTTGCGGATGCGCACATTTTTCGGCGTAACTTCTACCAGTTCATCGTCGCCGATGTACTCAAGCGCGTCTTCCAAATCCATAATCCGAGGCGCCTTAAAATTCTCGGCCTTGCCGTCGCCCTTGGAGCGCATGTTGGAAAGCTGTTTTTCCTTGCAAACATTCACGCGAATGTCTTCTTTGCGCGCGTTCTGCCCAACTACCTGCCCTTTATATACTTCAACAGCCGGCCCGATAAAAAGCACGCCCCTATCCTGCACATTGAGTAACCCATACATATTGCTGGTACCGGTCTCATGCACCACAAGCGAGCCCTGCTCTCTTTCATTTTTGATACCCGGATCAGGCCCAAATTCTTCAAAAATCGTGTTCATGATGCCAAGGCCCTTAGTATCAATCACGAATTCGCTGCGGTAACCCAAAAAACCCTGCGTCGGAACGACAAATTCCAAATGCATGATGTTTTTATCCGTATTCATATTCTGAACCTGTCCGCCGCGGGCGCCCATTTTCTCCAAGACTCTCCCGGAATAATCTTCAGGCACCTCGATATACACGCGCTCAAACGGCACCACGGTTTGTCCGCCCACAACTTTCGTAATAACATGCGGACGGGAAACCTGAAACTCGTAGCCTTCACGGCGCATGCGCTCAATAAGAATTGCCAAATGAAGCTCGCCGCGCCCCGAAACAACCCACTCGCTCACCCCGGCATCCTCAACATGCAAGGCCATGTCGTTCTCCAATTCCTTGTGTAAACGATCCCGAATTTGCCTTGAGGTAACAAGTTTTCCTTCACGGCCGGCAAAGGGCGAGTTGTTCACGCTAAAAGTCATTTTAACCGTCGGCTCATCTATGGCCAAAAGCGGTAAAGCCTTGGGCAACTCTGCATCAGCCACAGTTTCGCCGATGTTTATGTCAGGAATGCCGGATACGGCGGCAATATCCCCGGCCGCAACTTGAGCGGCTTCAATCCGGCTCAACCCTTCAAAGGTCATAAGCGAAGTGAGGCGGTATTTTTTCATTTCCCCGTCCCGGTTGATATGCGTTACTTCCTGATTATTCTTGAGAGTGCCGTTGTGAATGCGTCCGGTGGCAACACGGCCCTTAAACTGATCGGCCGAGATGGTTGTAATAAGCATTTGCAAAGGCTTGGCGGCGTCGCTGCTCGGAGCCGGCACATGTTTTAAGATTGCTTCAAAAATCGGAGTGATGTCCTTCATTTGGGAAAGTTCGGCCGAATCATTGGCCAAGCCCAACTTGGCCGAAGCGTAAATTACCGGAAAATCGGTAGCCTCATCGCTGGCGCCAAGCTCCACGAACAAATCAAAAGTATGGTTTAAAACATAATCCGGCCTGGCGTCGGGCTTATCTATTTTATTGATGACCACGATAATTTTTAAACCTAGCTGCAAAGCTTTTTTCAAAACAAAGCGGGTCTGGGGCATGGGGCCTTCCTTGGCGTCAACCAAAAGCAGGGCGCCGTCCGCCATTTTTAAAACCCGTTCCACTTCACCGCCGAAATCGGCGTGCCCGGGAGTATCAATAATATTTATCTTGGTTTGGCCAGCCGGCGAATTCCAAATCACCGAAGCGTTTTTTGAAAAAATAGTAATGCCGCGCTCTCGCTCAAGCTCGTTTGAGTCCATTATCAAATCCGTCCCGGCCTGCTCTTTGTTGAGTTTGGTCAGGGACTGTCTTAAAAGCGCGTCAACCAAGGTAGTTTTGCCGTGGTCGACGTGGGCAATTATTGCAACGTTTCTTATATTGGGCATAAATCAACAAAAAAGCGCTTGCGCGCAAGGGCTAAATACTGTCTTATAGTATAGCAAAAATTTACCAACTAGTCAATCCCGTCCCGGCTCTGTGGAAATACTTTAAATAAACCGTAGCGCCAACCGCAAAAAGTAAGGTCGAGGTTATGGCTGACAGAATACAAAATTCGCAAAGCGCGCCTATTACAAAAACTTGCAAATATACGAACCAAATTGAGGCCAAAAAACCTATCGGGCTTATCATTGCCAGCCAACGCAAAGTTTTTAGATTTTTCTTGTCAAAATAATAAACCGTGAGAAGGAGCACGGTTAAATAAAAAAGCGCGCCGAAAAGCGAGACCGGTATGCCGAACCAAGCCGAGTAAGCGCTCGTTGTAACTGCCTCGCAGCCTTTGAGCAAATTGCACTCCAAAGTGCCGCCCAAGTAATGCTTGGCCGTAAGGTAGGAGGCATCGAGGAAGCCGGCGGCGCCGAATATCAAAAACAATAGTGGATAAATCTTACTGATTGGCGTCGGGAGTTGCGGGGTTGAGGGCGTTGTTGATAAGTTCTCGGAAGTCATTGTAGCTTTGCGGACGAATTACTTGATTGTTCAATATAAAAGTCGGGGTGCTCGATAAACCGTTTTGCACCGCGCTCTGATAATCTTCCTCCACGGTTTGCCTAACCTCGGCCGATTTCAGGTCTTGGCGAAAACGGTCAATATCTAAACCCAACTCCGCGGCGTAATCCAAAAAAATAGTTTCGGTACTCGAGGCGCCGTCCCAATCATCTTGGCGGGCGTAAAGCATATCGTGCATTTCCCAAAACTTGCCTTGCGGGGCGGCGGCTTCCGATGCCTGCGCGGCGATATTGGCATTAGGATGGATGTTGCGCAGCGGGAAATGCCTGTAAACGAATTTTATTTGCGAGCCGAATTCCTGGACTATCTGCTGAACCATTGGTTCTATCGAGGCGCAGGCCGAACACTGAAAATCGCCATACTCAAGCAAGACTACTTTGGCCTCGGCATTACCCTTAAAATGGCCTTCGGAACCGGCAGGAAGGGTTATGTCCTGCGGTTCGATTGTATCATCAGACTTTACCGCCCAAACGGCGCCGACAACAAATAAAGCCAGAGCCAAAACAACGCTGGCCCATATTTTAACCGTTCTCGAACTGTCTTCTGCCATAAATTATCGACGCTTTAATAGTTTCCTGCCCCAATCTTCGGAGCCCCAATATTCTCCTGCCTTTAACGCCCCTAATAATAGCAAAACTACGGCATAAATGATATGTTCGTCCACTATATAAGAATGATCGCCTACTTTAGGAAAATTAAGTATCGGAAAATAATAGAGCATCATTACGACTGCGCCGGCGATGGAAGCCCAGCGCACAAAAAGCCCGACCAGCAGTAAAAATCCGATAATGGTTAAGCCCCAGGCGTTAGCGAAGTTAGTTATGGCTATCATATTGTCCGAAGCCAGCCATTGATAAAATCCGGTAAAGCTCTGGGCATTGTTTAAGTAGCCAGCCGCCGACCAATCCGGATTGAGAACTTTAGTAATACCGGCATACAAGAAAAGCCAGCCGATAGTGATGCGTAGCGCGAAAACTAATTTCTTTTGATATTTGTTCATCCCGTATAGTTACCTCGATAATCTTGGGGTTTTGTGTTCGACCCGAGGTTAACAAGGTTTTTTTAATATATTCTTTCTTAATTCCCGTGTTACTCTGCTTAGCCCAAGATTGATCGGGAGAACAATCGAGGAAGTTATACGGGATTCATCCTGTATATTTACCCCCAGAGCCAAACGCTACTCTGTGCGTTTATACTCATTTAATCTAATTGTTAAGAATCTTTTACCTTGAGTAGTCTTGAAGTATTTTTCCCTGCGTTTGGCATCGACCATTTTGATGCAGGCTTCATAGTATATTAATTTAAATGGTTGACGGAACTTGTTAGTAAAGAGGTGGTTAGTTTCATGTTCTTCCAGTCTTCTTTTGAGGTTGCTAGTATAACCTACGTATATACTTTTGTTCTCTGCATTTTGCAAAACATAAGTGTAGAAGAACATGCTGGGGGAAGTTATACAGGATCGACTTTTTATTCAGTTTTGATAAAAGTTAAAATTATCTGCCTGTCCTTCGGCCCGTCAAAATCTATCAGCACCACTCTTTGCCAATTACCCAAAACCAATTGCCCATCTTCCACGGGAATAATAAGCGAAGTTCCCACCATCGAAGATAAAATATGGCTACCCACGTGTCCGGGGTTGTGCGGATGCCTGTAATTAAGTTTTGGCATCATGGCCTCAAAGGCATCAAGCAGATCTAAATCCGTACCCGGATCCAAATTGGCCGTGGTCAGGGCTGTGGTCGTGTGCTTGGCAAATAAATGGCAAAGCCCGTTTTCATTTGGCAAAAATTCACCCAGCTTATCGGTTATATCCAAAACCTGTTTTTTTTCTGTTGATTTTACGCTTAGATTATGCACCCCGTATAACAATCTCGATAAATCTTAATGTTTTGTGTTCCAGAAAGATTTACCTTACTGATTAAATTGTTGGTTGACCCCGTACTTCCGATAAAAAATTAAGATTTAGCGGAACACAATCGAGATTGTATTACGGGGTAGTCCGGTAGTGAAGTTCAATACTTGTTTGTTTCGGACGCCGAATCTTTTGTACCGTTGGGTCGGCGGACGATTGAACTTCTACTACTGGACACTGGTTTTAGTTTTTTATTTCGAAAATTGCATAACCTTTTGGCCGGCCTTCTTCGACTATCACATCCTTAACTTGAGCATGGTTGGGCCCGCTCCTGCACCAATCCAAAAATTTTTGCAAATTCTCTTCGCCGCCCTCGATTTCTATATATACGGAGCCGTCGGGTCTGTTTTCCGTAAAACCAGTGAGGCCTAGTTCATCGGCTTGTTGTTTGGCAAAATAACGGAAACTCACCCCTTGGACCGCTCCGGTAATTACAATTTGTATATGTTTCAACATCGGCCCAGATATCTTTTATCATAACAAACCTAAAAGAAAAAGTGGATAGCCGCTCTTGTTCGGCCATTTAGCTAAACAGGATAATAAACATCAGCGTAAAATCGATCGCCGACAGAACGCACCAGGTGCAAAAGGCCCGCAAAACAAATGCCTGAATTAAAGTGAAGTGCATCGAAAAGGCAAAGCCGATAACAATAAGCCACCGAATCGGAGTAAAGCTAACCTCGCCCTGGAAGTAAAGCAGGGATAGAACAAAAATCGCCAAGTAAATTGCAAAGCCAGCCATGGAATTTGGAATTCCCAAAGTTTTACTGAATTTGCTGGACTGGACTTTTTGGCACCATTCCGGCGGAAAAAACAAACAAGTTACCGGTTTTTTTGTGATGCTATGATAGCTTAAATAAGCTGTATTGATAATGCCGACGGCGGCTAAGGTGGCAATTAAAACAATATAGGCCATATTATTTGATTGTTGTTTATTTCGTTAAAGACCTTTGCTCCCCTGTATTATAACTCGTTTTTTAACTAAAGAAAACATTGCCCAAAATGCTAAGACCGCCAGCCGACTTATCGGCTGGCGGTCAGTTGAACACGGCCGGCAATATTACCCGCGCCAAGGTAATGCCGCCCATGAAAACGGGAACGGCAACCCCGACTGCGGCCACGAATTTCCAAAAGCCATGCTTTTCCCGATACCCCTTGAACCAGCTGACCAACACGAACGCATTCAGCAGAAGCTGAATGCATCCCGCCAGAACATTCAGGCCAAGGAAAAAATCGGAAAAGTTGGCGATCAGGAAGAACGTAAAGCCCATGAAGCCGGACAAGCCCATCCAGAACTCCGTTTTTCGCACAATTACCTCCGTGTTATTGGAGGTTTAATTATACTACTAAAATAGATTTATGTCAAACTAAAAACCCTCACCTGCCCGTCGCAGGTTTTGCAGGACGAGTCGCAGGACGACGCCAATCTCTTATAACCACGCCGCCGTGGACACGCTTTATAACTAGTTTTTGACGTTCCCGCCAGTTTAACTGGCGGATTATTTCCGGCGGGATGACAACCGCAAAGCTGTGGCTTGCGACCTTAGTTAATTTTCTAACATTTTTGTTTTGTTTTTTCATATACGTATGCAGGTACGTACCTATGTACGTACGTCGCTGAATGTTTATATCTAAATAATACGCCTAAAACAAACCCGGGGAAAGCGGCTCGGCGGCTTGAAAAATAGTTAAACCTGCAATATAATGTTCTAGTGTTCGCCGCATAAGCACTCTATTCGGGGGTAAGAAATCTGCTTCGCAGAACCATGGTTTTTTCACCGATAGGATTCCCGCCACCGCGGGACCTTCGAGCCCCAAGGCGGTGTATGCTCAACGGCAGCTGCCGACAGGCAGGAAGCAATCTCAGCCATAGGCTGATCCGCCTCCGGCGGAGACTGTAAAAAATGTTTTATATCTACGTTCTAAAAAGTCAGAAAAACGGTAAGCGGTATATAGGCGCAAGTTCAAAAACTGGAGTAGAACGAGTAGTAGAACACAATTCAGGGACAAACAAGTTTACACGACACAATAGGCCGTGGACGTTGATTTACGAAGAAACATTCGCGACAAAAAACGAGGCTTTAAGAAGAGAAAAATTCTTGAAGTCTGGTCAGGGTCGTAAATGGCTCGACGATAGTTTGCTCGTTCGGGGGTAGGGTCGTCGCCAAGTCTAACTCGGCGAACCAGGGCGAGCCTGCTGCGAGAGGATGTGCCCACCGGCACTCTTAGGAGCCCCAAGGCGCAGTAGCTTTCGCCACCACCCTCACTCACCGAGCTTCGTTCGGGGGTAGCTCAACGGCAGAGCAATCGACTGTTAATCGATTGGTTGTGGGTTCGAATCCCACCCCCCGAGCCATAAAAAGTTTCTCATCGTCAGATGGGAAGCTTTTTATTTCTGGGTGGGATTCGAACGTGAAGAGGGTCGGAGAAACGGAAGTTTCTCCGTTGGAAGAAAATACTAGAAACCGAGTGGTTTCTAGCGAGGCCGCGATCCGCCAGCCAGCGGACAGGCCGAGGTGAGATTCCCACCCCCCGAGCCAAACAAATGACATTAGCGAAACTAGTGTTTTTTGTTATTTCAGGGTATTCGACATATATATCTTAAAGATATATTATAGATATACTATAATTAAGATTGAATATATGATTACTCAAGTAATTTTTAAGATCGACAAAAAACTTAAGAACCGGGCCATGAAAAAGGCCCAGAGGAATGGCTTACCCTTTGCTTCAGTACTTAAATTTGCTACTAAGGCTTTTGTGGAAGGTCACCTTGAAATTGGGTTAGTAGAACCTTTGAATGCCAAAAACCAACGAGAGCTTGTAAAAATATCTAAAGACATCGCTGGGGGTAAAAATCTCTCTCCCCGGTTTCAATCTGTAGCTGAAATGAAAAGTTACCTAAAAAAATAATATGGTAGTAAGTTTTCATAAAAACTTCAAAAAACAGTTCAATAAATTGCCTCCAAAAGTACAAAAACAATTTTTCAAAAGACTAAAAGTATTTATTGAAGATAAGTTTGATCCAGTACTAAATAACCATTCCGTATCAACGGCGTACCCAAAGTGGCGAAGCATCAATATCACTGGTGATTACCGTGCCCTGTTCGAAGAAAAGGACGATTTAATTATATTTATGATTATCGGTACACATTCTGAACTATATTAATTCTAATCCCCTCTACAACCCTCTACAAACGAATGCCGCCAGAGCCTAGTGGCCCTGGCGGCAGAAAGCCAGCACGAAGTCGTCACAGCAGGATATGGCACGCGTCGATGCAGACCGACGAGGCGGTGATTTCCGTCACACGGATGAGGCCGTACTTGCCGGACCTCGTCTTGATGGCGTAGATCGCTCCCCACATGAGCGTGACCGCCTGCGCCGACTGCGCCTGCGCGTTGCAGTAGCCGGCCAGGAACCGACCGTCCCTCCGCTCGCGGAACTGCTCGAAGGCCGGGTTGGACAGATTGGTCGGCGAGATCCATGTAGGGTTGCGCATCGCCGGCTTGATCCGGCCAATAAGCGGAGCCGCGAACTGGGAGTCCGCCGAACACATCCGCAGGCCATCGTCCCCGAACACGAAGACCAGGTCGACCTCGCCGGCGAGCAAGTCGCACTCCCCGACCGGCCTGCTCTTGTTTGCCTTGCACTTCAGCATGCAGTAGAGCGGCGTATCGAGCGTAAACTGGGCGCTGTAGCTATAGAACTCACCCCGCACGGCGGGGATCACAGCGCTCGACAGCTGAGGCACCGTCTGTGTTGACTGTATCATGTCCCCTCCCTGGGGTTGTTCAGGAATGCTTACCGCAGTTTGCAGTTTGCGTCCTGATTGTGAGTTAGCGATAGTTTATCATTTTTTTTTAGGCTATACAATGCCCGACCATCTAATAAAAGGGCCGTCTGTGAAAGCAGATGTTTTTTGTTTATACTTGATTTATGTCCTACGAACATTGGCTGATTGTCTTAAGTGTCGCCATAACTATCACTGGAGCCTCGGCGTATATCCGAGACACGATAAAAGGCAAAACCAAACCTAATCGAGTATCTTGGTCAATGTGGGCCTTAGCTCCCCTGGTTGGTACTGCGGCCGCTATTTCTGCAGGCGCGGATTTATGGGTAACTACCCGTATTTTTCTAGCCGGATTCTTGCCACTGTTGATTTTGGCGAGCTCATTTGTCAATCCTCAAAGTTACTGGAAATTAACGTTGTTCGATTTCCTGTGCGGGGCATGCGCCCTTATAGCTTTAGGCATCTGGCTTATCGCTGATCTTCCTCGTATGGCCATTCTTTTAGCCGCTCTGGGAGATGGATTTGCCCTACTTCCTACCCTGCGCAAAGCTTGGGCTCACCCCGAAACCGAAACCGGATTCACCTATATCATGAGTCTTTTAAGCACGTTATTAGTCCTTCCGTCGATTCAGGTTTGGAACATAGAAAATTCAGCCTTCCAAATTTACCTATTAGTTGCCAACGTATTGCTAATTATTTCAATATATAGAAAACGCCTGAATTTAGGATGGCTATAAAAAAATTCTTACTAAACAGTAAGAATTTTTTTATTTGGAACGATGCTTACAGCCGGCCCAGCAACAAGGCCGGCGCATTCCTTGGATAAGCTCATCGCGCACCCTCTCAATCCGGCGGTTTCTTGTTTCTAAATGCTTGGCTGTCTCAACCCAGCAAATCCACTCATTACGCGCAAGCGGGGTAATATCTTCCCAGACCGCTTGGGCCTTGGGGGCAGAGACAATCACCTTTTTTAAATCAGCCGGCAGGCGGTGTGCCGCTTCTTTTTTAGCCATATACCAATAATTTAACAAAAAATAAACAGTACCGGGAGTGGCGCGGGCTCGAAATGCCACCTGTATTATAACGACTTACGAGATCGATATATTTTTTACAAAATTCCTGTGCCAATCGCTTTAGAAATATGGGTATAGCCGTCTTTTTGGAGTAACTTAACCAAGCCCCAGTTTATTTCAGAAACAACCTGGGGGCCTTCAAAAACCATACCTGTAATCATTTGGAGCAAAGTTGCCCCTTTTTTTATTTTTTTATAGGCATCGTCAGCAGTAAAAATGCCGCCGCAGCCGATTATTACAAATTCCTGGCCGCATTTTTTGTAAATATAGCTTATCAGATTGTCGGATAATTCCTGTACCACCTTGCCGCTCATGCCCCCGACCGCCGGAAAATTTTGGTCTTTAATTTTGGGATTGGCGCGGTTTTTTGCCAAGTTCGTGCAGATAAAACCCGCTAACCGGTATTTTACGGCGAGTTCAATTATCTCATCAACGAGATTAAAATGAAGCTCGGCCGGAAGCTTAAGAAAAATCGGTTTACGCGTGTGCAAATCATTTTCTCTAATCGCCGCCAACAACCGATCAAGCCTATTTGGCTCGGTAAAAGGTTCGCCGCCGAAAGTGTTGGGACAGCTGATATTAAGCGTAAAGTAATCGCCGATGTTCTGCTTACTAAAAGTCAGATAGGCTTTGAGGTAATCGGCAATGCCTTTTGACTCGTCAACCGTTTCCCGGTTGTTGGTTTTAGCCAAACTAATGCCTATTGGGAAATCGTATGCCAAGTTTTCTAAACGGTTGGCGATAACCTCGCAACCGTCGTTCTTCAGGCCGTAATAGACTAAAAGGCTTTGCGAATCTTTCAAGCGCCAAAGGCGCTTGCCTAAATTACCCGAGCAAGGTTCGCCGGTTGCAGAGCCTATTTCTTCAAAACCAAAGCCGACCGCCGGCAAGATTTGAGTCAACAGCCCATTCTTGTCAAAACCGGCCGCCAAGCCTATGGGGTTATTGAATTTAATTCCGGCGACTGTCTGTTCTAGGGCCGGATGGCTAAACCTAAACATCGCTTTGGTTAAACTTTGACCCAACCTAAATTTACCAAGCATTACGCCGGTTTCGGTCATGCGATCATGAACGTATTCCGGATCCATTTGGAAAAATATATTTTTAAGAAAATTTTTGTATAAAAACTTTTCAATTGAGTTGCGCAGGCTAATTAGATCTTTCATGCTTTAATTAAATAACATCCCTGCCCGGCTAGCAAGCCCAGCATAAAAAATCATGTTTAGCGGATAGGAAACAGTTTTTTGCCTGTCTGCACAGACAAGCTTATAATAAATACATGATAATAATCATCAACGGCTCAAGATTCGCCGGTAAGACAACGACTTCAAATTTGCTCGCAAAAAAATTAAAACGCACAGCTCACATTGAGCTTGATGCGTTACGTTGGTTCTTGCCTGGATTAAACTTGGAACAAACGATCCCTATCAATTTAGAGAATGCTGTTTTGATAACCAAAAACTTAGTAAGTAAAAAATTTAACGTGATTATTGACTACTGTTTACGCAAGCGGGATCATAGTTATTTAATTAGAAACCTGAAAAATCCAAAGACGGAAATTTATACCATTACTTTGAAGCCTCAAATAAAAGCCGCTTTAACAAATAGAGGCAGAACACTTTCGAAAGATGATGAAAAACGTATACATGAACAATATGGAAAAGGCAAACACGCTATTCGTGAAATAGGTTTGGTAATTGATAATACCGATAAATCACCTGCCGAAGTGGCGGAACTCATTAAAAATTATGTTAGAAAAAATTAAAAAGTTTAAAACCAAACGTCATTAACCTGAAAAAACTGCTGGGCCTATCCAAATATCATTTACTCATTATCGGAGTATACATTGTAGCTACTCCGCTGTTTTTTATTTATACCCCGCATTTGTTGCATTTTAATTTTCCCACCGAGCATTTGGGGTTAATAGCATTGATAATTATTCTAACCTTTACAAGTTTTTACCTATTACGTTTATGGCTCAACACCAGTAGAATAAAAAATCGGTTAAGACCAGCTTATGTTGTATGGTTGGTTGTGTATTCAATCTTATTAATCTCCTTACCGGAAGAAATAATTTTTCGGGGTGTTATACAACAACTTATTCAAATAAAGACAGACTCCGCTGTGATTGCGTTGCTATTTTCGTCTGCAATATATGGAGGGGTCCACCTACTAAATGGGGCAAGAGGAATAAAACCTAAAGATTGGAACTGGACATTGGCAGCGTTGGTGTGCTTGGCAGGTATTTCTTTGGGTTTGATTTTCGTGCTTACTAATAGCTTGCTGATTCCTATCTTACTCCATACACTATTGGTAATATGCTTAAAAATCTATTTTCCGGGCCTATGAACCCCAAACCCTTCACTCTTTTTAGTTTAGTCATTTTTTTGTTTCCCTTGGCCATCTCATTTATTTGGAAATTTTATGCACTAAGCGCAGTATTAATTTTTGTACTAATCATCTCGTATCTTTACCACTCATCTGAAAATAAAAATTTGGAAAAATTGGACGTAGCCGGAGCATGGCTGTTAATGTTTACAAACACTATTCTAATTGTCGTAGGCCGGTTTACTTTTCCCTATTTCTATCTGGCAGTACTAAGCGCGATTATCGCACTTTATTTCTACTTCACCCAAAACAAAAGCAAATACGCTCACGGCTGGTGGCATGTTCTTTCTTCCCTAGTCACCCTTTTCGCTCTGCTGACTTATCAGACGACTTGATAACTTACATAAATTTGGAATTTCCTGATGGTTAGGGTATAATCAGCCATATACTCCTTAGTTCTGAAATAAAATATGATCGCGGAAATATTAAATAATAAACCGGTTCTTGTTGGCCTGCATCTTGGTTTTGCCATTCTTGGCATAGACTCTTTTTTATGGCTGGCCGGTGAAATCATTGCCGATCCGGAAAAACGGCGGCGCTTGAAAATGGTCGCTTTAGGCGGCGTGATAAGTTTTGTTATGTCTTGGCTTATAGGAGGCTATTATTACGTAACCTATTACGGAAAACTGGTAAAGCCGGAGATACTGGCCGGCACCGCGCCTTGGGCCCATGCCGTGGCCATGGAAGCTAAAGAGCATATTTTCCTGTTTATTGTGCCATTGGCCTTAACCGCCGTGTTCCTGTCATTTGTAAGTAAAGAAGAGCTAAATTTCAACAATCTGCGCCGTCCATTTTTAAGCCTTGTAATATTTATTGCCCTTGCCGCCCTGGCTTTAGGCTTAATGGGCTACATTATCTCGGCCGCGGCCAGGTGGGGTTAAAATAAAATGCTAAGACTAATTTATTCATCATCAATTGGCGCGGCCCTCTCAATAGCCGCTATAACCATAATCACGATTTGGGCGGAATTTTCGCCAGGGCTTAAAGATTGGCTTAAATCGGTTTCCGGCCATCATTGGACCACAAAAAGCTGGCTAGCTATTATTATTTACGCCATCGGCTTTATTGTCGCTTATCTATTTACAAAAAATGTACCGGCCTTAAGAGCGCGCCGCTCATTATATTCTCTATTGGTCATTGCCGCTTTGGACTTTATTGCCCTACTCGGCTTCTTTATCTGGCATTTTGTCCAATAAAACCTTAGACCGTGGGAGGCTGTAAAGGTCTCTTTTTTATTTGATTGACATAAATACCCCCCGGGGGTATATTTTCATTATGCATAAAGATATCAATAAAAGCGCTGTCAACCGGCTAAAAAGAATTAGGGACCAAAACAGGGGTTTCAAAAAATGGTCGCAAAACGAGAAGTGTTGCGTGAATATCATACACCAATCTTTTACCGTGAAAAGCGATCTTTCCGGAGTTGAGGATATCATCCTCCAGAACCACTTAGTCACGCACGCGGCCCGTCAGATAAAACCGGCGCCAGGACAAAGCCATAAGAGAAATAATCCAGATTTACCGGATATCTAAAAAAAATAAATACGTTTAAATATGGACAATAAAATCAAATCATTGGTAAAGAAGTTAACGAGGTTTGGTTACCAAGTTAAACCAAATGTTATTTGACCACCACGGCACAACCTCAAAATCTTTGAGTTTTCTAGATGTCAGTTCATCCATGCACCAAGGACAAATGCCAGGGCACACTTATTTAATGTTGGACACCAGCGACATTGGTCAGAGAAATTTTTGACGACCCCAACGTGGGCATCAATAATGACACCGTCATCAAGAAATTAGCCGCGATATAATTATTAAAGGTCGTTTATTGCGCTCCCAAAAAAAGCGCGCGAAAGGAATAAACTTATGATAAACACGAAACACCTTCTCAAGGTCACGGCGGCCTGGATAAGCATCGTCTACGTCATTTGCTATCTCGGCGTAGCCTTATTTCCGGGCATACGCCCTGGATTTATGAGGTACGGCCTGCATATGGGCATAGATTTCGGCCAAAATGTTCTGAACTTCGGCACCTTCATTTCAGGCCTGATTATTTGGAACATCATGGCCTTGGTTGCCGTTTGGCTTTTTGCCGTCCTTTTTAACGGAATAAAGAAGTAGTTTTTGATATAATTATTTTATGCACGAAGACCATCAAAACAGCAAATCTGTTTATACTTGTCCTATGCACCCGGAAATACAACAGGCTAACCCCGGACGCTGCCCGGAATGCGGAATGACGCTAGTACAAAATCAAAAATCAAAAATCAAAAATCAAAATTTAGGACACGGGAGACACGAACAACAACCTGATAAAGCGACGGAAGGCAAACACGCCGGACATTCAACCAAAATGTTTTTACGCAAGTTTTGGGTCAGTTTAATTTTAACCATTCCGGTTTTACTCTACTCGGATATCGTCAGAAATATTTTTATCCTTCAGCTCCCTTCATTAGAAATTAAAAATTGGAAATTAGAAATTCTGATCCCAAGCATACTGGGATCAGCCGTTTTTTTCTACGGCGGCTGGGTGTTTTTGGCCGGGGCCTGGCGCGAAATAAGAGGTAAACTGCCGGGAATGATGACGCTTATCGGCATTGCCATAACCTCCGCTTATCTCTGGAGTGTTTACGCAGCCATTGCGGGCTTGGAAACCTTATTTTGGGAATTGACCACGCTTATCACCATCATGCTTTTGGGGCACTGGCTAGAGATGCGGGCGGTGAGCGGAACAATGGGTGCGCTCAAGGAACTTTCAAAACTTTTACCTGACACCGCCGAGGTCATCCGCAACGGCCAAACCGAAAAAATACCGCTTTCAGAACTGCGGGAAAATGAAATTGTCCTAATCAGACCAGGTGCCTCGATCCCGGCCGACGGAAAAATTACTGAAGGAGAATCTGAAATAAACGAAGCTATGATTACCGGCGAATCAAAGCCGGTGGCTAAAAAAGAAGGAGACGCTGTGATTGCCGGCACCATTAACGGCGACGGCGCCCTAAAAATTACCGTTCTACACTTAGGTGAACAAACTTTCCTAGCCGGAGTGATGCGCCTGGTAGCCGAAGCCCAAAATTCAAAATCGCGGCTCCAAATTCTATCAGATAGAGCGGCTCTTTACCTGACCGTTATTGCCGTAACCGGCGGGCTAATTACCCTTGCCGCCTGGCTTATGGCTGGGGCCGAGGTCGGCTTTGCCGTGGCCAGGCTTGAAGGGTAA
>Ga0209542_10007712_pt1 | contig 20354 bp, 20 predicted proteins | sample RifCSPhighO2_01_FD_184028 | JGI IMG/M metagenome (GOLD analysis project Ga0209542, IMG submission 184028) | Soil microbial communities from Rifle, Colorado - Rifle CSP2_plank highO2_0.1 (SPAdes) (version 2) | ecosystem: Environmental > Terrestrial > Deep subsurface > Rock core/Sediment ...
CGATGAATCTCCGGCTTCTTTTTGCGCGCAGATATTTTTCAATCCGCTGCCGCTCATACAAATTCAAATGGGTAAATTCAGTCATAGATTTATTCTACAAGTGTTCGGATTCAAAGGTAAATTTCCAACGCAGGTCTATTTTCATTTCAACGTTCACCGAAAACCCCCTCCCACAATAAGAATGCTATAGCATTCTTATTGTGGGAGGGGGAGGTGTGTGGGGTGGGGGTGTACCTAATGCTTGGAAAGTTAGTTTCCAATTCCAAGTGGCCTGCACGTTTTAATAACTAGATTTACCCGGCACCACTTTTAAGGGTTTAATACTATTTATTAAAACCCATGCTATGAATAAGATTGCTATAGCAATCTTATTCATAGCAGGTGAACGAGAGCTAAGGAGAGTGGTACTAGGGTGAGAAATGGTGGGGTTTATTTAACAGCTACGGAAGAGGCATAGAAGTGTGCCTTGGATGAAGTTGAGAATTCCATAGACGGAGAAAATTATGGCCAAGCCTATAATCCCCCACACGAGATGTCGCTTCCCGACCTCTCGCCCTTCGGGGTTATCAGCTTTCGCGACAAACTCAACCGCACCCCAGAGAAACACGACAATGGCAATTCCAATAAGGAGAGAAATAACCGGATTGACGATTTGCTGAACTATGTTTGCGGGCATGATAGTAAAATAATAACATCAAACAGCACCACAAGACAACAAACCCACCACCACTTGGAAACTTAGTTTCCAAGTGGTGGTGGTCCCAAAGAGCCTACACGGGAAAACAAAAAGTAGCCTTGGGAGGCTACTTTTTGTTCCTACACCTTGTAGAGAAATCCTATTAAACGGCGGGTGGTGTTATAGGTGTTGTGTCAAGAGGAATAGTGTTATAGAGAATATTCACCAGTCCCCAAACAGAAAGCATGAGGAATATTCCAACCACGCCCCAAAGGATAAAGGATCGCCCTGTCTTTCGGGCCTCTTCATCCCCCGCATTGAGGATAAATTTGAAAATACCCCAGACAATTACAAATACAGCTATTGTTAAGAGTATTGGGAAGACAATAGCAAGTATGCTCTGTAACGTTGTCTGAAAAGAAGTAAGATCAGTGATTTGTGCAGAAGCAAGTAAAGGAAGTGACGACAGACCTAGCAGTGCAATATATTTCTTCATAAATAAATTAATAACTAATAATAATGGTTTATTAATGACGACCCTTTGAAAACATGATTAGCTTTCAAGCTCCAGAATAGCACTTGGAGGGGCAAAAACAAGGGGGGTGTGGATAAACAGACGCTCGGAATGGCCTTTGTAGAACACGGATAAGGCTGGCCAGCGCCAGCCTTTCCTATGCTCGACTCGCTGTCGTCAAGAGCCCTCGCCGCGGACTCGGGTCGTTGACGAACCAGCCAGCTCGCCTACGCAATGTTCTACAAAGGCTATTCCTCGCTTGAGAGAACAAAGGAACCCTTCGCCGTCTTTCTCTAGGAAATTCCTCGCTGAAAAGTAAAAATCGTCTGATTTTCAAAGCATGTTACGCTAACCCCTTCGTAAGGCCCGGGTTTATTCCTCGCTTGGGAGGTGGAAGAAAAAGCTAGCGTGAGGTTTCCCTATGCTGGGATCGCTCGTGAATTTAGGTTTATTGCCTAGCGAGTGAGGGGAGAGAAAAGTATCCTCTTTTTCTCTCTCGAGCGAGCAACGGCAACAAAGGGTTGAGGAGCGAATACCTGAAGCTCCGAAAGACCTTGTGAGGTAGTTTTGAATCTTTGATGAAAAACTATCCACAAGGTGTACTGAACCTGTAAGGTTTAATACCCTTTATAGAAAGCAACGGGAGGCTCGTAGTGTACGGAAACCAAGAAAATACTGCGCAAGACGTCGCAATCTGGGGTGTTTTTGTTCAGTTGTAATATTTTTCTTTTTTTGGTATCTTTCTCTGTATGAAATCGAGAAAGATCTCCAAAAAAGTTAGAAGCTACACGGCGTTTTTTGAGCGCAATACAAACGGTTCTTATACGGTAACTGTCCCGAGTTTACCTGGTTTAGTGACCGAAGGAAAGGACATTGAAGACGCGCGCTTGATGGCTGAAGAAGCAGTAAAATGTTATCTGGATGGAATGGTGAAAGACCATGAGGTAATCCCAGAAGAGACAGAAACAGCTCAAATACGTATAACGGTTAAGGCCTAAGGGAGATGGCCAGACTGCCGAGAGTTTCAGGGAAGAAAATCATCGTTGTTCTCATTCGGCGCGGGTTTTATATTCATCACCAGACTGGTAGCCATGTTAACCTACGTCATGAAACTAAAGTGCATCTGCGAATAGTTGTTCCATCGCATTCTAGAGAGTTGGCACCGAAAACTATAAAGACGATTATCATTCAAGCAGAGATGACGGTTGAGCAATTTTTGGAGTTACTTTAATGTATTACGAAAAGGCCATTACTCGCTTAAAAGTTGAAGAAAGGACGTAGCCCACATCAGCAGACAATACGTGCATGACAACTGCCTTTGCGTTTCCAACTTTCTTTCGCAGACTGACCAGAGATTCTGCAACAGCAAGAAGTTTCTGGTAATCCAAGGAGAAAGCAACCCATTTATTCTCACGGGCTTTGGTAAGAAGGCTTAAATTTGGGGCTTTTATGAGTTCCATATTGCTATTCTATACTCTAACGCACTTGTTTTACAAGAGGCGAAAAAATATCCATCTTCGTCACGCTCAATCAAGACTTTATATTCTGTTGGGGGAGCATTCTTTGTTGACATAACTTACATGATATACGAACAAAACGACACGGCCAACCTTTCTTAGACTCACAACGCAGGTTGAACTTTTGAAACCATGTTCCCTCCCTAGTTCCACAAACTGTCGTCGCGCTGAAAACTGCCGAGATCAGAAGCATCAAAGAACGTATTGAGCAAAATGTGCACCAACCCCCAGAAAGAAACCATGACAAAGACTGAAATGACGCCCCACATGACGAGCTTCCCTCCTTCCGCAAGACGCTTCGGGTCATCACCTGCGCCTATGTAGCGAAAGATGCCAAAGACTAAGAGGAAGACGGCAAGAGAGATAAGCACCCCCACGAAACTTTGAAGCACCGTAAGGACTTTGCCTACTACCACATTAAATGCTTGGCCTGCGGCAAAAACAACCGCGGGCACCAAAAAAACGACTGACCACAGGACACGAATATATGATTGAATGTCTTGCTTCATTGTCATTGTAATACAGGAATATATGAACCCGTCGTAGCAAGGGCTTTTAGTATTTGATCTACCGCGAGCCACGCAATTAGCACAATACCCAACCCGATCGCTACATTTAGAAAAATGCCATGCGCTTTGCTAATCTGGCCGGGATTCCCTCGGGCTGAAAGATAAAGAAATCCTGCCCACGCAAATGCGATAGCGGCGAGGGGGACGGCAATGAACACCATGAACGTAAGTAGGTTGTTGGCAAGCTGTACAACGTGCGCCCACCCGCAAGGATTATCAAGCTTGTGAGTAGTGCTATTCCAGACATTGCATTCGGGAACAAGTCTAGTAGGAGCTACGCTATCCGCGGCGAGACTTAACAGCGGTATGCCGAAAAGAAAGAAAAAGACTAACAGTATTGGCAATAATTTACGGACACCCGTATTCAGTTCTCTATTGAGTCTGGTCATCGGGGTGCGTTATACCTAAGTTGCTGTGCCGCTTGGCTCATGGCATCCGCGGGAGTGGTAAACCCTGATACCACCGACTCAATCATATCTTTAAATGCCGCGTCAGAGACGGTGCGATTCGGGTCCAACCACCCATGCGAGACCAACGCCGATTGGGAAAAGATGGCTTGGTAAGGATCACCGGCAGACACTTTGACATCTTTGCGCACCGGTGGCAAACCGCTCGCTGAAACAAAACTTGCAATAGCTTTAGCGCTGGTCAGCGCCTTAATTACCTCCACAGAACCGAGTATATCGGGGGAGCTTTTCAGAACCGCCATGCCGTAGAGGCGCCCCATTGTTCCTGAAACCGGACCGTTGCGAGACTGCGGTACGTACGTTATATCAAAGTTTAGATTTGGGCTTTTTTCTCGTATACCTTTGAGCTCCGATGCAAAACCGAAGTAAATTCCAAGCCGATTTGAAAGAAACACGCTCTGCGAATCTAGGAGTGCCCGACTCCAAGAAAACACAGGCTTACGAGGGTCGGAAAACTGCGTGTAGAAAGAAAGCACGCTCTCGGCCGGCACAGAAGATTGGGTTAGCACGACGTTAATGGATGTGAATTTATCATTCCACGTGGTGATTTTATTTCCGCTCTGAAGAAGCATGACCGACAAAATTTCTTTAGCGTTAGTGATATTATCGTAATTCCCAAGCGCAACCGCACTCTGGGTGATGGCGCCAGACGCATCCTGCTTTGTCAGCCCCTCTGCAAGCGCGAATACCTCATCCCAATAGCGGGGAGGGTTGGCAAGCCCCGCTCGTGAGAATAAATCGCGATTCCAATACATGACTAAGGGGTCAATCGCGAATGGAACCGCGAGTATCCCTAATGGAGCTACGAACAATTCGCTTTCTTCAATAAAGGAGTCTCGGTAGTCGCGGGCCGGATAGAGGTCATAGGAGATGGGAGAGAGCTTTGCAAGATTTGAAACAAGCGAATCCTGACGCAAGAGAACAATGTCCGGCCCAACCTCGGTCGCAATGGCTTCTGCCAAGTCTGATTCAAACGTCTTCTCGCTCTTCTGTACGTAGGTAATCCGCATCTTCTGGCCACCACCTTGCTGGATTTGATTTGTTACTGACCGGACCGCGTTTGTATCCAACGTTCCCCAGATAGTAACGGAAATTTGTTTGGTTGCTTGATTGCCCCCTTTGTTGCTGTAAATGGTCAGTATGATAGTACCCACCCCGATAAACAGGCCAAATATACAGAGGACAACTAATTGGAATATGCTTATGTTTTTCATCCCGTTAGAGATTTATATAGTTTTTTAATAGCTGCGCTAATCATTCGTTCATTAATCTTAATGGTACTTACTTTCGTTTATCTTACAACGGGCGCCCTGGGCGACCTATCTCTAACGAGATCAGGATTTTTTAAATATTAGGCCGTAGTGATGCGCGCCCGCGGTAATTTCTTTTTCAAACACAAGCCCTCCTTGCTCAGACAGCGCACGCGCATCGGATTTTGAAATCAACTGTACTGCTTTGGGGCCCGAAACACTGGAATCGTCGCTCCAGTCTATAAGCAATAGTTTACCTCCAGATTTTAAAATGCGCACGACCTCGGCGATACAGTGCGGTCGCGCCTCAACTTGAAACAATGTGTTTGAGATAATAACCCTATCAACGGAAGCATCTCGCAAACGCGTTCCTCCGACGGTTTCAATGTCACCCCACACCACCTCCACATTATGCAAACCTTCATGCGAAGCGGTATTTTTGAGACGATCCAAAAGATCCTTCTGAACTTCAATCGCAAAAACACGCCCACTTGGACCCACCAGACGCGCCGCTTCAAGCGAATAGAAACCAAAGCCTGCCCCTAAATCAGCGACATGCTGGCCATGCTTGAGGTCAAATTGCATTAAGTTAGAACGAGGGTCAGCAAACATTTTAAGAGGGTTTAGGGGATAGGATAACGGGGTTTAGATAAAGACATCACGCTTAAAGCCCCTCTCTATTATATAGCACAAATGAGAGTCTAGGGGATAGGGTATATAGAATAAAAAAGACATAGACTCATTTTGCTTTGAGAGCTTATCTACATTATATAGTACAGGGGCATAAACAAGAAAGCTTGGGGCTTAAGGCTTAGAGCTTAGCGGGCAAATAGGAAACTCCCCTTTTGCCCTTACAAACAAGTGACCGAAGCAAGACTGTCACCGGGACGCAATTTCATAATGCGCACGCCTTGAGTCTGCCGGCCAAGCCTGGGGATTTCCTTGGCATCTACCCGTATCACCTGGCTCTTTTTGGAAATTGCGACTATTTCTGTTTCGTCCGAAAGCACTTTTGATGCAATGAGAGTGCCGGTCTTTGCCGTCACCTTTGCCGTCTTGATACCCGAGCCACCCCGCCGCTGGACCTTGTATTCTTTAAGATGGGTTGTTTTACCAAATCCGTTTGCAGAGACAACCAAGAAAAGCGGGTCTTTGTTTTCTTTCCGCACCACATCCGCTCCGATTACCGTATCTCCTTTCTTCAGACGTATCACACGCACCCCGCCCGCCCCGCGCCCCATAACCCTGACATCGGATTCTTTAAAGCGAATGGACTGCCCACCGGAACTTGCCACCATGACCGTATCCCCTTTGTCCACGAACTCAACGGACTGCAGAGAATCCCCTGTGGAAAGTCTAATCGCGATAATGCCGGAGCGCCTGACATCGTGGAAACTTTTGGCGTCAACTTTTTTTGCGCTTCCTGTCGCCGTAATCATCATGAGTGAAAAATTTGATTGCTTCGCTACTTTAGGCATCGTAAGCACCGATGTTACTTTCTCTCCTTCTGCTAACGAAAGATAGTTCATCAAAGACTTTCCTTTTGTTGCACGGCGACCAACCGGTATTTCATACATCTTTATTTGATACGCTTTGCCCTTATCGCTGAAAAAAAGAAGGTCACTGTGCGTCGTCGCCGTCAAAAACATTGAAACAAAATCTTCCTCTTTCGTGTCAAGATCTACCACGCCAACTCCCCCGCGCCGCTGTTTGCGGTATTCCTCGGGGTCAGTGCGCTTGACGTATCCGCCGGCCGTAAGCACCAGAACCCCTTCCTCGTCCGGAATCGTGTCTTCAATGGAGAACGCTTTTGCTTCATGTTTAACTACTTTGGTGAGACGGTCGTTACCATATTTTGCGCTTAAGTCTCCAAGCTCTTTTTTAATAATGGCAAGAATGCGCTTTGCACTCTCCAAGATATCTTTGAGCTCTTTGATAAGCGCCTGCACTGTTGTCAGCTCGTCTTCAATTTTCTTGCGCTCCAAGCCCGCCAGTTTCTGCAACTTCATATCCAAAATAGCGTTTGCCTGAAGCTCGCTGAACTTAAATTCTTTCATTAAAGACGCCCGCGCGCCTTCTACGTCCTTTGAGGCCTTGATGAGCTTGATGATCCGATCAATGTGATCTAGCGCTTTGGTGAGCCCCAAGAGAATGTGTTCGCGGGCAAGCGCTTCTTTGAGGTCAAACTCCGTGCGTCTGCGCACTACATCCTTACGATGCTTGATGAAATTTTCAAGAAGAGACTTGAGTGAAAGCGTTTGCGGCACGCCATCCACCAGCGCCACGGTGTTGAAATGAAACGTCTCTTCAAGTTGCGTGTGTTTGTAGAGATAATTGAGCACGGTCTGCGGATGACTACCGCCTTTCAGGTCAATGGCGATGCGAATGTCTTTGGTGGACTCGTCGCGCAATCCCTTGATACCCTCAATCTTTTTTTCGCGCACCAGATCGGCAATGCTCATGATGAGATCGGCCTTGTTGACGCGGTACGGAATAGACGAAATGATAATCTGGAAACTGCCTGCTTTTGTCTCTACCACCTCGGCCTCGCCGCGCACAACAACGCCGCCTTTGCCGTTCGCGTAGGCGTGATGAATATCTTTTTGTCCATACACGACTCCCCCCGTTGGAAAATCGGGGCCTTTTACAAATTCAAGCAAATCTTCGGTTGTCGCGTCTTTGTGGTCAAGTAAATGAACCAGCGCATCCACGACTTCACGCAAATTATGCGGGGGAATATTGGTCGCCATACCCACCGCGATACCGAGCGTTCCGTTTAACAGGAGGTTGGGGACGGCCGATGGAAGCACCGTAGGCTCTTTGAGACGGCCGTCATAGTTCGGCCGCCACACCACCGTATCCTTGGCAAGATCCGCGAGCATTTCGCTGGCGAGACGCGACATTTTTGCTTCGGTGTAACGCATCGCCGCGGCTCCATCTCCATCAATGGAACCAAAATTTCCCTGACCAATGATTAAGGGGTAGCGCATGGAAAAATCCTGCGCCATTTTTACCATGGAGTCATAAACGGCAACATCGCCGTGCGGGTGGTACTTTCCAAGCACCTCGCCAACTACGGTCGCTGACTTGCGAGTCTTAGCAGAAGAGGTCAGACCTAATTCGTTCATCGCATACAAAATCCTGCGGTGCACGGGTTTGAGGCCGTCGCGTACATCAGGGAGAGCTCGCGCGGTAATGACCGACATCGCGTAGTCCAAATAAGACTCGCGCATTTCGGTCGTAATGTTGCGCGAAATAATATTTTTATGCGGCTCTCTGTTGGGCTCCTGTTTTTCTGCCATAATTGGTTACAGTATATCAGAAATAGGCCTATAATGAAAGGCCAATACCTCTTCTACTCACTATTGGATTTCAGTTGAAGAAGCGGGCGAACTGCTCGCAGCATTGAAGATAATAGACTTGGTCTGTTGTATCGCATTCATAAAATCTTTCACGATACTGACGCCACCCACAAAGGCCTCGCGAACCGCGGCGGTCGGCGAAGTACTCGAGGTTGCCTGCGCTTGATTATAAGAATAGCGAGAGCTGACCGACAAGGACATGAGCCACGCGATGAGCACTACACCTGTCAGAGAAAAAGAAACAACGAGCGCCGTTCTTCGTCGGTATGACTCCGGCTCGCCTCTCAGCCTGTCAAAGAATTTAAACATGGGTTACACAAATTTTAATTTGCTCCAGAAAGCACCACAATCTCTCCCTCCTTCCCTTCCAAGTCTTTCTTCTTGAGCGTGAGCTTATCCAGGGGTTCCAAACTTTTGGGGGCACCACCCTCTTTGAGAAATATTTCAAGAGAATTTTTTGCTCCCACTGAACCGAAATGCATAGGAATGATCAACTTTGGCTCAAGCGACACGGCAAGTTCGTATGCTTCCGCGGACGAGAGCACCCCCGTACCTCCTATCGGCACAAATAACACGTCAATTTCTTCAATCGCTTCGGAGATTTCAGCAGAGAGTTCTTTTTTGTTGAGCGCGCCGAGAAAGCAAAGATTGATTCCTTCAAGCGACACCAGGTATACCGTATTAATCATTTTTTCTCCCCCATAACTTGTCTCAGCTGGCAAGCCATGTACCAGCACACCTTTGTATTCGTACTCGCCCGGTCCTGAGATCACAAATGGTTTCTTTTCTCCGAGCGTTACGGCATCTACTCCATTGAAGTCTGGGAGATTGGCACTTACCACTGCAATATCGGCACCAAAGCGCGCCCCTTTTAATTTTGAACTCTTGGAAATTGGATTAAATGCGACGACCACATCGCCATATTGAACCTTAAAAAATTCCACCCCTTGGTACGTGATTATCATAGGATATAGGGTAAAGGGTTTGGCGTATAGTTGCAAGAGGATACATTTATTTAGAGTTCTATTGCTATATAATCCACAATAGATATACTGTCACCTACGCCTCTTCTCTGCTTATGTAGAGAGGCATCACAAAAGGCGATTATTAAGTGAGGAAAGGGCTTAACCTTGTCCCGCCCCAATTTTACCGAGCTGATTATCATTTCTTCTCGTTAAAACTGCGTCAACATATTCACCAGAAATTTGTTACTCTGTGTCTGGCGAAATTGGGGCGGGGCAAATACTTTTTCCGATTTTACATGAAAAATTCAAAAGCAACGTCTGCTCCAGAAACTCTGGAAAAGAAGACTCTGGCTGAAACGCTCGGCCTCGTCTCTGAACAGACTGACGCGGAACGCGAGGAGCATTTTCGTAAAAATACGATAATGGGCAGGATGATGGGATCAGTTTCTACCCCACCATCTCTAGGGGAAGTAATTGAAGGAAAAGTTTTAGGCATCGCCCGTGCGGCGGTGTTCGTTGACTTACCTCCTTTTGGCACCGGCATCATTTATGGCCGTGAATACATCAACGCTCGCGACATCATTAAGAAGATCAATCCGGGAGACATCATCGCGGCGAAAATCGTCGGCAATGAAAATGAAGAAGGATACATTGAGCTGTCGCTTAAGGAAGCCCGAAAAGCAATTGTCTGGAGTGAAGCGGAACAGGCCATCAAAGAAAAGCGCGTCATAGAGCTTGTCGTTAAAGAAGCGAATAAAGGAGGACTTATTCTTGAGTGGCAAGGGCTACAGGGTTTTTTACCTGCGTCGCAACTCAAGGCTGAGCACTATCCGAGAATCTCTGATGGCAACAAGGACCGCATTTTGGATGAATTAAAAAAATTAATCGGACAGCATCTCTCGGTGTCCATCATCACTGCTCTGCCCCAGGAAGGAAAGCTCATTTTCTCTGAAAAGAGCCAGAACGAGAAAGAGAAAGAGCACATGATTGAAAAATACGCGGTTGGCGACGAGCTTGAAGGCACGGTCACGGGGGCTGTAGACTTCGGCATCTTCGTCAAATTGGAAGAAGGTTTGGAAGGCTTGGTGCATATTTCTGAAATTGATTGGGCGCTGGTGGATGACCCGCGCACCCGTTTCAAAGTGGGCGAAAAAGTTCGCGTTCGTATCATTGAAATAAAAGACGGAAAAGTTTCGCTCTCTATCAAAGCACTGAAAGAAAATCCGTGGGGTCCAGCCGAAAAGAAATATAAAAAGGGAGACGATGTAAAGGGGGTGGTGATTAAATTCAACAAACATGGCGCACTCGCCGCAATTGAAGAAGGTGTTGCAGGGCTTGTGCATGTCTCTGAATTCGGCAGTGAAGACAAATTGCGCGAAGCACTGGAACTCGGCACAACCTACAACTTCAAAATTACACTCTTTGAACCAAAAGAGCAGCGCATGACGCTTTCGTTTATAGGAAAGTAGGGTATATAGGGCAAAATAGGACACGATTCCGTAGAATGAGGGCTTAACAAAAAGCTAACACTTCATTCAAACGTATGAATCGGAAACAATGCCCAAGTAACTTGGAGCTTAGTTTTAACCCACTTGGAAACTAGGTTTCCAAGTGGGATTTAACCTACTTCCTAAAATATTTCCTGCACAGCAGAATGTCAAGGTTAAACCTTGACATTGGTTTTTGAGGAGCCGAGAAAAGAAAAGCCGTCAGTAACACTGGCGGCTTTTGCTACAGACATCATGCAGGCTTGGTGCTGATAGGTATAGCGAAGAGCTTGAGTAAAAGCGTCATTCGTACGAACATCCCGTACTGCGCTTGTCTGAAATATGCGCTACGAGGATCGCTGTCCACTTCAGTGGCAATTTCATCAACACGAGGTAGGGGGTGCATCAAGAGTGCCTTTTCTTTCATCGCGGCGAGATGTTTGGTACCAATAATGAAGTCAGTGAACTTTCGGTCCTTTAGAAATCACCAACCGATTAGGATTCAAATTCGGGCTCCTCTTCAAGCATGGCCGGTTCTTCATCAGCAAATTGCAGAGCATGTAACTTCGCGTACGTGGGACTTGCGTTCAACAACTCTGCATGCGTGCCCATTGCCTCTATGCCTCCCTTATCAAATACGAGAATCTTATCGGCATGAATCACGGTAGAGAGCCGGTGGGCAATAATGAGCGACGTGCGATTTTTAACCAGCGCATCAGTCGCTTTGGTAATCAGCTGCTCGCTTTCGGTGTCCAGATGACTGGTCGCTTCATCCAAAATCAAAATCTTCGGGTCGCGCAGGACGGCACGGGCGATACCGATTCTCTGACGCTCTCCTCCGGAGAGTTTAATCCCCCGCTCACCTACGACGGTCTTATAGCCATGCTCAAGCTTCAAAATAAAATCATGTGCGAGCGCGGTTTCGGCTGCGCTTTCAATTTGTTTTTGGGAAATGACACCTCGGCCATAGGCGATATTTTCAGCGACGGTACGCGAGAATAAATCTACTTCTTGCGGCACCACCGCAATCTGTGTGCGCAAACTTGCTTGTGTTGCGCTTTTAATATCAACTCCATCAATCATAATCACTCCCTGTTGCGGGTCGTACGAGCGCAACAAAAGATTGATAAACGTGGTCTTTCCGCTTCCTGACCTGCCAACCAGCGCATATGTTTTGCCAGCGGGAATACACACGTTTATATCTGTCAGCGCCCACTGATCATCACTGCGATATGAAAAAGAAACATTTCTAAATTCAATTTGTTTTTCAAGCGGATGCAACTCAGTTGCGTCCGCCGCATCAACGACATGCAACGGCTCATCAAGGATAGCGAACAATCGCTCTATGCGCGTCGTGTTTCGGCGAATACGCGTAAAGAGTGAAGAGAGGCGCGTCAGAGGCTCATACGCCATATTCTGCAACGTAACGAAGAGCACAAACTGGCCGATTGTAGCGGTGCCATTGAACACAAACCAGGCAGACAGTGCAAGCACCGCAACACGCCCCGTGGTCGCGATCGCGGCTTGAATATTTTCAACACGCCCCCATAGACGCTCCGCGCCATATTGCACAGTGCGCGCACGAGACATCAGCCGCTCATTATTTTGTTTTTCTACTTCCTCCTGCGAAAACTTTTTTACCGTCAACACATTGCCCACTACGTCATACATTTCTTTGGATACTGCTTCAAACGCATCATTCGCTTCTTGTTCAATAACATAAATCTGGTTGGCGATACGACGCGTAGCTAAGAGATAGATCGGGAACGGAATTAAAACAGCAAGCGCTATCCAAACATTTTGGTATAAGAGTGCGGCAAATGAGCCGATAAAAATAATAATCGGGGGTACGAGATTCTGACCAATGATGTCATTGATAGTGGTATAGAACGAAACCCCACCGCGCTCAATGCGTCCGATAATCTGCCCGCTTGACGCGCCGTGATGAAAAAGCGAGTGCAGACCCAAATACTTTTCAAATGCCTGACTGCGAATCTTATCTTCCGCCTGTGTCACCATCTGAAAAAGATAGTAGTTGTAGATTGACTGCAAAATACTGCTTACAAGGGTCGCAACAAGAATTCCGATTGAGCAATACAACAACAAACTCCACGGAAGTACTCCCCCGCTTTTAATGAACGACGTTAATGAGTCAATGAGTATTTTTGAAATAAACGGGACAACAATGCTTGCAGCTTGAGAAACAATGATGAGTACAAGCAAAAAGGCGATCGTCCTTTTACGATCTGAAAGAAAAGAAGCTATACGCCTTAATGTTGAAGGTTTTTTACTCATCATACGAAACTAACTCGGTACTAATTGAACTCGCCCATCGCGATTGCTCGTCCTTCGCGAGCAATGCTCTCCAACGCCTCACAAATCTTTTTTGAAACTGATTTAAAAGTTTTGAATTCCGCTGGGGGGAACTTTCCTAAAATAAAATCTCCTACTGCATCATCCCCCGAAGGCTTTTTCACTTTCCCCTTCCCTGCGTCCTTACTGATACCGACACGAACGCGCACGAATCCTTCGGTTTTAATTGCGCGGATGATTGACTCAACTCCCCTGTGTCCGCCCGAGCCACGATTGAAAGAAATCTTGAAGCGACCAATCGGTAAATCCAGATCATCATGCACCACGACAAGACTCTCCGCCGCTTTTTTTGATTTCACGAACCGAGCGGCCGCGATACCGGATTTATTCATGAACGTATCAGGTAATACGAGCGTGACTTTTTCTTTTTTTATTTTTCCTTCGGAAATTTGTGCGTTTGATTTCTTATCGTATTCCCAATCAGGAAAATCATGCACCTTAGCAAACCCCCGCACAATCATCCGCCCCGTATTATGCCGAGTCCCCTCATATTCATCTCCCGGATTTCCTAACCCGATAATTACATAAGACATAGTTGTATGATAGCACACGCAAAATTTTGTGAAATTGCACCGAAACATGCAGACTCAGTGTAAGTCAAGCTCTCCCCTGTAATACAATGTCGGCACATATGGAACCACAGGAAATCCCGGAGACGAAAGATGGGAAAACCCCTCAAAAGAAAAACAGCTTTTGGGACACCGTTCGGTTCGTCCTGATTTCTTTAGTACTGGTACTTGGATTTAGATATTTTGTCGCCCAGCCTTTCATCGTGTCTGGTGATTCTATGGTACCCACATTCAATAATGGAGAATACTTGATCGTGGATGAATTAAGCTATCGGTTTGAAAAACCTTCGCGAGGTGACGTAATTATTATGCGGTATCCCCTTGACCCGAACAAATTTTTCATCAAACGCATTATAGGACTACCCGGTGAAACCCTGAATCTTGAGGGGGAAAAAATCATCGTTACGACGACGGAGGGGGCCTCAATAGTGCTTGATGAGCCATACGTCCAGAACCAACGAAGCGACTCCATCACGGTAACACTGTCAGATACTCAATACTACGTACTCGGCGACAATCGAGGCGCAAGTTCCGATTCCCGTCGATGGGGGCCTCTGCCCGCGGCAAACATTATCGGCCGGCCGCTTCTGCGCCTAATTCCTCTCTCGCGCATGGCGTGGATACCAGGACAGCAAGACGAATAATGTTCAGTATAGAAAAAAAAGTCGCCCCGATTGAATGTAATGCAAGAAAAAAAAGTAGCCCGTTTCTACCATTCCAGAATTTAGATCGCGCGGCAGAGATTGCCTATTACTATGGCTTTCAGCCGATTAAGGCTCCTACCATTGAAAAGGAGGATACCGCAAAAGCAAAACGGGTAAACGAATCCGAGCATCACGACATAAACTACGGATCATCGTTGGATATGTCGCTCTCAATAGGCGTGGAAGAAAAAATTGCGCTTCTACGTATCTGTGACGAAAAAAAATTACTCAATCCCTTCCAGCCGGCAATGCTTTATTTTGAAGGCACGGCTCGTCACGCCAACGTGAAAAAACCTCCGCACGGACAGAAGATAACGGTTAACTTAAATATCGTCGGAACCACAAAAAGCGTTGCCGAAGCGGAATTGATAAAGACAGCAATTGAAATCCTGCGTCAAGAGGGGTTTGAAGACCTCTACGTTGACATCAACAGCGTAGGCGATAAGGATTCTATGGCAAACTTCTCCAGAGAAACTGCCCAGTACTACCGCAAGCATGTGAACGACCTGGAAAACCACTGCCGAACGCAACTAAAAAAAAACCCCTTCGCGCCGATGGAGTGCACAAACGCAAAATGTCGAGAGCTTGCTCTGCAGGCCCCTAACTCAGTAACGTTTCTTTCCGAGCCAAGCCGTCTTCATTTCAGAGAAGTATTGGAGTATCTGGAATCAATGAACATTCCTTACAAAATAGACCACCAGATCCTCGGAAACCGCCGCCTCTGTTGCCACACCATTTTTCTTATCAAAACGCTCAACGTGGGAGGTGGAAAAGACACACCGGAAGAAACCCTCGCGCTCGGATATCGCTACAACGAGCTCGCGAAAAAAATTGACATGAAAAGAGACACCCCCGCCGTTGGTGTCCATATTGTTTTCAAACGCAAGGGACATGCGCAGAGAAAATCACGAATACCGAAAAAGCCTCAGGTATATTTCATTCAATTCGGATTTCACGCAAAACTCAAGAGTCTGCAAGTGATTGAAATCCTTCGGCACGCGAAGATACCGCTCCACCAAGCGCTCGCCAAGGATAAACTGACAAGCCAAATAAGCACTGCCGAAAATCTTAGTATCCCTTTCGTACTGATCATGGGACAGAAGGAAGCGATGGAAGATAGTGTTATCGTCAGAGACATGAGCACACGCTCTCAAGAAACCGTGAAAATCGGGGTGCTTGCCGAGTATCTCAAAAAAATCGGGCGCTAAAGCGAGCGCGCTTGCGGAAACAGTCTACTTCGTGCTAAAATCACTCCTCTATGATTAATGTGCAGGTAGAACGAAATAGCAATGAAAACGCGCTCACACTTCTGAGACGCTTCAACAAGCGCGTCCAGGGGGCTGGTATCGTTAGAACCGTACGCGCCAATCGCTATAAAGCACGCAACAAATCAATTTTAACCAGAAAAAAACGCGCGCTAAGCGTCTTAGAGCGCCGACTGGAAGTCCAAGAACTCATCAAGCTTGGCAAACTACCCGACCGAATGGGCAAGTCCCGTTAGGGACGGGGCAAGCATTCCTAGATGAAAAAAGACAGCCGGTTTTTAATCGTCAATCTCACCAAACGCAATCCCTCCGCCACCGCGGATGGATTGCTTTTTAAAAGGATTAAAAATGCAATACTTGGCACACGATACCGTTTAGAACTACTCTTCATGAGCCCCCGTGATTCACAGATTTTAAATCATCGATATCGGAACAAAAACAAACCGGCCAATGTACTTTCATTTGTTCTCTCACAGAAAGAGGGACAAATTGTCGTCTGCCCCGAGTGCGCCGTGCGTGAAGCGTCCCGGTACGAACAGACGAAGAAAAACTTCATTCGTTTCCTGTTTATCCACGCCATTCTGCATTTGAAGGGATTGCGCCATGGTAGTACAATGGAAGCCGAGGAAAGGCGCTTTTGCAAAAGATTTTTGCCTCCAAAAGCCTCCTCTGCATTTTCCTATGGCAAAAAAAATATCAGTCGGAATAGATATCGGAACCTATCAGGTCAAAGTGATGGTCGCGGAAAACGCAGAACCGTCTGATCGCACTATTCCTAAAATTGTCGGTACCGGCTTTGCAGAATCCAGGGGACTACGGCACGGGTACATTATCAACCAAGCCGACGTTACGCGTGCTATTGGACAAGCAATCAGACAAGCTGAAAAAACTTCTGGGACTAGAATTAAAAATGCGTACCTCTCGGTCGGAGGTATCGGTCTCTCATCAATCACCTCTACGGGTACGACCGCGGTATCCCGCGCTGATTCGGAGATCAGCGAACTTGATGTTGAAAAATCATTAGAAGCAAGCAGGGCTGCTATTCCGCAATCGTTTTCAATCAATCGTCGCATCATTCACACAATCCCGGTTCAATACCGTATTGATGGCAAAGTCGTGCTCGGTTCAAAAGCAGTCGGCATGAAAGCGAACAAGCTTGAAGCAAAAGTACTGTTCGTTACCGCACTTGAAAATCATCTCCATGATCTTATTCAGGCGGTTGAGGACGCGGGCGTGGAAGTATCGCAGGTAATCGCGGCCCCCTTGGCGGCAAGTCTCGTGACACTCTCCAAGAGCCAGAAAATCGTAGGGAGTGTTTTGGCGAACATCGGAGCAGAAACTGTCTCAATAGTCGTTTTTGAAAACAACGTCCCTATTTCACTGGAAACATTTCCTATCGGGTCAAACGACATCACCAACGACATCGCGCTTGGTTTGAAAATTCCGCTTGAAGAAGCAGAACGAATAAAATTGGGGGCTATTACGGGCGCGACGTACCCGAAGAAGAAATTAGACGACATCATTGAAGCCCGCCTCTCGGACATTTTAGAACTCATTGAAGCGCATCTGAAAAAAATTGGGCGAAGCGGTTTACTTCCCGCAGGCATCATTCTTACAGGCGGCGGCTCCGGCATCTCCATACTGGAAGAGCTTGCAAAATCTTCCTTGAGCCTCCCCTCGCGTGTCGCCTCTATGAACTGGAGTGGAGGAATGCGCGAGCCTATCAAAGACGCCTCATGGTCTGTCGTCTATGGCCTCTGTCGCATCGGCCTTTCGCAGGAAGATGAAGAGAGCACCTTAGGTGTTGGTATAGCCAAAAAAGCCCGCGGCACGATTAGGAATCTCATCAGACAACTACTGCCGTAAAATTAGGGTACAGGGGATAGGGTTTAGGTAGAATTATAAAAAGTCTGAATTTGGACATACACGTATCCGATGCGGCCGCATTGGATACGTGTATGTCCGTCTTTTCGGATTTCGATATATCGAAATGAATAGTTGAGACGAGTACTGTCGTTTTTGAACCGTTGCGAGAGGTGGCTAGAAAATTAAAACAGAAAATGAAACTCCCCGCCGCAAGCGGACGGGGTATCGTCAGGAGTCTCCGCCTCTAAATCAGGAGTCTTGAAAACCGAGGGTTTTCAAACTTTCCTACAAGGTTCCCCGCCCCAAGGGGCGGGGTATAGAAGGAATTAATCTGTTTGAGCCCAGCCCTTTGTGGGCGAGTTATGAATTTTTCGTCGTAAGCCAACTATAATTTTGAACCGCCGAAGCACTTCGGTTTCAAAACGACAGTACGAGCGTAAAACTACGACATGATTACCCCCCTACTTCAACCCTTTTCTTTTTGAGGCATTTGGGTATGATACGGGCAATCAAAAGAAAAGAGATTAGTGCGTTAACAAAAATAAACGCGCTACCGACGGCTTAGGCCGACGCAAGCGCTCTATACATGCCACAAATTAAACCTGACATAGAAGCATTCGCAAGAATTAAAGTCCTTGGTATCGGCGGCTCCGGCAAGAATGCCGTCAACCACATGATCAACTCCAAGGTCAGGGGGGTTGAATTTATCGCTATCAACACCGACGCCCAGGACCTGCAGAATTCCCTTCCGAAAAAGAAAATCCATATCGGGAAAAACCTCACTCACGGACTCGGCACCGGCATGGACCCCGATCTAGGGAAACGCGCGGTGGAAGAAAACAGAGAAGAAATTCAAGAGGCCATCAAAGGAGCTGACATGGTGTTTATCGCCGGGGGCCTCGGCGGTGGAACCTGCACTGGTGCGGCACCGACCATCGCGAAAATCGCAAAAGAACTCGGCGCGCTTACCGTCGCAATCGTGACCAAACCATTTTCATTTGAAGGACAACAGCGCATGCGTTATGCAGATCAGGGATTAGACGAACTTCGCAAGTCCGTGGACGCGATTGTCGTAATCCCCAACGACCGACTCCTGGCAAACGTATCAAAAGAAACTACCGCACGCACTGCATTCGCCATGTGCGACGACGTGCTTAAGCAGGCGGTGGAAGGAATCTCTGATCTAATTACCATCCCCGGCATCATCAACACCGACTTTGCCGACATCAGGTCAATCCTCCAAAATGCGGGTTCGGCCCTCATGGGCATCGGTAGTGCCTCAGGCGAGAAACGCGCAGAGGAAGCCGCAAAAACCGCTATTAACTCCCCTCTCTTGGATCTTTCCATTGCCGGCGCCAAGGGAGTACTGTTCTCAATTGCGGGCGGAGAAGATATGACCATGTTTGAAATTCAGGATGCGGCAAAGGTAATCACCGAATCTGTTGACCCCGACGCGAAAGTCATCTTCGGTACTGTCCGCGATGACCGATTAAAGAAAAATGAGATTAAGATTACCGTTATTGCATCTGGTTTTCCGGAAGCAACGCATCGTCGTCTCTTCAACGAATCCCCTATGACTCCAGAGAAAAAAGGCAGCACTATTTTCAACACGCTGATTTCAGGTGGAGCAGCAAAAGAAGCCCCAAAGCCTCATCAGGATAAAAAAGAGGAGAAAGCTGACGTTGCCTCTGATAACGATGATTGGGGTGCAGTACCTGCGTTCCTCCGAAGGAAAAAATAGTAACGAGGGAATAGGATTTACCCTATAAAATTTTAGCGAGATGGGAAGATAATTAAGAATCAGTTCGAGCTGTATCATATTTAGCAGCGATAGCGGCTAAATATGATATCGGGGAAATAAGATATTAGTGGATAAATCTGGGGTAAGCTAGAATACGCTATAAACTTTTTTAATAGTACAGCGGATACAGGTCAGACGGACTAAAATTTTTAAGGGTGAAAGGTACAGGGAATAGCAAAGCGCCGCCCTTCGGGCGGCGCTTTTTTTACTCACAAACAAATTTCGTTCGATATATCGAACGAATGCACATTACCACAGTGTTACGATATATCGTAACAAATTAGAAAAAAACCGAAAGCTTCTTGAGCTAACGGTTTTTGAATGTATATCACCAAGTTGAGAAGAGGCAATCTTTACGATCGCTTGAGACGATATTGGAGCTTTGACCTAGGTAAGAACCCCGCGATAGTTAGGATGTCAATTGTGCCTAAGTCTTCCGGCCAAGCACTAGCTTCAATAAATTCAATCCCAGCAGCCTCTTCAATAAGCAAATCCACTATCCGTTTTCCCAGAGAGAGCGCATCACAACCATTCCGTACTATGAGGTTATGAATACTTGCAAAGCTGTGGGACACGGCGTATGTCCTGACCTTGACTCCCATAGCGAGGATGCGGCCATCATCATTCCATGCAACTACCAGCTGAGACCTCTTCATGTGAGCAAGGAGACTTTCCTCATCAACCGTATTTGCCTTTGAGTGTTGGCTCCTCAAGAGATGGTTGATGTCATCTACAACTGTCTGGCTGACTTCGCTGGGACGTAGTCTTCTTACCATTATTTTTCCAGTGAACATAAAACGTGCACTCCTTTCTGATGTTACCCTATAAAAGCATCGTTCATAACTTTGAATTACGAAACTCCTCTCCCCTCCACTTTTCCACACACCAAAAACACCCACAGTTTTCTGTGATTCAGGGCAAAAGCGAATTTTTCTTCAAACAATTATCCTAGCCAAGCACATAGGCTAG
>Ga0209542_10007713_pt1 | contig 20353 bp, 22 predicted proteins | sample RifCSPhighO2_01_FD_184028 | JGI IMG/M metagenome (GOLD analysis project Ga0209542, IMG submission 184028) | Soil microbial communities from Rifle, Colorado - Rifle CSP2_plank highO2_0.1 (SPAdes) (version 2) | ecosystem: Environmental > Terrestrial > Deep subsurface > Rock core/Sediment ...
TGCACGTTTCCCGCTCTCCTGCCCGCGAATGTCGCCGAGTGAGATGCGGCCCTGATCGTGTGTGGTGCGCGCCGCGCGCGGTACTCGCACTTGAGGTTGCAGTGCGAATTTGTCTTCCGCATCGAGATGCGCGACTATTTCGGCGAGCGTGCGCACGGGATACACCGTAATGCCGGGCACGAGCGCTGCTTCCTCGGCATTCTCATGAGGCACGAATAATTCTTGAAAATGCTCGTTGCGCGCCAGAAGCGCGATCGAAAGTGCACCGCGTATCGGGCGCATCGCTCCATCGAGCGTCAGTTCGCCAAAAAAGAGTTTGCCCGCAGGGTCAAAGTGGACCTGCTCTGAAGCGAGGAGGAACGCGAGTGCAAAAGGCAGATCAAATCCAGCGCCTTCTTTCTTCAGCTCCGCCGGCGCGAGTGAGACGACGATCTTCTTATTGCTGCGCTTGGGGGATTCGAAATCATACTCACCGCAATTTTTTATTGCCGATGCCACGCGATCTTTGGCCTCTTCCACCGCCTTGTCGGGCAGCCCGACTACATTAAAAGCATGCAGCCCGCGCGTAATATCGCACTCTACCGACACGAGGTGTGCCGAAGGCAGCGCTGGCTGCGCGGCAAACACCCGCGCAAAGCCCGATTCGATCTCCTGTTTGGACATGGCGGGATTGTAGCAACAGCCTCCCTACCGCGCATGCGCGATGCAGGTACGGGCGGCTGGATTGGCGTCCAGTCGTTTGAAGGGAATAGGCTCGCCACAATCCTCGCAAGCGCCGTAGGTGCCACCTTCCATTTTCTCGAGCGCACCTTCGACGTCTTTATGCCTCGTTTCGAGCTCTTCCACGAGGGGCACATTGGTCGCCAACTCTTCGATTTGGTCTGCGGCATCTACCGGGTCGGCCTCTTCGCCCTCAAATCCCACCGAGGCGCCCTGCCAATCACCCGTTTCTCCCTGCACACGGCCATACGAGGCAAGCTCTTCTTCCAATGAATCCTTCTCGGCTCCCAAGGCGCCGCGCAACTCCTCTATTTCAGTTTGTTTAAGATGAGCCATGCCACGATTGTATCAAAGTTTCCGCTCCGCTTGCAATCGGCTCAACACCTCTGGGAATGTATATGGTGAAGCTGCGATGATGAGGAGCTTCTGCGTCGGGAAGGAGTAATAGAGGACGGCGGCTCCCGAGTCGTCCTTCAGTGCGCGCGCGTCGTAATTGCGCACCACAAGATCCACGAATTGCCTGTCTACCGGGAACCCCTCCATCCCCGCGGCCACCTTCGCTACTTCCTTAAAAAGGGGCTGCAGATCGCCATCAATCGTGTCTTCCCAGGTGAGCATACCGGCAAAGGCGCGTTCGTATGAGGAGACAGGAATGACGAAGAGTGGTGCGGGCACGTCGGCGGCATGGATGCCGAAGAAGAAATCGTTTGATAACGCACGCAAAAGGTCATCCGGCGGATGTGCCCCAAGCGCCGCCAAAAATTCGGCGAGCGTGGCTGGCCGTTGCAATGCTTGCGTCGTTTGAGGGTTTGTTTCGAGGGTCTCGGGCGCGATCTGTGTGATCGAACCGATGGATCCCGGGGCTTGTGCGAGCATGCCGCCGAGGGTTTGTTTGAGAATGACTGATGATTGATTAGTTATTTGGAGCGTGACTCGATTCTCTGCGAAGAGGAGTGCCGAGGAAGCGGGTGTTGGCAAGGGAGCCCGCGGATACATCACGATATACACGCCGAAGATAGCTGCTCCTCCGAGTCCAAAGAGGACGATAGCCGACGCAAGCATCAAAAGGGTGCCACGCGCAGGGCCCGGCGCTGGTGGGGTGGTGGGATGGGCCGCCTGTCGTGCGTTCTGTCGATCGGCCTCCATCGAAGCCGCGCGCACGGCCGACATCTTCTGCTCGCGTACGATATCTTGGAGGTCGGTTTTCATCGTGTGCAGAGATACCACTGGTGATCCTGCCTCCTCTGCGGGCGCAGGTACGGCCGACGAGGGCTCGCTGCCTGCTGGTCTTTCTTCTGCGACTTCTGGCGATTGAGAAGCAGGGGGATTTTGTGGTGCGCTCGGTACCCCGGGAATCTCAACAGACTGTGAGAGGGGCCGCGCTGCAAGAGGAGCAGCGCCTACCACCCCCGCCGAGGGCGCGCTTGATATTTCGATAGGAATCGTAGCTGCCGCTTTCGGCTCGGAAGCAGGTCGTCTGCGCTCTGGAAGCTTCACGTCTTGGAGTATCTTCGCGATGTCAGCGCCCACTTTCGTCGGAGCTTGCTGCGGTGGCACTGGTTGCGACGGAGCCGACACAGCAGCTGGCTCCATTAGAGGCAGTGCCTCTAATGGAGCCAGTGCGCTAGATGCGCCTTCGAGGCCCCCTCCTGTCCCCGTGCCTGTCGCCTGTGAAATGTCGTCCGACATGATCGTCGCCACCCTCTGATGGTTTGAGCCCCTTACGTGCGGCCCATTCCGGATCAGCGGCTTTGATGGAGAGATTATACCGTCCTTTCTCGTCAATTTCCTTGATCATGACGGGGACGATCTCACCTATCTCCACCGCGTCAGAAATTTTGCCGATGCGGAAAGGGGCGACTTCGGAAACGTGCACAAGACCATCGGTATTCGGGCCGATCTTCACGAATGCACCAAAATCGAGCATACGTACGACCGGTCCTTCGAGTCGCTCGCCTGCAGAATACTCGCGCGTGAGATCTATGATTTCTTTGAGCGCGGCTTCTGCGGTGCCGCCCCTGCCAGTCACGAAGACACTCCCGTCATCTTCTATGGTGATGTCGTCGCACCCTGTGCGGTCTTTGATGCCGTTGATCATTTTGCCGCCGGGGCCGATGACGAGACCGATTTGATCCACTTTCACTCTGGTCGAGAGGATTTTCGGCGCGCGGGGAGAAATGTCAGCACGCGGCGCGGCGATAGCGGCAGTAATCACGTCGAGAATTTGTAAACGCGCCCTTTTGGCTTGCGCGAATGCTTCGGCAAGTACATTTAGGGGTACACCTTCAACCTTCACATCCATCTGTACTCCGGTTACGCCCTCGCTCGTGCCCGCGACTTTGAAATCCATATCGCCGTGATGATCCTCCGGTCCTTGGATGTCGGTCAGCACTTTGTACGTTTTCCCGTCACTCATCATGCCCATCGCGATTCCCGCCACAGGACGCTTGATAGGCACGCCTGCGTCCATGAGTGCAAGTGTAGAGGCGCATACAGTGGCCATTGAAGTCGAGCCGTTGGAGGCCAAACATTCAGAGACGATGCGGATGGTGTAGGGGAAATCTTCCTTTGCCGGAAGGACGACGCGTACCGATTTTTCTGCCAAAGCTCCATGACCGATCATGCGGCGATTCATGCCACCGAAGCGTCCTGTCTCCCCCACAGAAAACGGTGGGAAATTGTAGTGCAACATGAACGTTTTCTTCACGTCTTGCGATTCAATGGTGTCGAGGAGCTGCGCGTCGCCCGGGCCACCCAAGGTGAGCGCCGCCAAGACGTGGGTTTCGCCACGGTAGAAGATGCCGGAGCCATGAATGACCGGTGAGAGGCCGCCTGCCTGCGCTTCGAGCTTGCGTATTTCATCGAATGCACGGCCATCCACGCGCTTCCCTTCTTTTATCGCAAGGTCGTGCACATACGCATCCATGCGATGTTCGTAGTAGGTGTCGAGTTTGTTCGGCTCGATGTCCTCGAACTGTGCCGCGGCCTGAGCGGCCCACTCGCGCTTGAGCGCGTTGATGTCTCCCTTCGCGAGGATATCCTTTTTTTCCTTGAGTTTGGATCCAATCTTCTCGTCGAAAAAAGGAGCAAGACGCCCGTCGTCTTCGAACGGCGGAATAAACGCGGATTTTTCCGTACCTCTCTCTTGTACGATCATATTCTGCCACGTCTGGATCTTTTCGATCTCTTCACTCGCCTTTTTCAAACCCACTTCGAGTACGGCCTCGGGCACTTCACGCGCGCCCACTTCGATCATGTTGATGAGCCCGCCCGCGCCGCAGGCGAGTAAATCCACACGAGCTTTAGGAGTACCGTTCTCGTCGCGTTCTTTGTAATTTGGATTGACGATGAACTGTTCACCCTGATCTTCAAGTAATCCCACGCGCACGGCCGAGACTGGCCCATTCCAGGGGACGTTGGACGTGGCTATCGCGAGCGAAGCCGCGTTGACCGCGAGCACATCAGGATCGTAGTCTTCGAGAGAGAGTACACTAATGATGACTTGCACGTCGCGTTTTAATCCCTTGGGAAAAAGCGGACGGATCGTGCGATCCACGATGCGACCCGAAAGCACTGCTTCATCAGACGGCCTTCCTTCGCGGCGCATGAATCGCGAGCCGAGGATCGCGCCGGCTGCATAAAATTTCTCTTCGTACTCGACAGAGAGCGGGAAATAATCCTTGTCTGATTCCTTGCTCCCCATCACCACTGTCGCCAAGACAGTCGAGTTGCCGTAGCGGAGCAATACCGAACCATTGGCCTGATCCGCCCAGTCGTTGAACTCGGCAGTCATCGTCTTGCCCCCAATCTCGAGGGAATATTCTTTCTTGTTCATAGGGTATTTATTGGGACATCCTCCTTTGGCGCACTGCGTCGTTGCGGAGCCTCTGCGTCGCCCTCATCGTATGACTACATACGCCTCTGGCGCCGCATTCTCCGCGCCTAGCATTGCATCCAAATGAGAATGTCGGTGGTTAATTTTCGTTAATTGACCTTCAGATTTTAGGTCTCCTGCCCATCAAGAGGAGAACTACCTATCCAAAGGCCGCTTCTAATGTTTCCACTCTAGCATACGATGTATAAAAATTCTAACGGCCGCGACTCACCGTTTGCGTCGCGGCCGCCCAGTACGCTTAGACAACCCCCCTTTGCCTTGTCGTCAGTATCGTTCACCCTCGCGTCGTACCATTCGTCCAGCGTCGCGAACCCGTCCTGCTGCACGAGTCTTTGAATGGTGAAATGTCCCAAGACTAAAACAGCTTCCCGCGGGAGGGGAAAGGGCCTGGTTCTCGTGCGCAAGAATGCGTCCAGTGCGCTCATCAGAGGTTCTTTCTGTCGGTATTGACCGCGCGAACTATAGCACGTGAGGAAGTTTTTACTCCACCCCCGTGATGCGGCCGATTTCGGCTGGGTCGGAAGGGGCGCCCATGGTTTCGTCCGGTGCTTGTCGTGAGTTTGCCGCGGCTTGTCGTGAGCCCGCTCCACGCCGCATCGGAGAGCCGCGGAAGTTGATGAGGTAGCGCTTCGGGTCTTCGTCGAGGTCTAGAAAGTCGTCGCAAGCTTCTTTCAATTTGAGTGAGGTGGAACGGCCGAATGAAACAACCTCTACTTGGCAGCCAGCGTGGTTTTGCAGGTAGCGCACCAATGGCACGAAGTCGCCATCGCCCGTGAAGAGAATGACAGTGTCTACTTTTGGCGAGGCCGTGATCGCGTCCACCGCGAGACCCACGTCCCAATCCGCCTTTTTGGCCCCGCCCGCGAAAATTTGCAGCTCCTTAAGCCGCATTTCGATACCCACCTTGGCCAGAGCCTCAAAAAAAGCCTTTTCCTCACCGGATTCTGTGGTGACCGCATAAGCGCGTGCGCGCACAAGCCTGCGGCCAGCGAGCGAGTCCTTGAGAATGTTGCCGAAATTGGCGCGTGCGTGGTAGATATTTTTCGCACTGTGATAAATGTTTTGCGTGTCGATGAAAACTCCAACACGCTGTTCTGGGTGTTTGATGATACTCATATAAAAGTGAACAGTTAATAGAAAACAGAGAACAATAATAATTAAAAGCTTATTACAGTGTACACCACAGATGAACAGATCTGTTCTCTACTCTCTGTTCGCTGTTCTCTACTTCTTGAGTCCAAGCTTTCTCACGAGCGCGCTGTACCCGCGCTTGTTGTTGACCTCCAAGTACTTCAAATGCTTGCGGCGATCAGCGACCAGGCCGAGCAACCCGCGGCGAGAGTGCAAATCCTTGCGATTCTTGTCCAAATGAGCCGAAAGTTCCTCTATGCGGCGGGTCAAGACCGCTACTTGTACCTCCGGGGAACCCGTATCGGTGTCATGTCGAGCAGTTTTGGCTATTTCATTAGCCTTTTTACGCTTCGTAAGCATTGGCGCAATAGTATCATGCTTGCTTCATCTTAGCAAGGGTAGCCGTGCTGTACTGACACTTTCACTATGGCGTGGCCGGAGTTGTAGGAGTAGCGGCACCAGGCTTCACGTCCACCAATTTGACGTCAAAAATGAGGGTCGAATTCGCGGGGATAACGACCTTACCGGCCGCGTCTTTCTTCTCCTCGGCTCCATACCCAAGTTCTGGAGGGATCGAAAGCAATCGCTCACCGCCCACTTTCATGCCATTGACTCCGATCTGGAAACCGGCGATCAGGTCCTGTGCACCGAGCGTGAATTCAGTCGGCTTGTTGTCATGCGCTGCAGACGAATCGAAGATCGTGCTCGTGGAAATCTCTCCCACGTAACCTACATACAGCACAGAAACGACCGAGCCGGGCGTAGCTTCAGCCCCAGTACCCACGGTTACATCCTGACCTTGCACTTGAGGTGCCGCCGCCGCCGCCCCTGTCTCGGTCTCTGGCGCTGGCGCTCCTGCCGTACCTTTAAACACGAAGAACAAACCGCCGATAATAACGAGAACGACTACAACACCGATGGTGATTTTTGTATTCATATATCTCTAGGATACTCGCGTGCGCCAGCTTTGCAAGCTTGCGCATATGTGGAAAAAGTGGGGAAACGCTGCTCGCGTGTTTGTGCGGATGAATAGGCCCGCTCGAACGTATCGTCCCGTGCGGGCGGGCGTATACTAAACTCCATGGAGCCGCTTGCGTCCAAAATCCGTCCGAAAACCATCGATGAATTCGTCGGACAAGCACATTTGACCGGTCCGGGCAAACCTTTGCGTGCAGCAATGGAGAAGCAAGAGATCTTCTCCTTCATCCTCTGGGGACCGCCCGGCTGCGGGAAGACCACGCTCGCGAGGATCTATGCAGGCGCTCTCAACGCCGACTTTTACGAACTTTCCGCAGTGGATTCGGGGAAGGACGATATTAAAAAGGTTGTTGGCACTCGCCAACTCAAACTCGGCGGCAAACCCAAGGTCTTGTTCATCGACGAGATCCACCGCTTCAACAAAGCGCAGCAGGATTTTCTCCTCCCCTTCGTCGAGCGCGGCGACATCACGCTCGTCGGCGCAACGACGGAGAATCCCTCATTTGAGATCATCTCACCGCTTCTTTCGCGTACGCGCGTCTTCGTTTTGAATGAACACAGTGAAAAAGAAATGGAACAGATCATCAAGCGCACAAAGTTTAAAATTCCAAAGGCGGCTCGAGGCTGGCTGATTCAAATGGCAGGTGGCGACGCACGGCAAGCGATTACCACGCTTGAGACCGCGCAGAAGTTGTATGGAGACATTACCCTCGAGTCGCTCAAAGAAGCGATCCAGTCCAAACATTTGCGCTACGACAAAAAAGGCGAGGAACACTACAATACCATCTCTGCATTCATCAAAAGCATGCGTGCCTCGCAACCCGACGCTGCGCTTTACTATCTCGCACGCATGGTGGACGCGGGTGAGGACCCCAAATTCATCGCGCGGCGTATGGTGATTTTCGCGAGTGAAGATATAGGCCTTGCGGTGCCGACTGCACTTGTAGTAGCCAACGCTGTTTTCCGCGCGTGCGAGACGATTGGCTACCCCGAATGTCAGATAAACCTCGCGCATGGCGCCGCCTATCTCGCCACATGCAAAAAAAGCCGCGCCTCCTACGACGCGTACTTTGAGGCGCTCGCCGACGTCAAAGAGAGCGGCAACCTCCCTATCCCTATGAATATCCGCAACGCTCCGACGAAGCTGATGAAAGAATTGGGCTATGGCAAGGGATACAAAATGTACCCCTCGACCAAGCTCGGGGCAGGTGACGAAGAAAGTTATCTGCCTGAAAAGTTGAAGAAGAAAAAATATCTCAAATAACAACAATCCCGATACTTAGTTATATAACTAAGTATCGGAACCCAAACCGTTTTTTAATACCCCAACTTTTTGTTCACCTCGTTCGGCAATTCCTCTCCTTTCTGATACGCGGCGAGATTTTTGCATAAGAGTTCGACCGCTCTATCCATATATTTTTCCGAGAGGCCGGAGTGATGCGGTGTGATGATGACGTTTGGCATGTCCCAGAGCGGTGAATCCCCTGGCAGCGGCTCTTTTTCAAACACATCGAGCGCCGCGCCCGCGATAGTTCCCTTTTGCAGTGCTTCGATGAGGTCAAGTTCGTTGACAATTCCGCCGCGGCCGATGTTGATGACCACTGCTACCTTTTTCATCAGCGCGAATTTCTTTTCGTCAAACAAGTGATGAGTTTCATCCGTATGTGGCAGGGTGATTACCACGAAATCCGCTTCGGGAAGCATCGCATCGAGATGATCACTTTTTTCCAATCGTTCGACGAAAGTTGTTTTATTTTTCGGGGAACGTGAAACTGCGCTGACATGCGCGCCAAATGCGTGCGCGAGCCGTGCCGCTTCGGTGCCGATCTCGCCTAATCCCACAATAAGAATATTTTTCTCTCGCAACTCTCCAAGCGGTTCGAGTTTTTGCCAGATGTGTTTTTCTTGATTGCGAAGTGCGTCGTGGAAACGTCGCACAAACATCAAACACACGCCAAGAATGTGTTCGGCGATCGGCGTCGCATGAATACCGGAAGAATTCGTCACCAAGATATCCGAATCAATCATTGCCGGACTCAAGATCCTGTCGACACCAGCGGAAAATGAATGCAGCCACTTCACCGTGGGCGTTTTTGCAATATCCGGTATCCGCATGGGGAACGCTGCGATGACCTCTGCGTCTGCATAGTGGGCGGGAGCTTCATCCGGCGCAGTGATTACTACTTCGGCATTATTTCCAGCAGTAGCGCGAATCTTCCCCTCATGCGCTTGGTGAAACGTATGGGCTCCCGGTTTCGCACCACGCTCGGCCAGATCATTCGAAATAACGAGAAGTTTTCTCATGCGCTGAATATATCATCCCGCCTCATTCAGGTGTTAAGATTGTGCGACGTATGGGTTCGGATCTCAAATCTCTCAAAACAGAATTTCTAGAGCATATAGAAATTGAAAAAGGTCGCAGTGTAAAGACGGTGGAGAATTACGATCGGTACCTCTCTCGATTTCTCTCGCAAACGAAGGTTACATCACCTACCAAGCTCACCGAACAATCCGTGCGCGAATTCCGTATCTGGCTTAATCGGCAAAAAGGTACGGATGGCGACATGAAGAAGAAAACACAAAATTACTACATGATCGCATTGCGCGCCTTTCTCAAATATTTGCGCAAGCGCGGCATCGAGAGTCTCAATCCCGAGCGCATCGAGCTCGCGAAGGTGGGTCAACGCGATCTAGATCTCATCAGCTCCGATGAATTGAGTCGTCTGATGAAATCGCCAGTTGGATTTTCCCTCCCCGTCCTGCGCGACCGCGCAATGTTCGAGCTCCTTTTCTCCACGGGTCTGCGCGTCTCCGAGCTCTGCTCCCTCTCGCGAGATCTCGATCTGTCGCGCGACGAATTCTCGGTGCGCGGCAAGGGCGAAAAAGTGCGCGTGGTTTTCCTCTCGCTGGAAGCCAAGAAAGCTCTCGGTGAATATGTAAAAGCCCGCAACGATCTCGAAGATGCGCTCTTCGTGCGCTACGGCCGTGGCGGAAAGGCAGGCGAGCGCATAACGCCGCGTTCAGTCGAACGCATCGTGAAAGCGTATGCGGTCAAAGCCGGCATCACCCGCAAAGTTACTCCGCACGTTTTGCGTCACGTTTTTGCAACCGACTTACTTGACGGTGGTGCCGACCTGCGAAGCGTGCAAGCCCTCTTAGGTCACGCCAATATAGCGACCACGCAGGTCTACACCCATGTGACAGATAAACATCTAAAAGAGATCCACAAAGCCTTTCACGGTAAAAGAAGGCACTGACATATGACACTCTAATACGCGGCCGCGTATTAGAGTGTCATACAATGTTCGCGGTCGATTCAATGTAGTCGAAGATTTGTTTCATTGTGCGCGCCAGATTTTCATCTTCGATCAAGATCGCGACCGGGTTTTCGCTCGAAAAAGATGCGAGCGATACTTTGTTGTCATAGATAGAAATTTCTGTGTCCATTTTGTATTTCGCTGGGATAAATTTCACTTTCCGGAAGTGTTTTTCGTCATCAAGCGCTTTTTGTTGGGCAAATGGCGTGTCAGGCGATATGTATTTCGAGAAGATCTTCAACCTGGCCCGCTTGTTGAGATAATAATCAATAAATTTGTGGTTCATTTTTTCATACCCCGCATCCATGCCGGTAAATTCGTAGAGCGCTTTGTCCGCATTGTTCTCGAGCTTGTCTTCAAATGCCTGCTCGATCCCTTCCGTGCCCTCGAAGAATTGCACCTTCGGCAGCACGTGGGCTTTTGAGCGCAGTAATTTGATCTGCGGCACGAGCTTTGCCACCTCCTCTTTCGTATCAAGGAGTTCTTGGCCGCGGCGTTCGATGTAGGCGGGCAATAACTCTGGAGCGATGGATTGGTATTGCGTTGCACCAGCTTTTTTAGCCGAAGTCACAAGACCGGCCGCAGAAAGATCTTTCAGGATGCCGTACGTCGTGGTCCTTTGGAGCTTTGCTGCTCGCGCGATACTCGCGACAAACGTAGGCCCGCCACTCTCAAGCAGTGCCAACAGCACCCGCGCCTCCTTCTCGCGTAGGCCGAGCTTCTCCAGGGCCTTCTTAATGGCGAGCGGCATATCGACAACAATAATCTGTTGTCGGAAAAAGTCAACAGTATTTATAAAAAGGGTTGACAATCGTTATTTTAAAATGCATTGTATATATAGTAAAAACTGGAGGTAATGGGATGACAAAGTTCAGGAAAGACATGTCTGTAAATCCCGACAGCGACCTTTCGGGTGCTGAGGCGAAGCTTTATCTGATTGAGGATCATGATCCTCGGCTGCTCGAAGCGATTCGCGAATGGCAGGAATCGCGAGTTTCGAAGTTCAGTGCATTGTACCGACCCGGCCTCGAAATGGTGTTCTTCGGCGGTGCGATCACGTCTTATGACCTCTTCATGCGGCAGGCCAAGGCCAAAAGTCGGGAATTGCCGTCTCATACGCGGCAAGATTTGAAGCCTACGCTTCCGCAGGACGGGATTCTTGATAGCGGCCCGTTTCGTCATGAGGCATGGCGCAGGAATCCAGAATTCTTGCAGCTGGCCGAGCGTATGGGGAACGCGGCCTTTACTATGGCTGAGGCAGCGCCTCTCGTCTTCCCTAAGCCGATTGTAACTGCTAGCGTTTTGTTGCTCAGCGCACTTTCATGTTACGCAGCATTGAAGGAGATCGGCGCATTCGACGACTAAACCTACAACCCTGGAACGGCAAAGAGCCCTGACTCTTTGTCGCCCGGGGTTTTTTGTTTCCGTCCCTATTTCGCGGCTGACTCAACGAAATCGAAGATTTGTTTCATCATTTTTGCGATCGTCGCGTCTTCTATGATTAGCGCGATCGGATTTTCGTGCGCGTATGAAAAGAGGCCGACTTTGTTGCCGTAGATGCTTACTTCTCCGTCGAAATTGAATTTTGCTGGGATGAACTTCGTCGTGCGCAGGTACTTTTCGTCGTCTTCTTTGCTTTTGCGCGCCCATTCGCTCTCCGGCGCGATGTTTTGACAGCGGATGCCGAGCTGCGCGCGCTTTTCAAGATAGTATTTGAGGAATTTCTGATCCACATTTGTGAAGACGGCATCCACACCAGTGATGTCGCGGAGGGATTTCTCACTATTGTTCTCGAGCGTATCCTCGTACGCCTGCTCGACTCCCCCTTTACCCTCAAAGAATTGCACCTTGGGCAACGCGCCACGTTTTTGGCGTAACAGTTTGATCTGCGGCAGCATCTCTTCGATCTCTTTTTTGCTTTCGGCGAGTTCCTCCCGCTTGCGTTCGATGTATCCAGGTAAAAGTTCCGGTGCGATCGATTGGTACCGTGTTGCGCTGCTCTCTTTGGCAGACGACACCAGCCCTTTCTCTTGCAACTCTTTCAAAATGACGTAGGTGGTCGAGCGGTTGAGTTTGGCAGCGCGAGCGATAGCGGAAGCAAACATCGGGCCGCTCTGCAAGAGTATCGCGAGTATCTTTATCTGTTTCTGTCCCAGCTCGATGTGTTCAAGCGCCTTTGTGATCTGTGGCATAGGTATTATTCATGCAACACTGTTTCCGGCGTTGCAATCGTAGTTTCCGCATTCGGGTACGCTTTCCGAAATGTCGCCAGCGATGCCGACGCATCTCCCGCCCCCCATTTGCATTCATACGCGATGATCGCCCCTTGCGACTCTTCGACTACATCGACTTCAGCGCCCTTGCGGTTTCGCCAAAAGAAAATACCGGGCCCAAAAGGGTCGGCCGCAGCCTGTTTCGTGCGCTCGATCACGAAAAAATTCTCGAATATGTACCCGCGGTCATCGCGCGCCTCGATATGCGCGACGTTGTCGATGACTGCGTTGCGGACGCCGACGTCAATGAAATACACCTTGAACGCTTTCTTGATCTCGTTGCGTGGGTTGCGCGAAAACGCGCGTACTACCTTGATCACATACGACTGTTCCAAGAGGCGCAAGTACTTCTCGACCGTCGCGCGCGCGATGCCGAGCTCGCGCGAAAGTTCGTTGACCGACACCAGGGAGCCGATCTGAAGCGCGAGTAGCTTCACCAACTGTTCGAACACGCGTGGATTTCTGATTGATTCAAATGTGAACACGTCTTTGTACAGATAATTCGTCGCGAGATTTTTGAGTACGTCTTCTTTGAGCGCTGTTTCACGCGCCGCGACGACGCCTGGGTAGCTGCCGGTACGCAAGCACTCATATAGATCGGCGAGAGCGAAGTCCGGCAATGCCTGCCGCATCTCTTCGAGCGAGAGCGGATACAAAATGAACTCGAACACCCGACCCGTAAGCGGCTCATTGATCCTATTGGCGAGATCAAACGACGAAGATCCGGTCGCGATCACCTGCACACCAGTATCCGCATCTATGAACGCCTTCAAGATTGCCCCGATGTCTTCTATCGTCTGCGCTTCGTCGAAGACGGCGATTTTCTTCCCGGCGACGAGCTCCGAAAGCCGCTCGGGTTCTCCGAGGACGAAGTGTTTGCGCACGGCGGCGAGCTCGCAATTAAAATATCCGCCCGCATCTCCGAACGGCTCCAGCAACTTTTTCGAAAGCGTCGTCTTACCGGCTTGTCGTGGGCCAAAGAGCAGAATCGCCTTGCCCTTGAACAAACGGCTCACAATGTGTGCCTCTATCGTGCGTTTAAATATGATCATATTGGACATCATAACAAATTGCCAAAAAAATAGCAATCTGTAATAACCTGCTTTCTCCGCTCAATGGGCCTGGTAATGGATGGCATAAGCGCAGTATATAGTGTTGTTAAAAAAATACAACAGCATTTTCAATTTTCATTGATAAACCATTGTTTTAAGAGCTTAATTGATGCTGGGATTGATAGACAATTGTGTCTTTCAACCCTTAATGGAGGTGAAGATGCATAAGAAGGTACTTGCAGTCGCGCTGCCGGGCATATGTTCGATGGCGTGCTTCTACCGCCGCAACGACGCCAACGCGAAGGACGAGGTCGGCAATGCCGACGCCGTGATCGCGGCGGTGCAACGGCATATCGAGGATGCCGCCGAGGTCTACCTCACGGGCTATGGTGAGCCGGGCTTGTCTTCGGCTTTCCGACCCGTCCTCGAGCTGATCCGCCGACATGGCGTCCCGTTCTCGATCCTCAGCGCGACACGGCAATCGATTGTGGCCGGGGCTCGTCGCTTCGAGGTGAGCTTAAGTGCTCATTCGAAGAAAGCGAAGACGGATCATTCGGAACCGCTTCGCGCGCTGGAGCAGGCTGCGGCACTCGGCATTCCTCGAGTCCTCTCAATCACGAAGACCAAGGAATCCGACGATGATCCTTTGCTCGCGCCGATCATCAGCGACCCCGAGTGGGCGATGCGGCATTACGACGCCGTCGGCGTCATCATCCGCCCGCAACAATTCGAGGGCCGATCGGACGCAAGGATCGGAGGCCATGCAGTCGTTCTCGAACGCGGAAACGTGGACAAGGGAATGTTCCCGGTCGCCGCGTACCCGGAGCTGCAGGAACTCGGACGGTGGCCGTTGCCCCTGTGCATCGATCACCACGGCAAACTGCGCCCGTCGCTGCGCGAGCTTAGCTCCGAGCTCGTCTAGCACCTTCGAAAAGAGCTTGCGCGGTCTCCGCGCAAGCTCCCCTTCTACTCGCAAAGAGGACGCACATTATGCGCATTCTCATCGTCGGGGCATCTTCCAAGAAAAGCATTGGCTACTTAGTGGGAGAGTGTCTGAAGAAAAAAGGACACAACATCTTGTATGCAAGTCGTCGCGGGAGCTTGGGAGAGAAGTGCGATTTGCTTATTCAGGCCGACGTTCTGCGTCTGTTCCGCAGCTTCCAACCCGAGGTTGTGATTCATGCCGCTGGAGTATTTACCAGGCCACAGCGCATCGGCAAAGCAAAAATGCACTCCAAAATGGCCGATCATATTCTCGCCAAGAGTTATGGGACGCTCGCGCTTCTCGACGCCGCCCGGCGTACGCCGGGCGTTCGTCATGCGATCGCACTTGGCGGACGAGCCGTATCGAGCGATCCCGGCCTTGCGATATACACCGCGGCCAACGGCGCTCTGTGGGCTCTCACGCAATTCGCCGCGCAACACTTGAGCAATCACTTTGCGACCTACTACGTTGATCTGCCGCTGATCGAAAATTCGACAATGGCACGCCGTCTCTTCCCTGAATCATCGCCGGATGGATCAGTGTCGGCGGGTGGCGTCGCGGTGGTCGTCGAAGAGGCTCTGCGCGGGCAACACCAATCCGGCAGGCGAATCGTCCTCGGCGAAGAATGGACGATCTAACCTCCGCGCGTTCGAGAGATCGCGCGGCTTTATTTTTTAATGCGCGCTGCGGAGGGTGCCGGATTGGCGGTAGTAGGGTCGGTGAGAATGCGATTGGTGGTAGTGTGGGGCGATGATGCGGAGGATGTTGCTGGGGCCACGAACTACCAAGTGTTTGCGAGGAGTGGCTACACGGTATGCACCGATTGAGTCGTCTCGCACGGCGTTGAATGCGTCCCACTCACGACCTCCCTTCTCACCAGGAATGCGCACGTCGAAGAAGGACATTGTCCTGTTCTTGTGGATAGGATGTTGCATATTTGTTCTCATGTTACTAAGACGCACGTCTCGCCGACACATTACGAGCATACAAAAGGTATGGTGACATTTTTATGAAGGCGCGTGATATTCTGCCTGCATGCGTATCGTTTCGTGGAACGTGAATGGCATACGAGCTGTGCATCGGAAGGGACTTTTGCAGCCGCTCATTGATGAGGTGAAGCCCGATGTGCTTTGTTTGCAGGAGACCAAGGCGCAGCAGCACCAATCGGAAGTAGATTTGCCCGAATATGAAGAATACTGGAATTCGGCCGAGAAAAAGGGCTATAGTGGCACCGCGATTTTCACCAAAATACAGCCCAAAAGCGTGATTTTAGGCCTTCCGGACCATCTTGCAAAGAAATACCACCTTGCGGGTGATGGCTATGGAGACCCAAATGCCGAGGGCCGCGTGATTGCGGCAGATTTTGGCCCTCTGTACGTCGTTACGGTCTATACCCCGAACGCCAAAGACGATTTGACCCGCCTCACCTTGCGACACAAGCACTGGGACCCGGCATTCCTCGCCTATTGCAGGGAATTGGAGAAAGAAAAGCCCGTCGTTTTCTGCGGCGATCTCAACGTCGCACACAAGCCAGAAGACTTGGCCAACCCAAAATCCAATGAGGGCAAAAAAGGTTTCACCAAGGAAGAGCGAGAAGGTATCGATCAAATAGTCGAGGCCGGATTTGTGGATACCTTCCGGCTTTTCACCAAAGGCAACGGGCACTACACGTGGTGGAGTCATTTTGCGCTCTCGCGCGAGCGCAACGTCGGATGGAGGATAGACTACTTCTTCGCCAGCAGGAAGCTGGTGCCCAAAATCAAAAAAGCGGAAATCCTGCCCCAGTACATGGGCTCCGACCATTGCCCCGTCCTATTGGAGCTTGATTTGTAGCCATCTATAAAGGACATTCGACAGCGGTGGATTATCCACAGGTTGTCCTTTACGATGTCCTTAATGTCCTTTATCATTACGGACGGTGTTCTTTGGCATAGACGAGATGTTTTAAAGAAACAAACCAACGTACGAAGTACGCGCCACATATATTAACCCTAGGCTCTCCTAAGGTATTGGCTTCCACCGTACAAGCGTCGAAGAATTGTTCTCAAAGAAACATTTATCGTACATGCATTTCAAAGCCGCTTCACGGCGGCGACCTTAAAAGAGAAACGGGTCGCCTGGTGAGGCGGCTTTTTCTATTTCTAGCTGACGTGGTGTTTCGTCCGGATCTGGTTGATCGCCTCGCTTTCCTCCCCTGCCTTGCGCTCCTTCCCTTCTTCGCCGATCTTTTTAAGCTCATCATCGTTCAAATTTGAAAATTCTTTCGCTCGTGTTTCCAAATAATCTTCGGTATTTCTCTTCGGATCATCAAGCACCTCTTCGAGCAAGGCGTGAAGTATCCACCCCACGCGGGGACTCGGTTTTTCGCCTATTTCAAGGATTTTTGCGCCGCCTATCTTGAGCATAGCGACCGAGATCGGGTCTCGCAGCGCTTCATCTACCATCGACATATATTTGCGCAAGCGGAAGGGCTGCTCTTTGGGTCGCCCGGTGCCGATCCTATCGCACATGCGCACCTGCAAGAGCTCTTTGATATGGTCTTGCCCCACGCGCTGAATAGTGCGGCGTACCGCCGCGAGCGTGACGGTATCCGGATCAGAGAAGAACATATGCCAACGTACAAGATTGGACACATTGCCGATCGTTTCACGTGAAAAGCGCAGATTGCCCAGAATTTTTTTTGTGATTTTTGCGCCGACCATATCGTGCCCATGAAATGTCCAATCATTTTTTTCGTCTGACCGCTCACGTACCGTGGGTTTGCCCACGTCATGAAAAAGTGCGGCGAGTCGTACGTCGAGCGACCACTCATTGTCGGCTGCATGCTGCAGTGCCCGCAGATTGTGCTCGAAGACATCATATGAGTGCGCTTGATTTTGTTCGCATCCGATACCAGCTTCAAGATCGGGCGCGATGAAGCGTAAAATATTCAGCTTTTGAGCCATAAAAAGCGCCTGCATCGGCCTCGGACTCATCACAATGCGTGTAAACTCATCTCGAACGCGCTCTCCAGAAATTTTTCCCAACTGAGTTGCGCTGGCTGCGATACCAGCCATCGTTTTCGCCTCGATCATAAAATCGAGCTCGGCGGCAATGCGAATTGCTCGCAGCATACGTAGTGCGTCTTCGCTAAAACGCTCCCCCGCATCGCCCACCGTCGCAATGACGCGTCGCGTCAAGTCTTCCTTCCCGCCATGCTCGTCCACCAACTCCTGCGAGATCGGATCGTATGCGATCGCGTTGATGGTGAAGTCCCTCCGCTTCAGATCTTCAGAAAGGTTGTCGCTAAATTCCACTGCATCGGGGTGGCGTGCATTGGAGTACCCGGACTCGGTGCGATAGGGTGTGATCTCGATTACCTTGAGCCGAGGATTTTCGCTCTGCGTTACCACGCCCACGGTGCCGTATTCGTTCTCATAAAATGTTTCCGAGAAAAGCGCTTGTATCTGTTCGGGCTTGGCATTGGTGGTGATGTCCCAATCCTTGGGTTCGCGACCGAGCAAAAGATCGCGCACGCACCCTCCCACCAGATAGGCCTCAAACCCTGCCCTTTGCAGCGTATCGCAAAGATCGCGCACTTCTTGAGGGACAGCGAGATCTTGGCGCGTCATCCGTGCATTGTAGAGCATTCGTTGTATATCGGCGAATGAAAGGTATGATAACCACGTTAAGCTCTCGTGGTGAAATGGATATCACAATAGACTTCGGATCTATTATTCCAGGTTCGAATCCTGGCGAGAGCATAAAGTTTTGCTTTATGCTCTCGCAGTATGGTGCCTGCGCACCCTACGGCAGGATTCGAACGCCGGAACGATGTCGCGCGAGTACGCGCGACCGTGAGGCGGTGCCCAGGCCGAGGTTTGCGGCGGCGCACCGAGAGCCGAGGGAGAGTCCTGGCGACAAAAAATTGCCGCTAATCATTAGTGCTGTATAATTGAAAAGTTCTGCGGGTATAGTTTAGTGGTAAAACGCCTCGTTGCCAATGAGAAAATCCGGGTTCGATTCCCGGTACCCGCACAAAGACAGATCAGCTCGCCAGAGTTGTCCGATAGAAACTGGAGGCAACCAGAAAGAAGGAGAATATGGCTGGAATGGCAAAAGTGGGGATAAGTAGGTGGATATGTGGATAAAGGACAATGTCCGATAGAAATAGCCTCCAGCGGCCAACTTCCAACTAACAACGAGAAAAACAAGCATAATGTAGGGAAAAGGTTTCTTAGGAACATCCCGCAAAATGGTTCACGTGAAATGTTTGCCAATCGGTGTTATTATCTGCATCTATGACCGACGATAAACGTACTGAAAAGCAGAAAACGGGCGCAATAGGGGAGTCTATTGCCGAGCAATTTCTTAGGAGCAAGGGCTACAAGATCATCGAAAAGAATTATCGAAGGAAGTGGGGAGAGATAGATATCATTGCAGAAAAGGCCAACACGGTGCGTTTCATCGAGGTCAAGGCTGTTTCACGTGAAAGCCGGGCAGTACACCGCCCAGAGGAGCTGGTGGATCGCCGTAAGCTTACGAAAGTCGCCCGCACGGCTGCCCTCTATATGGAAACCAAGCGAGACAGAAGGGAGTTCCAGATAGATGTGGTCGGCGTAATTATTATGGACAAGGCATCTCGGACGGCCCAGTGCCGTCTTTTTGAGCAAGCGCTCGAGAGCAACCTATAAAGGACATCAGCCAACTGACGGATGTCCTTTAGAATTAGACCGATTTCCAAAGGAATGTGTGCATGTTCTTGAAGAGGTCAGCAATGTCTTTGTTCTCGATGACAATGGCAGATAGGTCGCGCAGACTAATCAAGGCCACCTTGTCTGCGTAGGTAATAACATCCACGTTACACGTGAACCACGGCGGTAATTTTTTATCCAACTTGTTCTCCGAACCGTTTTTAGCCCGTATTTCCTTGATTTTCTTATAGTATTTGTCCACAACGAATAGGTCTCGTGTCTTTAGCGCATAGGCGGCGTTTGATCTATCGAGTTCAGCGTAGTCTTCCTCGGTGAAATTTTCGAAAAACGCTGCCGGAGGAAATATTGAGTAGACATCGGCCACAGTCTTGAAAATGTCCTCGTAGATGTTCTTTATTTCTCGCTTACCTTCGTAGAAAACAACGCGCGGTTTATTAACGGCGGCATCGTGTAGGGCGCTCATTTCATTGATCCGCTCCTCCAAATGCGACGTTTTCTTCTTGAAATCGATCAATATTTTCTTGGGCTCTACGGCCGAATAGAACATTCTCTTGCCAACGGGCACCCGGATGACGAAGTCTCTGTTGAGCAGAAGGTCAAGGTATTCGTAGCACGTCGCACGCTTAATGTTGGATTCCCGTGCAATCTCGGAAATAGTCATCTTTTGTTTGCCAAGTAGCGATAGGTATATCAACGCAGCTTTCTCCGGGAGCCCGACTTCTTGCAAAGCTTTCATGATGCCGACCTGGTCCATGAGAGCAGTTTCTCACAATCTAATTATATGTCAAATAAACCGACACAAATTTAATCAATATCTGATAAAAGTTAGGAAAATAAGCCATATAATATAAAGAAGTGTCCCAAAAAACAGCATATTTATTCGTATGGCTATAAACTCCTGTCATGATTTCGGAAAACATTGCTTCAATGGAAATGCCAACTACTTTTGGGGTCTTCAATCTTTGGGTATGGAAAGGTGAGCGAGGTAGGGAACTGGTCGCACTTTCGACTCCTGGCCTCGATGCGTCAAAAGAAGTAATGCTACGGGTGCATTCAGAGTGTCTGTCAGGCGATCTCTTCCATTCTCTGACCTGCGATTGCGGCCCACAAAAAGATTTGGCTCTCAAGAAAATCCAAGAGCATGGAAATGGGATATTTATTTACCACAGACAAGAAGGTCGGAGTTAAAGAAACTTTCGGGAGGCTGTTTTTGATGTATGGTGGCTCAACTACAAGCTAAAAGTCAGAATATTTACTATGCGAATTAAAAAAAGGCGAAAATATGCCCATTTTGCGTTAGTCACTACA
>Ga0209542_10007714_pt1 | contig 20352 bp, 20 predicted proteins | sample RifCSPhighO2_01_FD_184028 | JGI IMG/M metagenome (GOLD analysis project Ga0209542, IMG submission 184028) | Soil microbial communities from Rifle, Colorado - Rifle CSP2_plank highO2_0.1 (SPAdes) (version 2) | ecosystem: Environmental > Terrestrial > Deep subsurface > Rock core/Sediment ...
CTTTATGAGCCGAGGTATGAAGCTGCATCCGCTTCTCGTACTTCTATCAGTCCTCGGTGGCATTATGTTGTTCGGACCGGTGGGAATTTTCCTCGGTCCACTCACGGTAAGCTTCTTGCTCGCGCTCCTCTCGCTCTACACAGACTTCTCACAAAAAGAAGGTGTTGTGTAGGGAATGAGGACTTTAGCCGTCTAAACTAATGCGCATGAAAACAATACTTACAATCTTGGCCGTTATCGCCCTGCTTGTGGCAGGTAATTACATCTACGCCAAAATGAACAATACAGTCGCCACACCGGACACGAACGGTCAGTCGGCGCTCGGCACATATCACAGCGCCACATATGGCATTTCATTCCAATATCCTGATAGCTATGTGCTCGCCGAGCGAGAAAGCGGGAATGGTGAGCGCGCGCAGCACACAATCACTTTGATGGATAAAACGGCTGCGGCGAATATTCCGGTGGGTGGGGAAGGGCCGCCGGCGATTACGATAGATATTTTTCAGAATAATCTCGAAAAGCAGACGGTGGAGAATTGGATAAACAATTCAAGCGCATCAAATTATAAACTCTCTCCTGATGGCACACTCACACAGGCGTCGGTAGCTGGTGCGCCCGCGCTCGCCTATGGGTGGGATGGGCTGTACCGCGGCGCGAGCATCGTCTTTGCGCACAAGCAGAATATTGTGATGCTCTCGATGACTTCGTTGACCGCAGAAGACCAAATCATATTTGATTTCGCAAACCTAGTGGCTTCGATGCGCCTCAATTAGGCGGCAAGGCACTGCGTAAACAACCCGGAGAACGAGTGTTCAAGGATGTGGCCGTAATCGCCACGTGATACCTCACGATGGTATCAAGCGTCATGAAGGGTGTATTTTACGGCTTTAAATATAAGTATCCAATCGGACAGAATTCGCTCTGTAGCGTGTCTTATAGAATTGTGTTTTGCATCTTTGGGCGTCATTCTTTTCTCTTGACACGTACGGAGGTAAGCGTATGGTCGCGGCAGGACGGCATCCGCGGGTATCTCAAGAATTAGCTCTCTCCTTCATTAAGGGTTCATCTCGAACTGGCATAGTGTAAATGTTGCGCAATCGGATGAGGGAATATCGCATCCAGCGCGGCAGAGCTTCATTAATTATCAAAATTATTCATAGAAATTGTATATGAAATCAGGATTTTATGTCTCTCGCGCGCTCACACTCATTGGAAGCGCTGCATTGGTGGCAGTCGTTTTGACCACGCTTTTTATCGGCACGCCTTTCGCGTCGGCGCAACTTTGTGATGCAGACTGTATAGAAGTGAGCTCTGCGCAGGCGGCGCTCGCTACGGCGGCGACGTTGAATCCCGCAGAGGGCGTCGACAGTAACGCGATAACGATGGCGCAAGCAATCGTTGATGCGGTTCCCACGACAGGTGTCGTTGTGACTATAGATACATCAGCCAACACCCATGTAGCGGCCCCGGGCGGTGCCATTACGTATGATGCTGCGGCAGAGACCGGCGACGTTACTTTCGTCCTAACAAAGAATGCGTACTTCGTATCGCAGACGATGTCTGTTGTCGTACCAATGGCTGCGCCTGACTATGCGGCGATATTCGGGGCCATTGAGACTGCACTCCTCGGTGAGGGCGTTACGACCAACATCGTGGGTTGCGCCGGCACTCCGACCGCCTGCTCAAACCTCTATTTTGAGAAGACAGGCTTTGGTCGCGTAACTTTCAGTGCCTCGCTCGACCTTACTGACACGGATACCAATACATTTCTTCAAAATCTTGGAACCAAGATGGATGCAGCTGCCGGCTCAATGCAATTCGATGCTAGCACTGCGACGCAATTGAAAGACGCAGGAGCGACAATCTCCATCTACGGGCTTGATGCACTCGGCTACACCTCGCAACCAGGGATTATCGTAAGAAACGATAGTGGGGTAATCATCGAATCGACGGACATCGTCAATTATCCAGCACTTTCAAACATCGTGTATTCCGCAGGCGGTGCAAATGGCGGCACACTTACCTTTGACGCAAGTCACTTCACGGAATTTGAAGTCGACAGCAACGTGTACGTCGACGCGAGCAACGCGGGCGCTGAAGACGGCACCTCTGCCAACCCATACAATACGATTCAAGAAGGTGTCACTGCAGCCCCGAGCGGTGGCACGGTGCATGTCGCGGCGGGGACGTATGACCTAGGAGCCACGATAATCCAAATTAACAAATCACTTACCTTCACAGGTCCGAATGCAACAATTAGTCCTAACGGTGGTTCTCGTGTTGCGGAGGCAATTATTGAGGCCGATAACAATATCGGAGCATTCAATATCAATCCGACTCCTGTAACCGTCGTCTTTAAGGGCCTTAAGTTCCAGACAGACGGGGCCGAAATGCGCAGTGACGCGCCGGGAGCAACCATTACGCTCCAGAAAAACATCTTTACTGGGGCGAGGAGTGACGGCATGTATTTCCAGGATCCAAATTTGACGGTCGACGACAACCTCTTCACCGGCTATCACACAACAGCTTCAGAAACGATACAGATGGGCGTCGTCGCTCCCCGTGTCGGTTCGATCAGTATCACGAACAATACCTGGAACGACATTACGGGGAATGGCGCCTTGAACTCGGGCGGTCAGACGGGAACTGTCTCCGGCAATACATTCGATGGTGTTGAGTACTACGGCATCATGGTGGCGTCCGACCCGACTGTTTCGGCGGACCTAACGATATCGGACAATACATTCAACAACATTACGAATCCCACCGTGGATCCGGTCGGCAACGAACTCACGTGGGGAGCAGGAGTACGTTTCTGGCAAGCAAATTCTGCAACAATAACTTCTATTACAGGCAACACGTTTAGTAATTCGTATCTCGGTGTGTCGGTGCGCGCTACGGACAGTGACATCACCAGTGCGGATATCCATCTGCAAAACAACTCCTTTACCGGCAACACAACCGGGATTCTGAATGCGGCTGTCGGTACCTTGGATGCGGCGAACAACTGGTGGGGTGCTGCTTCAGGTCCAACACATTCTTCGAATCCCGACGGAACAGGGGATGAAGTCTCGGACAATGTTACGTTCTCTCCGTGGTTCACAGACGAAGCGATGACGAGCCTACAGTTTACGACCACTGCGAACGGGGATGGCGACCAGGAAGTTACGACCACAGAAGACAGCGAACAGACGAGCTCTGTCTCGGGTGAAGATGTGACCGTCGAGATTGAATCGGGCACGACCATCACCGGCGACGCCGATTGGGATGGAACAATCGATGCTCCTGTCATATCTACTTCGTATGTTATCGAGGCAGATTCCGGCACGAGCGCGTCTGCGACACTCTCTATAGAAGTGGGCGACGGCAACAGCGAACTTACCTTCAGCTCTCCGGTCAAACTCACGCTTGGCGGTCAGGCGGGCAAGCTTGCGGCATGGTCGCGCGATGGTGTCTTCCACAAGATCACAACGACTTGTGACGACGATGTGGCTCCGACAAACGTTCCTGCCGACGGTGAATGCAAAATCGACGTCGGAGATGACCTCGTAATCTGGACCTATCACTTCACATCATTCACTGCATATACGCAGACGACTCTCTCTGGCGGAGGTGGTGGCGGCGGAGGTGGAGGTGGTGGAGTTGTCGGTCTAATCGGAACAACCAACACAAATACGACAACGACTCAAACTCAAACTCAGACTCAGACACAAACTCAGACCCAGACGCAAGGACAAGTCTTGGGCGCCGCAACCTACAACTTCGGGACGAATCTCACAATCGGTTCGCGCGGCACTGATGTGACCGAACTCCAGAAATTGCTCATAGCTTCCGGCTATTCGATTCCTGCAGGTGCGACGGGCTACTTCGGCGCGCAGACACGAGCGGCGGTAATCGCGTACCAGAAAGCAAACGGCATTACGCCGGCCGTCGGCTACGTCGGTCCAATCACTCGCGCAAAGCTGAATGCAGGTACGACGCCGGGCGCAAGTGACGCTCAGATCATACAATTGCAGAGGCAGCTGCTTTCACTCCTCCAGCAGCTCGTTGCAAAGCTTGTGGCCGGAGAACGATAGCGAGTAGTAGATGCTCAGTGAGACAACCCCGCAAAGGCGGGGTTGTCTTTTTGGCGGTGGTATTATTGATGTGTGGCTAAAAAGCGACAGCGTCGGCGTGTGCATCATTATCTCTTCCCGCACAAGCTCAACGGATATAAGCCGTACATTTTTTCTCGGGAATCGGTGGCGACGCTCGCACTCATCATGTTGCTCGTGCAGGGCGCATACCTATTTCAAATCAAAGTTGTAGCCAAATATACGGGCTTTACAGCGAGCGTTTTGCCGGGAGCACTCATTCAGCTTACGAACGGTGATAGAACGGCTGAGGGGCTTACAGTGCTCGAATACGACACGCTATTGGCCGAAGCGGCTCAGAAGAAAGCGGATGACATGGCTGCGAAGGGGTATTTCGCGCATACGTCTCCCGAAGGCAAGACACCCTGGGATTGGCTCAAAAGTGTGAAGTATCCGTACGCCTATGCGGGCGAGAATCTGGCGGTGGATTTCACGGATTCGAAAGACGTCGAGCAGGCGTGGATGAATTCGCCGACACATCGCGCAAATATTCTAAAGGGAGAATACTCTCATATCGGAATCGGCGTCGCGCAGGGAATGTATCAGGGCAAACAGGTGACGTTCGTCGCAGAATATTTTGCATCCAAAAATACTGCGACTGCCGCTACCCCACCGCGTCCGGTAGTTGCGCGAGCTGCGGAAGTGCCAGCAAAAGAAATCGCGAAAATCCCGACCGAGGCGACAGTTCTTGGTACACAGACCGAAGCGGTGGAATCTACGCAGAGTGCATACATCGCGGTCGCTGCCACTTCGCCGAGAACTACGATGCTCTATCTTCTTGTAGGTGCTACTGCATTTTTTGCGCTCCTGCTCACGATAGCGGTGTTTGTGCATATACGTAAGAAATATCTATATATGGAGGTCGTCGGAGGTGGCGCGGTGCTTATCGGCGTTGCTCTTTTCTTGATTTCCTACAATGCGGAGATGTCGTCGAGCGTGCTTTTGTCCGACGGGGGACAGGCGGCAAGTGTTTCGAGCGCGCTATGAGCAGGCGCGCGATTATATTTGATTTTAATTGGACGTTATACGACCCGAAGAGCCAGTCGCTTTTTCCCGATGTGCGTGAACTTCTCGAAGAGGTGTCTCTATCGCGGCGTCTCATCCTGTACAGCAAGCTCGAGGGTGGTAGGGATTCGTTAATAGAGGATTTGGACATCTTGAAATATTTTGAGTCTACACATTTCGTGGAGCACAAAACCGCCGAAGGTATTCTGAATATTCTCGCAGACCATGAATTGAAAGCCGCCGAAACCATTATCGTGGGCGACTTGATGACATCGGAACTCGCCGCGGGGCACGGCGCCGGACTCGATACCGTGTGGCTCCGGCATAGTAAATTTGCCGACGAGGTGGGGGATTTCGAACCGACCCATACCGTGCGCTCGATAATAGAATTGCGCGGGTTGTTGAAACAAATCAACTAAAATCGGTCTGATACAATGCGGGCATCATGCAGCGTGAACTCGGAGAGAAATGCGCGGTATTCGGAGTCTATGGAGCGGGACTCGATGTCGCGCGCCTCTCATTCTTCGGGCTCTACGCACTCCAGCACCGCGGGCAAGAAAGCGCGGGCATCGCCGTTTCAGACGGCGAGATTTTGTGCCTCCACAAAGGCATGGGACTTGTGTCCCAGGTATTTAATGAGGGATTGATTGAAGGATTGAAGGGTCATATTGCGGTAGCGCACAACCGCTACTCGACCACGGGCGGCTCGCATGTAAAGCATGCGCAGCCCATGCTCGCAGCAGGATCGGCCGCACTTAGTAAAATGACATACGATGACCCCAAACCGAGTCTTAATGACTCGGTCTCGCTTTGTTCGGTCGCCGGTGACGAGGCAATAACACTTGTGCACAACGGGAACCTGCCGACGACGACGGAGTTGAAGAAGTTTCTCGACGGGTCGGGTGTTGATTCCACGGAATTCTCGGACTCTCGCATGATAGTGGAATCTGTTGCCGCGTGTATGCGCGAAGGAGCTTCGCTTGAAGACGCTATCAAAAAGATTTACCCGCTTATGGTAGGTGCATTCTCGATACTTATCATGTCGCGCGATAAACTGATTGCAATTCGCGACGAATGCGGCATACGACCACTTTCTATTGCGCGGTTGAATGGGGGATACATAATCGCGTCGGAGACATGCGCATTTCCTCCCATTGGCGCTACATATCTGCGCGATGTGGAGCCCGGCGAAATGGTGGTCATCGACCAAGAGGGGATTCATAGCGAGCAGATAGCGAAACCGAACCCCAAGCTCGATATTTTTGAGTTTGTCTATTTTGCGCGACCGGACAGTCATTTACTGGGAGCATCAGTGTATGAAGTGCGAAAGAACCTGGGCGTCCAGCTCGCGAGGGAATATGTAATAGAGGCGGACGTTGTCATACCGGTACCGGAAACTGCCATTCCCGCAGCAATCGGGTATTCACAGAAGACAGGCATTCCGTTCGAGTTGGGGCTCACAAAAAATCGCTACATCCATCGCACATTTATTCAACCCGAACAGCACATCCGCGAACAGGGAGTAAAGTCCAAGCTCACTCCTATTCACGAAGTCATCGCCGGCAAACGCTTAATCGTCATCGACGATTCAATAGTACGCGGCACCACCTCGCGTCAAATCGTGAAAATGCTTTTTGATGCGGGAGCAAAGGAAGTACACTTCCTCTCGTCTTCACCCCCGGTGAAATTTCCGGATTTTTACGGTATCGACACACCGAAGCAAGCGAACTTGCTCGCTGCCGCGAAATCCATCGAAGAGATGCGAGAGTATCTCGGAGCGACATCGCTGCATTTTCTTTCTTTTGACGGCATGATTGAAGCAACCGGCATTGCCGAAGAGAAATTCTGTACCTCGTGCTTCACCGGTGTATACCCAATCGACATCGGAGAACGTGCCAAGGAAATACATACTTCCTGAAGAATTTTGGCAGTTCTGCAAGAGCGGTGTAGGATAGGAATCTTATGGCATACACACCCTCGGACAAGATACTTAAAAAATATGCGAACGTGCTGGTCAACTTTGCACTCGGCATGGGCAAAGGAATCAAAAGTGGCGATGTGGTCCGGCTTTCTGCCAATGAATCTTCAAAGCCGCTCTATGTTGCAGTGTGCAACGCCATCGTCGCGGCGGGAGGTCATGTCATCGGGCATTATTCACCGGATGAAGAGCAGGGGGACAAGCGGCGCAACGAGAGCTTTACCCGTTATTTTTATGAGTATGCCAAAGACCATCAGCTCGATTTTTTCCCCGATAAGTACCTGAAGGGGTTGGTCGAGCAAATGGACCACTCTCTGTTTATTTTGTCTGATTCGGATCCGCATGCGCTCAAAGGTGTCGACCCAAAGAAAATCATGCGCCGTGGACTCGCGCTGAAACCATTTATGGATTGGCGTCGCGACAAAGAGCACAAGGGGAAATTCACGTGGTCTATCGGCATGTACGGGACGCCCGCCATGGCGAAAGAAGCAGGACTTTCTGAAAAGGAGTACTGGAATCAGATAATCAAAGCGTGCTTCCTCGATGAGAAAGACCCGATAAAGAAGTGGAAGCAGGTATACAAGGAAATCGAGATGTTCAAGAAGAAGTTGAATCAGCTGACGCCAAAGATTGACCGTCTGCATGCGGTCGGACCCGATATGGATTTGTGGGTTTCTCTCGGCGAAAAACGCCAGTGGCTAGCGGGTCGCGGGGTGAATATGCCGAGCTTTGAGATATTTACTTCTCCCGATTGGCGTGGCACCAATGGGTGGATTAAATTTAATCAACCGCTGTATCGGTACGGCAATCGCATAACCGGCATCGAGCTTGAATTCAAGAACGGTCTCGTCGTGAAATCGAAGGCGAAGACAAACGAGAAACTGCTCAAAGAAATGATTGCGACCAAGGGTGCAAACAAAATAGGTGAGTACTCGCTCACCGACAAGCGCCATTCCCGCATCACAAAATTCATGGCAGAGACTCTGTACGATGAAAACATGGGTGGTCCGTATGGCAATACGCACCTCGCGCTCGGTATGTCGTATCGGGACACATTTTCCGGCGACGTATCCAAGCTCACAACGAAACAGGCGGAGAAGCTCGGCTTCAACGACTCTTCGGTGCATACAGACATTATCTCGACCACACGTCGTACCGTGACAGCGCATCTGAAAGACGGCAAAACAAAAGTTATTTACAAGGACGGCATGTTCGTTCTGTAATCATGTCTGAAATCAAAGCGGTCGTTTTTGACTGTGATGGGATGATTAACATAGAGGACCGGTTCAGCGGTCGTCTCGCCCGCACCTACGGAATTTCTACCGAAAAAACATCGCCGTTTTTTAAGAAGCAGTTTCAGGACTGTCTTGTCGGCGCGGCGGATTTGAAAGAGGAACTGGCAGCAGTCGTCGAAAAGTGGGGCTGGCAGAAAAGTATCGAAGAACTTATGCAGGAGTGGTTTGACGAGCGCTCAAATGTGATAGATATGCAGTTTGCACCCGTCATGCAGCACCTTGCCTCGCGGGGTGTCCGTCGCGTCCTCGCCACAAACAACGAAATTTACCGGACGCGATTCATGCTCGGACGCCTTCCAAAAGATTGGTTTGACGAGGTTTTTTCCTCGGCGCGAGTAGGGGCAAGAAAACCGGACCGCGTATTTTTCGACCACATAGTGAAGAAAATGCGGGTGAAGCCCGACGAAACCCTTTTTGGGGATGACGACGAAGAAAACGTACAGGCGGCGGCGGCTTTTGGCTTTCGCGCAGAGCGATACACGGGCTTCGACAAATTCAGCGCGCGCATGAGAGAATACAGTTTCTAGTATGGATACGGTGCACGTTCATAACATTTGCCTTAAGGGCAGGCACGGGGTCGGGGAATCCGAGCGCCGCGTTGAGCAGGAATTTCTTATAGACATTGACGCCACAATCGACTTGTCGCTCCCAGAGAAATCGGACGCACTTGGGGACACTGCAAACTATGCGGAGTTTGTGGCGGTGGTACGCGAAGTCGTGGAAAAGAACTCTTTCTACCTTATAGAGAAACTTGCAGGGTCTATTGCCGAAAAAATCCTACTGGACGCGCGGATTCAAAATGTGCGAATAACAATCCGGAAGCCGGCGGTACTGAAAGACGCGATGCCGGGTGTCACCATTGAACGAGGCAGGTAATCTTCATCATCCCTTCAGTGGCCATAGTTCATGATGGTCCTCTGAGGCGCAAAAGAACCCGTGTGGCCCGCCCTCGGAAGGTCGCTTAGTAACTCGTAATACGATACATATGCTTTACACCATTGCGGGTTTACTTTTGGTTTTGTGGGTTTTAGGTCTCGTATCCTCCTACTCACTCGGAGGATTCATTCACCTGTTTCTGCTCGTGGCGATTATCATCGTGCTCATCCGTTTGATTCGCGGCGGGAACCCGCTCTCTTAGAAAATCCCAAGACTTTGACAGTATCGGCGCCTTCGCGTACAAATCCTTTCCGGCGAAGGGGACGAATTTAATGAAAGAAATCATAAAAGCGTACGTCTTAAAAATATGACACAACTTATACGGCATATACATTTCATCGTGGCGATTCTCGCCGTCTTTGTCGCATTCGGACTTGCAGGCACTGCTCGCGCCGATAGCGGCACGCAGCTTTCAATTGCGGGCAACGGCCAAGTAATCGTCCGCGAGGCAAAAGTGGGGAAAATTTCCGGCAGCACCGTCACGGCGACTACGGGCTGGGGAGCGAGCTCCATCGTATGGACTATCAATACAACCGGATCGACCAAATTCTACCCGTCGGGAACACAACCGGGTGACACATTACGAGCAATGAAAACAGGAGACTTGGTGTCTTTTTCCGGAACTTTTATCTCCGGCAGTCGTTTTGCGGTTGAGGCAAGCTCACTCAAGGATTCTTCTCTCCTTATGGGTGAGCAATCGCTCGTGGGTACGGTGACCTCGGTTAACGCCGAAGAAGGGACCCTCGTTCTTACTGGAGAGAACATTACGGCGACAGTCTATACAGGTACAGGAACGATTGTGACTCTCGACGGCGATACGGCGTATGTAGAAGATGACATGGTAGGAATGCGCATCCGAGCGCACGGTGAATTAAATACCGTCAGTAATCATCTGACTGCGGACAGGGTGAATTTCCATTCTCCGGAGATGCCTGTAGTACCAGATACAACAAGCGTATCCGACGAGGAAAGCGGTTTTCTTGGCAAACTTTTCGGCTGGTTTAAGGGGACACGTGGCGCACTGAGTACCAGATAAGGTTGTGCACATATTGCGATTTGGAGACTCGTGGTAGACTCAAAATCCTTATGAAAATCGAGACGGGCACGCTGAAATTTCTCATTGGTTGGACGGTCGTGTTCCTTTTTCGCCTGATTCCGTTTCGTCCTCCGAATTTTGAACCGATGCTCGCCACGATGATGCCTTTTTCGAAGCGCTATGGCGCTCTCGGCACGTTTCTCTTCGGCTTTTTGGGAATAGTACTCTACGACGCGGCGACGGCGGGCTGGGGCACGTGGACATGGGTAACCGCACTCTCGTACGGCCTCCTTGGCGTCGCCGCACACTACTACTTTCTCAACCGCGAACCGACTCGCGCGAATTTTGTGATATTTGGGGTGGCGGGAACGCTCGTATACGATGCGGTGACGATGTTTATCGGTCCACTTTTTAATGCTCAGCCGCTCGCGCACGCGATTTCCGGTCAGATTCCGTTTACGCTGATGCATCTTCTTGGTGCGGTGATTTTCTCAGCGCTCTTAAGCCCCGCGCTGTATCGCTGGGTGGTGCAAAGCGAGGCACTCGAATTCAACCTCGTAACCCTTCGACGTTTTTGAGTACGCTACTGAATCGCGAGCGCAACTAGCGCGCGAGATAGTTCGAGACTCGGTTGGTTACATACACGCCGAGCCACAGGGCGAAGGCGCCGACGATGAAGCCGGCGAGAACGTCGTTTATATAATGGACTCCCAAATATACGCGACTGAAGCCGATAAGAGCGATGAGCACCGAAAGGAAAACTGTCCAAGGCAGTCGGTGCGAAACCGGATGCATGAGCTTCAGTGCCATATACGCGAGAAATCCGTAGACGGCAAACGATACCGCGGCATGCGTGCTGGGGAATGAATAGCCGGTTTCAAGGACCAGATTCCAGTTCAGTTCAGGACGTGCGCGCTCTATAAGCGCTTTCAATATATATGAACCGGCGAGGGCGCTTAAAAGTGTGACGAAAAACCCCGCTTTGTACGAAAGGCGTTTATGCCTCCAGAGTACAAAGGTAATACTGAGAGCAATGATAATAATGGTGCGCGCATCTCCGAGTTGCGTCAGCCACAGAAAAAACCACGTGAGTGTGGGAGTATGAGCAAACTGTACGAACGGCATTGCCGACTGGTCGATATGAATGAAAAACTCTATCACCCGGATATTATACTGGTTGCACGGCCGATGCTTGCACGCAATGCTCGAATGCTATAATCCTTCAATAAGGAGGTGAGACCACATATAACACTGTAAACAGACAAACCGACCATGGGAGAAATAGAAATTCGGAGCGAACGTGTGAAAAAATTGGACCGCCTCAGGGAGGCGGGAATGGAGGCGTATCCTGTGCACACAGGGCGGGATATGTCGGTGGCGGATTTTACCGCAAAGTTCGACGAAACAATGAAGTCCAACAAGGTGTCGACGCTCGTCGGTCGGGTGCTCGCGCGCCGTGGACAAGGAGGGATTATGTTTGCGGATTTGACCGATGGCACAGGGAAGACGCAGGCGGTGTTTCAGAAGGCTGATATGGATGAGGCGCTTTTTGATTTATTCGCTGAAACCACTGATATCGGAGATTTTATAGAAGTACGTGGAGTGGCATATCTCACAAAACGCGGAGAAAAATCACTGAAGGCGGAATCGTGGAAAATGCTTTCAAAATCTTTGCTGCCAATCCCCGACCAATGGTACGGACTCAAAGACGAAGAGAAGATTCTACGTGAGCGATATCTCGATGTGCTTTTGAATCCGGACGTGCGGGCGATGTTTGAACGCAAGGCGAAATTTTGGCAATCGGCGAGGGACTTCTATTTAAAGAATGGTTTTTTGGAGGTTGAAACTCCGATTTTAGAAACAATGCCGGGTGGCGCGGATGCGCGTCCTTTTGTGACACACCATCACGCACTGGATATCGAAGTGTATTTGCGCATTTCAGCGGGCGAACTGTGGCAGAAGAAACTGCTTGTAGCCGGATTCCCCAAAGTATTTGAAATTGGTCGCATTTTCAGGAACGAAGGCATGTCGCGCGAGCATCTCCAGGATTACACGCAGTTGGAGTCGTATGAGGCGTTTGCGGACGCTGCATCGGGTATGAAATTCGTTCAAGAGCTGTATCGTCATATTGTGAAAGAAACGTACGGCCAGTACACATTCAAAATCGGAGACCACGAAATAGATTTGGCTGCAGAGTGGCCGATTATCAACTTCTGCGAGGTGATTCAAAAGCGGTTCGGAGTTGATCCGATTACGTGCACCGAAGATGAGGTGGTCAGCGCCGCAAAAGAAGCGGGTGTTGTTTTCGGAGAGGCGCCCAACAAATCCCGCGCAGTGGATGGTCTCTGGAAGCTCATCAGAAAGACGGTTTCCGGTCCGGCATTCCTATCGGGTATTCCTGTTTACCTCGAACCGCTCGCAAAGCGTGTCGCCGGTAGTGAGCATATCGTCGACCGGGTACAAGTCATTCTTGCCGGTTCCGAAATGGGCAAGGGGTATAGCGAGTTGAACGACCCGCTCGACCAGCGCGCGCGTTTCGAGGAACAGCAGAAAATGCGGGACGCAGGCGACGATGAAGCACAGCGTCTCGACGAGGAGTATGTGCGGGCAATGGAGTACGGTATGCCACCCGCATTCGGATTCGGTGTATCCGAGCGGCTCTTTTCCTTCCTCGAGAACCGCCCTGCGCACGAGGCGCAGATTTTCCCTCTCTTGCGACCGAAGCTTGATTAGGTGCTGTTCATGTTGCATAGTACAGACGGAACAGCCGTTTGTTCCAATTAACCACAGGAAAGGACCCAACATGGATACGTCCAGGGGAACTACCGAGGGCAATCTGGCTTTGCTTTTAGACCGCAGTTCCGTACCGATCGCTGAGATCGGTGATGAGGCATGGATGAAGGTCATTCACGCGTATCGCAATGAGCTCCCGCTCAAATGGATGCGTGGGTTTAGGACGATTAGCGATCACCTGGAATGTAAAAGGACGGACGTTGCTGTCGAGCGCAAGTTGGCAAAGAAGGTCAACGTTCTATCCTCAACAGTCACTGCCAGATCCGGTGAAACGTACCTCAACTGCCTCGATGTTTGCTCAAAATTCCCACGGACTTGGCAAGAGGCTCCCCGAGCTACGAGGTTTCGTGGTGTCGGTGCGCTCGTGGAGCAACTTGAAGAACTGCGGACTCAGCACATTCTTTTGTCTCGCAAGAGCATTTTTTACGAGATCGATGTTCTCTGGCGACCGATCGAGGGATGGGGCAGCGACTTACGGCATGTGTTCTTCTACGAAGCGTATGAAATTGTGCTGCGTCACATACGAACCAACGAGCGAATGATCGAGCTATTCGATCTCGCTCGTCTGCGTGGAGACAACGAACATCCTGCCGAAACAGTTGTACAGCGTTTCCTGCAGGCCATGAACGAGACAGCCAGTAACGTTCGCGGGCAGTATGACTTCGCAGTAAAGATCGCAACTAGGATGCAAAACACCTTGGAGCGAATCGCGAGATGAACGACGGACAGCCGCGGCGGGATGATTCCCGCCGCGGCGAAGTGTTTTTGATACAATAAGAGGGTGAAAACAGCAGTGTTTGGTGGCGGATGTTTCTGGTGCACAGAGGCAGTGTTTCAGATGCTGAAAGGAGTATCAAAAGTAGAGTCGGGCTATGCAGGCGGTAATCCGCCAGCTGGCGGAGAAAGTCCTTCGTATGAGCAGGTGAGTTCGGGCACAACCGGGCATGCCGAGGTCATTCGCGTTACCTACGACCCTTCGATTATTTCGTACGAAGACTTACTCACGGTATTTTTTGGTTCTCACGACCCGACAACTCCGAATAGACAGGGGGCTGATATCGGCGAGCAGTATCGCTCGGTTATCTTCTATCAAAATGAAGACGAAAAAGGGTTCGCGGAGAGAATGATGGAAGAGGTGAATCAGTCTCTCACCGACGGCACACGAGTCGTAACACAGCTGATGCCCTTTCAAAGGTTTTATCCGGCAGAGGATTATCATCAAAACTATTTCAAAACGAACACAAGCGCCCCGTATTGTCAGCTCATCATAGAGCCCAAGGTGGAAAAAGTGAGAAAGCGTTTTGCGGAATTGGTTCAGAGCTAAGCTAATCATTCTAGTCTTTTGCAAAAGACTAGCATAAACAAATATATGCAGAAACAGGAATTTGAACAGCTTGTCGCCGAGGGATATGAACTGCTTCCGGCATGGGTACGGGAGAAAATAAAAAACGTTGCGCTTTTGGTTGAAGACGAACCGCCGGAAGAGGTGAGAAAAATCGAAGGACTCGGAGAGGATGAGACCTTGCTCGGCTACTATCAAGGGATTCCACTCAGCGAACGAGGGGAGCTTTACGGAATCGGAATGACAATGCCTGACACCATTACGCTCTATCAGTATCCCATTGAAGAGGCGGCACTGGAAATGCTTCCTGATGACAAATTAGAGGATGAGCGGGCATTCGCCGAAGCCGTAAAAAAAGAAGTTGCAGACACTATTTGGCACGAATTTTTTCACCATTTTGGCGCCAATGAACACGAAGTGAGGGAAAGAGAGTCCAAAAAGTAGCCCTGATTGCCCGCTTTTGGTGTGATACATTACAAAGAGCACAAAGGTACATGCGCTTCATGCGCTGTCCTTTGGACTGCACAATCGCGGGTACGGGACTCCCGCACCCTGGAGAGCAGCAATTTGCTGCTCTCTCCATTAGTGACATGTCCGTAGCCACTCGGCTCTCTGAGTGGTATATTTTCGCCATGGCAAAGCTCTCCGAAATCCTTCGTGAACGCGGCTACGTCAACCAGCATTCCTCGGAAACACTGGAAGAGATTACAGACGGTCCGAAGCGCACCGTCTATCTCGGCGTCGACCCTACCGCGGATTCGATACATGTAGGCAATCTCGTCGTCTACATGCTTTTGCGCCACTTCGCAGACGCAGGACACAAAATTATTCTCATAGTCGGGGGTGGTACCGGCCTCATCGGCGACCCAAAGCCCGATGTCGAAAGACCGCTGCTCGATATGGGAGAAGTGCAAACGCGCGCAGCAAAACTCGGCAAGCAAGCAGAAAACCTCCTCGGCGGCACAAAGCTCAAGATTATAAACAATCACGACTGGCTTGGGAATCTTGAGCTCATTCCATTTTTGCGCGACATCGGAAAATATTTCACCGTGAATTCCCTCATCAAAAAAGATGCGATTAGTGCGCGCCTCAAAAGTGAAGACGGAATTTCGTACACCGAGTTCGCATATCCGCTGCTCCAAGCGTACGACTTTTGGCATCTCTTCACGAACGAGAAGTGTGACGTGCAAATCGGTGGGTCCGACCAATGGGGGAACATTGTCGCGGGCGTCGAACTTATACGCCGGAAAGAAGGGAAGACTGCGTACGCGCTCACGGTGCCAATCATTACCGACAAAGCGACAGACAAAAAGTTTGGCAAGAGCGAGGGCAATGCAATTTGGCTCGATGCAGAGAAAACATCACCTTTTCATTTCTACCAGTTCTGGCTCAACGCGTCCGACGAGAGTGTCGGCGATTATCTGAAACTCTTTACTCTTCTCGGTGACACAGAAATTAGCGCGGTGATGCAAATGCACGGCAACGACGCGTCAAAGCGTCACGCCCAGCGATTGCTTGCGCGCGAAGTGACAAAATTGGTACACGGGACTGAGGAGTCGCAAAAAGCCGAGGAGGTGTCCGCCGTTCTTTTCGGAGACGCTGATGTGTCGAGCCTCGAGAAGGCGGCTATCGCAACGCTTATTACAGCAGCGCCTTCATACAAGGTACAGGTTGGCGATGGTATCGTGGAAATACTCGTCGGTTCACAGCTTGCGAGTTCAAAACGCGAGGCGAGACAATTTTTATCGGAAGGAGCAGTGACGCTTGGCACGCAAGCGGTCGACGAAAAGAAGGTGTTGGAGGACGGCGATTTTATTAAAAAAATCGCACTGTTGCGAAGAGGGAGACGTGCAGTATGTGTGCTCACACTATAATTATGGATAACAATCAACGAGGGATGAGAGGAGCGAGGCCGCAGACGCCGCCGAGGGTCGCGGCGCGAATGGAAGGCAAGGTAAAAAATCGCGGCACAAAGCCCGTGCGCAAGCAGTCTCGCGGTAAAAGCTGATTCCGCATACAATGCGCCGGATGCCGCGCCCGATTTCATTTAAAATAGAGAAACAGCTCCCGGATTCGCTTGCACGAGCGGGAGTGATTTCGACGCCGCACGGCAATATCGAGACTCCGGCGTATATCGCCGTAGCTACCAAGGCAACGGTCAAGGGATTGCTGCCGACGCAATACGAATCATTCGGGACACAGGCAATCATTGCCAACACATATCACCTGTATCTTGCTCCTGGTGAGAAGCTCGTAGAAGAAGCCGGAGGACTTCATGCATTTATGAACTGGAATCATCCGATTATGACCGACTCGGGTGGGTTTCAGGTATTTTCGCTCGGTGCCGGGTTCGGTAAGCGCCTTTCAAAGTTTCTTCCACCGGAAGTCACGCCCCTTCCTGCAGTAGCGGTGTACGACGAGGACGTCGCGACATCGCATGGAAAACTCGCCGTGATAGACGAGGATGGCGTGACTTTTACTTCACACAACGACGGCACGTTGCATCGATTCACACCGGAGCGCTCGATAGAAATCCAGCATGCGCTCGGCGCCGATATCATTTATGCGTTCGACGAATGCACGGCGCCCGATGCCGATTATGAATATCAAAAGGAAGCGATGGACCGAACGCATCGTTGGGCCAAGCGTAGTCTCGCGGCGCATCGTCGGAATATTGATGCAAATAACAAACAAGGGATTTATGGGATCGTGCAGGGTGGTCGCTATGCGGATTTGCGAATCGAGAGCGCAAAAGATTTGGCAGGAATGGATTTCGATGGATACGGAATCGGCGGTTCTTTTAGCAAGCACGATATTTTGGGAATTCTCGATCAGGTGATGAGAGAACTGCCGGAAGACAAGCCGCGCCATTTGCTGGGCATTGGGGAGCCAGAGGATTTATTTATCGGCGTGGAGTCGGGGATAGATACATTTGATTGTGTGTTGCCCACAAGAAACGGCCGCACCGGCACCGTGTACACGCGCGACGGCAAGCTCCATGTAGATGGCGCATCGTGTACAAAAGATTTCCGACCGCTCGACCCCGAGTGCGATTGTTTTGTATGTAAATCATATACGCGCGCTTATATCCATCATCTGTTTAAGACGAAGGAAACAACTGCGCTCATCCTCGCATCAGCACACAACCTTTTCTTTCTCACCGATTTGGTGAAGCGCATTCGGCAATCAATTCTCGACGGTAATTTTGCAGAATATAAAGAGTCGTTCCTTTCCCGCTATCAGATATAAAAAGTCGATGGCGGCTGCGCGAAGTAGGATTACTACTTCGCGCAGCCGCCATATTTAGCTCGAGCTCATTGCGAGCTCTTCGCGTACTGCCCCGGCGTGTTCCCACGAAATGCGAGCCCGCCTGCGTGCCGGAGCGAGGATAGACGCTTTCCTCTTTCGACGGCGTGGAAGCGAATCTTGAGCTGCACGAGCGATGCGGCGGGCTATCTTTGCCTGAGCCCCACACTCATCTGCCGCCAACGCGCGCTCCTTCTCTGCGGCTTTTCTGACACGTTCTTCAATTGCCGCATTCTTGAGCAGCTCGATTTCCTCGTTGATGGTGAGTTTACGCCTACAGTTCTCGTCCTTTTTGTGTGCCATTGTTGTTCCTTCTCGGCAGCCCAAACTGCCGCTACCATAGCTCTCTTACGTGCCCTTGTCACGCGATTTTGATAGAGTGTCCCGATGGCCTTGAAAATTGTCTCCTCGTACAAACCTGCCGGAGACCAGCCAAAAGCTATAGAAACCCTTGTGAAGGGGCTGAAAGCGGGTGAGCGGCACCAGACACTACTCGGCGTCACCGGCTCGGGAAAGACGTACACAATGGCAAGTGTGATTGAAAAGGTGAATCGCACAACACTCGTCATCGCTCACAACAAAACTCTCGCGGCGCAGCTTGCTGCAGAGTACCGCGAATTCTTTCCCGATGCGGCGGTGCACTATTTCGTTTCCTATTACGACTTCTATCAGCCGGAAGCGTACATGCCGGTTACCGACACCTATATAGAGAAAGAGGCGATGATAAACGAAGATATTGAGCGTTTACGACACGCAGCCGCTCAGGCATTGCTCACGCGTAAAGACGTCATCATCGTCGCTTCGGTTTCGTGCATTTACGGCTTGGGGAGCCCCATTGAATACGAGCGCTCTATGATTCGTGTCGAGAAAGGAGAGAAAATCACTCGCGCAGCAATTACGCGTAAACTAATCGGAATGCATTTCGAGCGCGTGGCCGGTGATTTGTCGCCCGGAACGTTTCGTGCACTCGGAAGCAAGGTGGAAATCATGCCCGCGAGCGAACGTACCGTATATCGGGTAGATTTATCAGGTGGCCTAGTCGCCAAAATCGAGACCATCGATGCTATGACGCGAGAAATACAGAACGAGAGAAAAGAAATGCTCCTTTTTCCTGCACGTCATTATGTAACCCCCAAGGACGTGGTGGACGCCGCGCTCAAAGACATAGAAGCAGAATTGAAGGACAGACTTAAAGTATTGAACGCGTCAGGAAAAATTCTGGAGGCAGAGCGAATAAAGCGACGTACGAGGCAAGATATTTCCATGATTCGCGAATTCGGCTACTGCAACGGAATCGAGAACTATTCGCGGCATTTTGACAGAAGGAATCCGGGAGAGCCACCGTACACATTGCTCTCATATTTTCCGAAAGATTTTCTCACCATCATCGATGAGTCGCACGTAACCGTGCCGCAGATTGGCGGTATGTATGCGGGAGACCGCGCGCGCAAAGACATGCTCGTGGAGCACGGATTTCGATTGCCGAGCGCGATTGATAACAGGCCGCTCAATTTTGCGGAATTTGAACAGCGAGTCGGTCAGACCATCTACACAAGCGCGACGCCCGGAAAATACGAAATAGCGCTGAGCGGTAAACCGATAGAAATGGTTATCCGCCCGACGGGTCTTGTAGACCCGGAGATTGTCGTACGTCCCATCGTGAGCGGTCCTTCCAAGGGGTACCCAGGCCAAGTGCACGACTTTATCCGGGAGGCGGAGCGTATTACTGCTCGCGGCGCACGCTCGATGGTAACGGTGCTGACCAAGAAGATGGCGGAGGATTTAACGACCTTTCTCGAAGGGAAGAGGATAAAGGTCCGGTACATACACAGCGATGTTAAAACTATTGACCGTATAGAAATACTGACAGAGTTCCGGCGCGGTACGTTTGATGTACTCGTCGGCGTGAACTTACTCCGCGAAGGACTCGACTTGCCCGAAGTCGAACTCGTCGCGATTATGGACGCCGACAAAGAAGGATTTCTGAGGAGCGAAGTATCTCTCATCCAGACAATCGGTCGTGCGGCCCGCAACGTGCACGGTCGCGTTATTCTGTATGCCGACAACATGACCGGCTCGATGGAGCGCGCAATCGGGGAGACAAATCGCCGCCGCACGCGGCAAGAGGCATACAACAAAGAGAATGGAATTACGCCGCAAACGATTGAAAAGAAGATTCATGACATCATCGGAGACATCCAGCGTTCGCGTGGCGCTGCGTCGCGGGAGCTGGCAGCGGAAGATGTAGCCGCATATGGCGGGGATCCGAAAAAAGCGATTGCGATTAAACGGAAAGAGATGCACGATGCGGCGGATAACCTCGACTTCGAGACAGCGGCGCTCTTACGTGATGAAATAGGAGTGCTGGAGAAAGCATTGAAGGAGAGCAAGAGAAAGAAAAAATAATATGCAGGAAATTAAGCACACAGTACCATTGTCCGCCTACACAACATTTCAAATAGGAGGAGAGGCAAGGTACTTTGTCGATGTGCGCACGGAAGCAGAAATTGAAGAGGCGCTGAGCC
>Ga0209542_10007716_pt1 | contig 20349 bp, 25 predicted proteins | sample RifCSPhighO2_01_FD_184028 | JGI IMG/M metagenome (GOLD analysis project Ga0209542, IMG submission 184028) | Soil microbial communities from Rifle, Colorado - Rifle CSP2_plank highO2_0.1 (SPAdes) (version 2) | ecosystem: Environmental > Terrestrial > Deep subsurface > Rock core/Sediment ...
TGACATTATTCACCCAACGACAGGTCCTCGAATAGGTCTCTGTCCTAGTCTTGAACCTAAATCAATTTCTCTTGCCGGTCGGCGGGGAGGGGTTTGCTGAGATGACTATAGGCTTTACGGGTCGCGAGGCGGCCGCGGGGGGTGCGTTCGAGGAAGCCGAGTTGGAGTAAGTAAGGTTCGTGGACATCGGCGATGGTCGCCTCTTCTTCCGCGGCCGCGGCCGCGATTGTGCCTAGGCCGACGGGTCCGCCGCCGAATTTCTCAATTAGAATATCAATGATTCGTCGATCGGCGGCCGAGAGACCAAGATTGTCAACCCCAAGGAGGGCCAGTGTTTTTTTAACCACCTCGATATTAAGTGGTTGTTTGTGGACTTGGGCGAAATCGCGGCAACGTTTCAGTAGTTGATTCGCGATCCGTGGAGTGAAGCGGCTCCGCTCCGCGATCGCCGCTCCGGCCTTGCTGTCGAGCGGAACCCCAAGAATTTTTGCCGAGCGGATTACGATTTTCTCGATCTCCGGCGTGGTGTAGAAGTCGAGTCGGAAGGTGCCCCCTGAGAAACGCGATCGGAGAGGGGAAGAAAGGAGAGCGATTCGTGTTGTCGCGGCAATTAGGGTGAAGGGGGGGAGATCGAGTTGGATCACTCGCGCGCCCGGACCCTTGCCGATCACAATATTAAGCGTGCCGGATTCCATCGCGGGGTAAAGCACTTCCTCAATCATTTTGTTTAAGCGATGAACCTCATCAATAAAGAGGATATCTCCCGCCGATAGATTGGTGAGGATTGAGGCGAGATCGCCAACTTTTTCAATCGCTGGACCCGAGGTCACTTTGAGTTGGGCGGCCATCTCTTTGGCGATCAAGTGGGCGAGAGTGGTCTTGCCCAATCCGGGTGGGCCGTAGAAAAGGAGGTGCTCGGGGGGGTGTTGCCGTTCCCTAGCCGCTTGTAGTAATATCTTCAAGTTCTCTTTAACGCTCGTTTGGCCCACATACTCGTCCCAAACGTTGGGGCGCAAGGCACTATCGAGAAGCCAGTCGTTTTGAGGGGTCTTTTCGGTGGCTATTGACATGAATATATTTTTATGCTAACATCGTGGCAGGCTCAATTTCGAGGTCATAAACCTCTCAGCAACTAGACTTTAACGGGTTTAAACGGGTTTCAGTTCAAGGACGCTCTGGACTTTGCTTTCGGGCGAATCTCTGGGACTATCCTCTAACCGTTACCTAACTTGAGATGTCATATCTCAAGGATTGCTGAGAGGTTTATAATCTCGAATGTCAAAGGAACTCTTCGTTCATATCAATTACCCGGTTAAGCTCGCCGAGCGAAGTGATGCCCGCCAGGGCCTTAGTTACACCGTCCTCGCGCAGGTCAAGAATCTCTTGCGTCATCGCTACGCGTTTGATCTCCCGTTCGCTGGGATTTTTGATCAAGAGCTCGGCGATATTTTGGTCCAAGAGAATGGCCTCGAAGACGCCGATTCGTCCGCGGTAGCCGGTGCCATGGCACTGATGACAGCCGACCGCTTCCCAAAGAACGATCGGCGCGGTTATTTCCGCCGGTGCTAGCGCCGGGCGTTTGCGTTTAATGCCGGCGAGCACGCGAGCGACAAGTTGTTGATCATTTTTGGTTAGCGTCACCTGTCGTTTGCAGGCGGGACAAAGTTTGCGAACGAGACGTTGGGCAATGGTAATATTAAGCGCCGCATCCAGCACCTTCGGATTCGCTTCGAGATCAATCAACCGCGGGATTGTGCCCGCGGCATTATTGGTGTGCAAGGTGGAGAGAACGAGGTGACCAGTGAGGGAAGCGTTGACGGCAATTTTAGCGGTTTCAGCATCGCGAATTTCACCGACCATGATGACATCCGGATCTTGCCGCAGGGCCGAACGCAAGCCGGTGAGAAAGGTGTAATCTTTGCCGGTATTTACTTGCGTTTGGTTGACGCCTTCGAGATGATATTCAATCGGATCTTCGATGGTAATAATTTTTGTTTCGGTCGAATTGATTCGGCGTAGGATGGCGTAGAGGGTGGTTGTCTTCCCCGCGCCTGTCGGCCCCGTGAGCAAAATCAGGCCATTTGGTTTGGCAATTTCTTGATTGATAATTTGGTAGAGGGTTGGCTCAATCCCCAGCGCTTCAAGTTCAACCAGAATTGATTCTGGATTCAAGATTCTCAAAACGGTTGATTCGCCGTAAGCGCCGGGGAGAACAGAAGTGCGCACCTCGATTTCTTGTTTCGAAAGTTTGATGCTAAATCGACCATCTTGAGCGGTCTTCAACACATTGAGTTTGAGGCCGGAGACCAACTTCACTCGCGAGAGAATTTGCCGATAAAGTTTGGAGTTGAAAAAAGTAATATCATGAAGCACTCCGTCGAGACGGTAACGAAGCCGCACCGCGTCGGCTTCCGGTTCGAGATGAATATCCGACGCTTGAACGAGAATTCCGCCGGCTAAAATAATTTCTAAAACATCCGTGATACTGCCTTCCGCGAGCGCGACATCGCTCTCTTTCGCAAAACAGCGCTTAACCTCTTCTAGGTCAGCGATTTCTTTGAGAAAATTCTCAATTTCTTCACTCGAAATATCAATTACCCCGGCCGTCGCCCGGGTTGATCTCGATATTTCACTGTAGCGTGCGAAAGCGCGCTCGAGGCTTGCCTCTGAACTGAGATAGGGGGTAACAGCGAAGCCCTTGTCTGTGAGTTCCGCGATTATCTTTTGGGTGGTGGGATTTTGGGGGGTGAGAATTGCAACACTAAGGATTTTCCCTGTGATATTGAAGGCGGCGATACTCGCAGCGCGGGCGTCTGATTCAGGGATCAGGCGGAGAGCGTCGGTATTAATAGAGAATTTAGAAAGGTCGAGGTAGGGGAGATGGTGACGGGTGGCAAGCAGGGCGGTGAGATCCTCGGCCTCCTTGCCCCGGAGTTCTTCTAGACGTCTGCCTTGTCGATCTTCGTTGAAAGTAACCGTCATCCTCCTATTCCTAGCACAACGTTGCGATCGCGCCTAGGTTGACTTGGTGATAACTCCAGTCACTAAAAATTTTTACACAAAAAACCCGCACCGACCACTGATTGGTGGCGGTGCGGGGAGGGGATTATTTCTCTGATTCTCGAAGACCTAATGCCTTGAGAAGTTTCCGTCTGGTTCTTGATTGGGACGTGGAATTTCTGGCGGCGCTATTGGTGATTCGCTCACCAGCTTTCAATGGCAAACCAATCAACCGGCAATCCTCACCCAAGCTTCGAAGGACAAGTTCTGGATATTTAGCGTGGGCAATTGCTTGCACTGGATCAAGGGGGTAACCCAAGCAGAGTTCTTCGGGTGGAATTAAGTTGATTGCTCCATGGTTCAGTTCAACTGCCCAGTTCTGCAAATCAATAAGTTGAGCAAGCTCTCTCCAAAAATCTTTCATGGACATTCTAGGTCTGGTTTGAGTTTTTCCCATCGCTATTTCCTTTCCTTTCGGTTAATGATCACTGCGCCCATTGCCAAGAGTTGGTCCAAAGAAATTCCAAGGCCCTTCGCCAGTCTCTCCGCTATATCCCGGGGAAACCGGCCATGATTGAGGTCGCTGTTGAGGGTGTTAGTTGTCCCAAGTTTGTTGCGGACGCAGAAATCTTGCAACCTAAAGCCAAGTTTTCTAATCTTTTTCGTTACTCTTTCTCTCTGCCACACAGGATTCTTCATCACCAAAATCCTCCTTTCTGCTTATAGGTCTATCACATTATGCTAAAATTGGTCAATGGAAATCTTGAGCAAAAGTTTGACTGAAACTAAAGCCATTGCCGCTAATTTCTTGGACGAATTAGTGAAAACAAAACAAGAAGTCTCTTCCGAGCGTCGTCGAGGGACCACCGTTGTTAGTTTAAGTGGCGACCTCGGTTCCGGCAAAACCATCTTCGCCCAAGCAGTAGCAGAAATCCTTGGTATCAAGGAGCGAGTGACGAGTCCGACGTTTGTGATTATGAAAAATTATCGGTTGCCGAAAGGCGTAGCCTTGTCATCTGGCAAGGCTACGCCTTGGACTCAATTAGTCCACATTGATTGCTATCGGTTGGATAAAGCTGATGATTTACTCCATCTTGGTTGGAATGAGTTGGTTGTGAATCCAGGAAATTTAATCTTGATTGAGTGGCCCGAGCGGGTGGGTGATCTTATTTCTTCTCCGATCTTAAAAATTAAATTTGAAGTAGTTGGTGAAAATTCTCGGAAAATAATTTATGGTGAAAAATAAAATAAAAGGTGCGCGTCCCTGAAGGTCGCGCACCTGATGGGGGTAGCGCCAATGCGTCTCTCGTTAGTATTTGTGCACTTGCCAGCCAATTCCTTTTTCCTTGATTTGAATTGGTGTGACATAGGAGTCAGTGAACAATTGGATTCCAGCACAGCCTTGGTGACATTCTTCGATTGTCAGTTCTTCTCCCCCTTGGCACGTGACTAAAATTTTTGTTGGTGACACCTTAAACACCGATATCCATTTGCCAATTTTCAGAATTGGGCGGGGGTTCTTGTTCCCAGTGTCTTTTCCGTTCTTCTTAACCACTGTTTTTCTCCTGCCAGAGGTCTATGTTTTGAGCCAGCGCGCGCTGACTTTCTTCAATCTTCTCCAACACAGAGATGATCAGATTAACCAATCCCACAGAACCACTAACCATGCTCACATATTATCATAAAGTTGTCAAATTTCGTGCGCGGAGGGCAATACGGCAGACGGTAAATGTGATAAACTAAAAATATGAAAAAATTTCTGGAATGGTTTGGACTCAAAGAAAAGTTGCATAATCAAAAACATTACCCGCCACTTGTCTCACAGGGAGATATTTGGTGGGCTAGTGTCGGCGAAAATGTCGGCTCGGAAATTAATGGCAAGAATAACCTATTTTCTCGACCGGTAATTATTTTTAAAAAACTGGCGCATGGTTTTTATTTTGTTATCCCAACTACCACCAAAATTAAAACTGGTACTTGGTATGTAAAAATTAGACAACAAGAAAAAGAAATGATGGCTTGTCTGCATCAAGCTAGGGCGATTGATTTTCGTCGACTCTCATCAAAATTGGGGACACTCGACGATGAAGATTTTCTTCGAGTGAAAGACGGTTTTCATTTGCTGTATAAATAAATATTCCCCGCCATTACTGGCGGGGCCGCGGGACAATCCCGAATGTAAAGTAAGTATATACCTGTAATTATAGAAGTCAAGCAATCAAATTGCGATTATTGTTTCCATGCTAACATTTAGATAATGTCAATCACAAACAAAACCAAAACCCTCGTCCTCCTCGATGTCCACGCGATTCTTCATCGCGCCTACCACGCGCTCCCTAATTTCACTTCGAGTAAGGGTGAGCCGACTGGCGGACTCTACGGTCTTGCCTCAATGCTCATTAAGATCATCAAAGATCTCAAACCAGATTATCTTGCCGCCTGTTATGATCTCCCCGACACCACTTTTCGCAAGGCGGCTTACGATGGTTATAAAGCGGGTCGCAAGCCGATTGATTCTGAACTCGTGTCTCAGATTGAACGCTCGCGCGAGTTGTTCTCGGCTTTTGGCATTCCCATTTATGAAGCCCCGGGTTTCGAGGCCGACGATGTGATCGGCACAATCACGGCGAAAGCGAAACAAGTTTCTGAACTTCGCACGGTGATTGCCTCGGGGGATCTCGACACTCTGCAACTTGTTGACGATGATCGGGTGCTAGTCTACACCCTTAAGAAAGGAATCCAAGAGACGATTCTCTACGACGAGCCAGCGGTGATAGCGCGTTTCGGTTTCCCCCCAAAATATGTGCCGGATTGGAAGGGTTTGCGAGGTGATCCGTCGGACAACATTATCGGGATTCAGGGGATTGGTGAGAAGACGGCGACGATGATTATAAAAACGGTTGGTCCGATCGAGAAGCTCTATCAGGTGTTGGCTAGCGAGTCGACTAAGTTAGAAGAAGCTGGAATATCAGAGCGAATGATCAAATTGCTTCGCGAGGGAGAAGAAGAAGCCAGATTTTCAAAAACTCTAGCGACAATTCGTCTTGACGCGCCAATTATTTTTAGTTTACCAGCTAAAAGTTGGCCAGAGATTTTTGATAGCGCGGCGGTTGATAATTTTTTTACCCAACTTGGTTTCCGGTCGCTTAGCACGCGATTAGCGAACCTTAATCAAGAAGAAGGAAATAAGGAGGAGAAAGGAGAGGAAGGGGGAGTTGTCAAAGAAGAAGTTGACTCGCGATTGCTTACCAAGACAGGAATTATGCTTTGGCTTCTCAACTCTGATCTCACCACACCGACCGCTGAGGACATTTGTCGTTTCACTGGAGTGGCCACAGTGACCGAGGCTCGAGCGAAATTGGAAATCGAACTCGACCAGACTGGTCTGCGCTCGGTCTATGAGAAGATCGAGTATCCACTTATCCCGCTTCTCGCTGCCGTCCACGAGCGGGGGATTCACCTCGATGTTGTGAGGCTCAAGGAATTGTCGATCGAATATCATCGAGAGCTTGAAGAGCTAGAGGCTAAAATTTTCCAAGCGGTGGGGAAAACTTTCAATCTCAACTCGCCACGGCAATTAGGCGAAATTCTTTTTGACACTCTTAAGTTGTCGGCCAAGGGGCTTAAGAAGACGCCGGGCGGCGCGCGGTCCACGCGCGAGTCAGAACTTCTGAAATTGCGTGACGCTCATCCGGTGGTGGCGGATATTCTGGAGCATCGCGAATTGCAGAAATTGCTCTCGACTTACATCAATGCCTTCCCGCCGCTTGCTCACACCGATGGTGCTCTCCACACCACTCTCGAACAAGCGGGGACGACCACCGGGCGGATGGCTTCGCGCGACCCTAATTTGCAAAATATCCCCGCCGATGAGAAGCGTGGTGCGGCGATTCGTCGTGCCTTCGTAGCGCGGCCAGGGTACCTCTTTGCCGCTTTTGACTATTCGCAAATTGAAATGCGGGCACTCGCAGTTTTGTCTCAAGACCCGGCGCTTTTGCGGATGTTTCGAGAGGGCGGGGATATTCACACGCAAGTGGCGAGTCGCATTTTTAACGTCACTCCCGGCGAAGTGACTAAGGAGATGCGCCGGGAGGCCAAGGTGATCAACTTCGGCATCATCTATGGTATGGGCGTGAATGCGCTTAAACAAAATCTGGGAACTGATCGAGCCACGGCGCAGACTTTTTACAACCGCTACTTCGAAGCTTTTCCGACGATCCGTGATTATTTTGAAACGAATAAGATTGAGGCGGCGAAGCGCGGGTTCACCGATACGATGTTTGGTCGTCGGCGTTATTTGCCGGCACTTCGCTCGCCGGTTCAATTCGTGCGTGCCACCGCCGAGAGAATGGCCATGAACGCGCCACTCCAAGGCACGGCAGCAGACATCGTGAAGCTGGCGATCATTCAAGTTGACGAGATGTTGAAGCGGGAGAAATTTGTCGATCAGGCTCACCTCCTACTCCAAGTCCACGATGAATTGCTTTATGAGATCGCCGAGTCGATGGCGGACAAAATTATCCCGTTGATTAAAAAACAAATGGAAGAGGTGGTCACTGCCCCGATCTTCTTCACAGTTAAGGTTGAAACCGGCCCCACCTGGGGCGATTTGACAACTTACCGATAATCTGCTAAGCTCCTGGCAGGTTAGTCTTTGGTCTCGAGATGTTCTCGGGGCTAGAAACAAGAGTTTTTTGACAACAGAAACGGAGAAACAACCATGAGAAAACATGGGACATCCTCGATGCCAGGCAGCTATATGAAATTTGTCGCTGCGGTGGTGGAACAGTTGCCGCGAGATTTGGATGCAGCAAGTTGCCAGAAGTGGGTGGATGGTCAAGCGGGACTCAAGCGAGTTTTACGGAAAGCATTGATGCCAGATTCGCTCGTGATGAATCCTGTCAATAACCTCATCGACGCCAAACTTGAGCTGTGGCGGAAGTACTATCACGATCACCATGGCATCGTTCTTGATCTCGGCAGTGTCAGAATCCCAGCCAAACAAGATGGTTTTGATCATCTGATCGTCGTGGCTCAAAGATTAACACTAAACCGCATGGTCGAGGTTGGTCGGAAGAATTATAAACTGTGGCTTTATCGCGAGGATCTTGATCGGGTTGTTACCGACAACGATCGAATGCCAACGGAAACCTACGCTATCTGGGTGCGTGATCGTCAAGAGGCCGATGAGGAAATGGCCAATTTGTCGGCCGAGGATGTCTGGGCCAAGAAGCTAACCGGCGAAACCTTACTCGAGCGACTGATTCATGGCGATGAAGAATTCACGCGCATTGGTCACCACCTTGACCATGATAACGTCACCCTTTGCACAGGTTCCCGCCATTTGGTTGGTGATGTCCCGGGCGTGGGCTGGAGCCGCGGCCATCGTAAGGTCGGCGTGGGCTGGGCTCGCCCGGGGCACCGGTACGCCGGCTTGCGTTGTCGTCTGGCAGTTTTGTAACCTTGTTCCTTTTTTCTTTTACTTTTACAACCACTCGTTTGGCTCTTGCCGCGGGTGGTTTATTTTTTTACAATTAAACTCGGCTAATACAGCTGGTCCCGCCACCGGCGGGGTGACAGTTTGCCAACAGTAAATTGAAACTGCTTGTTTGGTGCTCGCGGAGATTCTGCCTCTGGCGGATGCTCCCAAACTTTGCCGCCACGGAGCGGTTAACGCAGATGATTTTGTTAAAAGACCATCGGTGATTTTGACGGCATCAGATAATTATTAGGTTCCCGCAATTTGGATGGTGATGTCCCGAGCGTGAACTGGAACCGCGGCAATCGTAGGGTCGGCGTGAGCTGGTATAACCCGAGGAACCGGAACGCCAGCTTGCGTTGTCGTCTGGAAGTTTCGCACAGCTAGGAGCTCCCTAGGGCTCCTTTTGTGTATATTTGATCCAGCCGTTTAACATCCTTGATATTTCCTGCAAGCGTTCTTGTAGGTCAAAATATATTTTATCTTCAATCATCCCAGCTTCATTCCCAAGTCGGATTAATTGTTTGTTTGTTTCAATTTTAATCCTTGTTCTTTTAAGGATTGGCCGCTTGCTTATTTTTGACAATAGTCCGGCTTCGATCAACAGGGTCAAAACTTCTAGGGTTATCGTCTCAACCTTAGCCCACAGACCGAACCTTTCCTGCTTCGGCAATTTTTTGCCGATTTGATAGACAATGAGATAGAATTTTCTCAACTGATGAACAATCGACAAATCAAAACCGTCGGGGGGGGGGCTTACTGGGAAAATTTTTCATAAAATTATTTCGCTAGAAAATTTACTTGCTGCTTGGCGCGAATTCCGCTGCGGAAAACGATCGAAGCTGGATGTTCAAAAATTTGAATGGTCACTTGAGGATAATTTATGGAATTTACGTCAGTTGCTAATCGACGATAAATATACCCCCGATCCGTATAAATTGTTTTCAGTTTCTGATCCTAAACCGCGCCGAATTCACAAGGCCTCGGTGCGCGATCGTGTTTTACACCAGGCCGTCTATCGAGTATTGTATCAGATTTTTGATCCAACTTTCATTTTTGATTCCTATTCTTGTCGTAAAAAGAAGGGGACACATCGGGCGGTATGTCGGCTCGAGAGGTTTGCCAGAAAAGCTAGCCGCAACTTCCGGAAACCAGTTTTTGTTCTGCAATGCGATATTAGGAAATTTTTCGACTCGGTCGACCAGAATGTTTTACTGGATTTGTTGCGACGAAGGATTAGTTGCCCAGAAACTTTAAGGATTCTTGAACAAATTATTAACAGTTTTGAAACTGTGCCCGGGAAGGGATTACCACTCGGTAATGTGACCAGTCAAATTTTCGCCAATATCTATTTAAGTGAATTGGACCAATTCGTCAGACATCAATTCAGGACCAAATACTATCTTCGTTATTGTGATGATTTTCTGTTTGTCGACCAGTCTTCTGAAGTTTTGAAGAAATTGATTTTACCTTTGCGATCTTTTCTTAACTCGCAACTCAAGCTTGATTTGCACGATGATAAAATTATCATTCGCAAGTTTCGTCAGGGGATTGATTATCTGGGTTATGTCACACGACCGTATTATCGAGTGTTGCGGACGCGGACGAAGTGGCGGATTTTGAGACGGGCCGAGGAGGGGGGCGTTAACGATCAACCGCTTTGTTTTTATTTGGGAATTTTGAGCCATTGTCGTAGTCGAGAGATTCAAAATATGCTAATATGTTTATGGTCGGGGCAATCCCGTTCCAGATTATAAATCTAAGTTTACTAAATCAAATAAACATGAAGAGGAAACTTTTGGTTATTTTAACTCTCATTTTGGTTATCAGTTGGCCAACGATTGGATTTGGTATCACAACTGCTACCCCATCGCTGTCGGCGGAGCAAATCCAATTACTGAATCGTTTGTTGACCAAAGTGGCTGTTTTGCAAGCGAAGCTCAATGAGCTGCAAGCTCAAGCGGCCAGTTTGCCGGTGTCGCTTCGTCTAACCAAGCAATTATCTAGGGGGACAAGTGATGAAGAGATTAAAGTTTTGCAAGAAATGTTAGCTACCGACCCAGAAATTTATCCCGAAGGTCATACTACCGGCTATTTTGGTCCATTGACCGAGAAAGCGCTCCGGAAATTTCAGAAGAAGACCGGTCTGACCGACACTGGCAAGGTGGACGGGCAAACCCTTTGGCGAGTTAATCAATTGCTGACCGAAGGCGCCGGGCATTCCGGGAAGATTCCCCCCGGTCTCTTGCGCGCGCCGGGCATCTTGAAGAAACTTGGGGGAGGGGCAACCACGACCCCACCCGGTGGAGACATTTTGGCGCCGACGATTATTTCTCTGAATACCACCTCAACCTTGGCGACAAGCACGAGAATTATTTGGCAGACGAATGAGTTGACCGTGGGGACGATTCGTTATGCCACAACCACCCCAGTTGCTATTTCTTCACTGCTTTTCGTCTCGGACCTAACTTGGCAGACGAATCATCAATTAACTCTAGCGGATCTCTCGACGAGCACCACCTATTACTACTATCTTCTCGCCACGGATTACGCTGGCAATCACAGCACTTCAACCACGGCTTCCTTCACTACTTCAGGTCAGTAAAATCGGTAAAAGTCATCTGCCGATGAGTCAATATCGGAAGGGAAAAATTTTTGATCCCAAATCGGACGCGCCGTTTCGGGTGAGTCGCACTAAGATTGACCTTTTTACCAAGTGCCAACGATGTTTCTATCTCGATCAACGTCTCGGTATCAAGCGGCCAGATACTTATCCGCTCACGCTCAACTTGGCTGTGGACGCTTTACTGAAGAAAGAATTTGATCTTTGTCGAGCGAAGCAGGTCCCTCATCCAATGATGGAGAAGTATGGTATTGAGGCGGTGCCTTTTAAGCATGAGAGGATGAATAGTTGGCGGGAGCTCGATTTCGGCCGCGGGGGAATCCATCATCAGCACTCCGGGACGAACTTCGATGTCTATGGCGTGGTTGATGATGTTTGGATCAATCCAAGCCAAGAGTTGATCATCGTGGATTATAAAGCAACGGCGAAAGCATCGACCCCAACTCTCGAGGGCGATCTTGGCGCGCAATACAAAAGACAGATGGAAGTTTATCAATGGTTGTTTGGCAAAAATAATTTCAAAGTTTCCTCGACTGGTTACTTCGTGTATCTGAATGGTCGTAAAGATGTCGCCACCTTCGACGGCAAGCTAGAATTCGATGTCAGTATTCTACCTTGTGATGGCGACTCGCGTTGGATCCCAAATACGCTTGAAGAGATGAAGCGAGCGCTGATGGCTACTGTCTCCCCGCCGCCCACCGACTGCGATTTCTGTGCCTATCGTCAGGCGGCGGGTGAGGCCCTCGGGGCTAATTTCAAAGATGATAGTTCTCCGCACGGTAGCCAGTCCACCCTTTTTTGATTATGTTAAACACCGAGTGTCGCACAAAATAATAGTCGTGGTACAATTAACGCATGGTTGATCTTGCTCTTCGACTAGTGACCGCCGCCGTGCTCGGCGGTTTACTCGGTCTAGAACGAACGATTGCCGGCAAAGTTGCTGGTCTGCGAACGTATGCTCTTGTCTCGCTAGGATCAGCCCTCTTCATCTCCGTTTCAGATTTGGTGGTGGCGCGTTCGGGGGGGCCGGCGATTGTTGACCCCTTGCGAGTAGCCTCGCAAGTGGTTCTGGGGATTGGCTTTCTCGGAGCTGGTCTCATTGTCTTCCGCGAATCGCGGGTGAGTGGTTTAACGACCGCCGCTGGTCTCTGGGTAGCGGCAGGGATCGGCCTCACTACCGGGTTCGGTTTCTACTTTTTAGCGATTTTTGTCACGCTTCTAACCCTCGCGGTTTTCACTGTTCTTTGGCTAATTGAGAAGAAGATCAAGCCCCCGCCGAGTAATTAGAAGTCTATGCCGCGAACTTTTATTTCCTGGAATGTGAACGGCATTCGCTCCGCCGAGCGCAAGGATTTTCTCCCTTGGCTGATGGCGAGCAATTATGATGTTGTTGGACTTCAGGAAACCAAAGTTTTTGATCACGCGATCTTGAGTGAAGAACTCCGTCACCCCAATAGCTACCGCTCTTATTGGCATGGGGCTAGTGAGAAGAAGGGTTATAGTGGGGTGGCGGTTTACACCAAAGAAGAGCCGCGGGTTGTGCGAAATAATTTTGGGCCGACGGTTTTGTCGGCCGAGGGGCGTGTGCTCGAACTTGATTACAGTGATCTAGTTTATCTCAATGTCTACTTCCCGAATGGCAAATCATCGCCGGCGCGGCTCGCATACAAGCTGAACTTTTATCGCGAGTTTCTGGACCACCTCAGACATTTGCGGGCCGACGGTCGATCGATTATCTTCGGTGGGGATGTTAACACGGCTCACTGGGAGATTGATCTGGCTCGCCCACGAGAGAATGAGAAGATCTCCGGCTTCCTTCCTGAAGAACGAGTTTGGCTTGACGAGCTTGAGCAAGCTGGTTTCGTTGACACCCTTCGCCACTTCTCTAAAGAACCCGGGCAATATACTTGGTGGGATCAGAAATCGCACGCTCGTGAGCGTAACGTTGGTTGGCGGATAGACTATTTTTTCGTGAGCGATGATCTTTTGCCACGACTGAAGAGAGCTTTTATTTTGGCTGATGTTTTAGGCTCGGATCACTGCCCGGTTGGAATTGAATTACAATGATAAATTTTTACTGGGGGGCGAATCGTGATGAGGCACGGCGAGCGGCGCGAGCCGCAGTGGCCGCGCTTCGGCAAAAATTTCCCACCGCGCCTGCTTTAGAATTCTCCGGCGAGGTCTTATCGCCCGAAGGCTTAGAAGAAGTAATGGTGGCGCGGCCATTGTTGGGAGACCTGACAGTTATCTTTTTCGATCACCTTTTGATCAATCCACCACTGGCTAAATTCATTGCCGATTATTTAGCCAAATTAGCTTCGAGCGAAAATCGGTTTATTTTTTGGGAAGATGAATTGAGTGAAGAGTTGATGGCAAAAATTGTTGAAACTGGCGGCAAAGCAGAAGAATTCAAAACCCCCCTTGTTCCTAAACAGAAAAATACCGAATCAGCCAAACTTTTTGCCATTGCTGATGCTTTGGGCTCGCGCGATCGCAAACAGGCCTGGCTTCTTTATCACGACGCTTTGCGTCAAGGTTTGCCGTCGGAAGAAGTTTTCTGGAAATTCGTTTGGAAAGTCAAGACGCTTCTTCTTGTGGCCACGGCTTCGCCGGATATTGTGCTTCCGCTGAAACCTTACCCTCTTGCCCAAGCCCGACGACAAATCGGGAAATACCAACCCGGCGAATTGGCCAAACTCTCGGCGCGTCTCGTAACGTTATATTATAATGCCCGCCGTGGTCTCACGGATTTTGACCTGGCGCTCGAGCGGTTGATATTGGAGTTATAAATTAGTCCGCCCGGCAGGAATCGAACCTGCGACCGTCTGCTTAAAAGGCAGCTGCTCTACCGACTGAGCTACGGGCGGGTGGAAACAGTGTAAAGCTTAAAGTTAAAAATGTAAAACAAATCCTAATTATAAGGGGAGGTCGAAAGCATAGAGACCGGGACCCAAAAAGAGAAGTGAGAGAGCGATGGCGAGGAGAGGAATTAGGGTCGCCCGATTATAACTCTGTCGCTTGTGCCAGATTTCCTCAACGAGGAGGAGGCTGGTGATGAGCGCCGCTGGTTGAGTGAAGAGACCAATAATAATCAAAGCGCCGGTAAGTAAGCCGAGTCCGCCACGGACGCTCCGTCGGCCCTGATAATAGAGGGAGAAGAGGGATACACCGAGACCGAGGCGCAAGAGAAGCGGGGCGACAAGCCAGAAATCGAAGAGGTTTGGCCAAATGCTCAACATCTTGTTATTCTAGCACGATGGCTAAAAGTAGTGAAGCGGTTTGTCTCATCCTCCACAATCTCCGAAGTGCCGCGAACGTTGGGGCGATCTTCCGGACGGCGGAGGCGGTCGGGGTGTCAAAAATATATCTCACCGGCTATACGCTGGCACCAGTTGATCGTTTCGGCCGAACCAATCGCGCGGTGACTAAAACTGCCCTCGGCGCGGAAAATTATATTGACTGGAAAAAGTTTCAAAACATTTCTAGGTTAACCTATCAACTAAAAGCTGACAGCTATAAGCTAATTGCCCTCGAGCAGGCCAAAAATTCTGTTGATTATAAAAAAGTAAAAATTGACGGCCCAACCGCAATTATTGTTGGCAATGAGGTCACCGGATTGAGTAAGACAATTCTTGATCGTTGTGATGTGGTCGCTGAGATTCCGATCTGCGGGCAAAAAGAATCACTTAATGTTTCGGTTGCTTGCGGCATTTTTCTGTTTCGCTTGTTGGGAGTCTGAATTATTTCTGGCATTGGGGGCAATAGTGGGTGCCGCGACCAGCGAGTTTAATTTTTATAATTGCGGGGTGACCCGCCTCGTCGTCGGGCGGGCAATTTTTGCAAGGTTTACCCGTTCGATCATAAACTTGCAAGTAGGCGGCGAAGCCACCGCGCGAGCCATCACTCCGGCGGTAATTTCGAACACTCGTGCCACCGTGCTTGATCGAGAGAGTAAGCACCGCGCGGATGGCGCGGTGAAGCTTCATCTTTTCCACCGTAGTGAGGGTGACAACTCGGCGGGTCGGTCTAACTCTTGCCCGAAAACACGCTTCATCAACATAAATATTTCCCAACCCGGCAATCAAAGTTTGATCGAGGAGAAGAGTTTTAATTTTTCGTTTAGAATGACGATTGAGAATTTGTTTGAAGGCGGAGATGGTGAAATCGGATGATAGGGGTTCAAACCCATGGTGGGTATATAGATTAGCGATTGCTTGAGAATCAAGCAGTCGGAGCCAACCGAATTTGCGCAAGTCGTTGAAATAAAGACGGGAACCATCGGTGAAATTAAAAATAACCCGAGTGTGATTAAAAGGACTGTCCTTAGAACCTGCCAAGAACAGTCCTTGGGGTAAGGGTTGCGGATGTCCGCCGATGATTAAAGGTTCGACCTTGGCGGGTTTTAAGGTCGAACCTTGGGGGTAATAAACTAACTGCCCGGTCATCTTGAGATGGATGGCCAAAGTTTTATCATTGGTAAGATCAAGCAATAAAATTTTGGCGCGGCGATTAATCGTCACAATTTTTTGGTTGCGAATCCGAGCAGAGAATTGCTGTGGCGAGAGTGGCGCTACGGCTTTAGGTGACAGGATAGAAACACTTTTGATTTCCCGCCCAATGAGAACTTGAGTTAATTCCCGCCGCAGGGTCTCGACTTCTGGTAATTCAGGCATGAAGAGAGTGTAAGGCTTAAAGCAAAAAGTGCCAAGCTATTGAACCATTACGGGGGTTGACTTTTTACTCCCAATCTGCTAAGCTCCTGGCAGGTTAGTCTTTGGTCTCGAGATGTTCTCGGGGCTAGAAACAAGAGTTTTTTGACAACAGAAAGGAAACTGACCATGTCTATCAACATGCTCGGTAGGCTCCCGCTCTCTGAAATTCGGGGACCGAGAGATGACTTCGAAGAAAAGTTGGCTGGTGAAGAAGGAGAACTCTGGTTGGAGCAATTCAAACTTTTTCTTCGCAAAGAGCCTTGCTGGGTTAGGAAAGATAACAATGTTCAACCAACGACTGCGCCGACCGCTCCGTTTGCTTACCCCGACACCGTTCTCCGTCTCCGCGATTTTTGGGCAGAGTGCTGGCGAGTAGTCGGTGGACAGGATCTTGCCGGTGCCAGTCTCAGTCTACCGACCTACCAAACGGGTTTCGATTGGCCGATCATCAAACCGCCAGGTTTGACGACCCAGCAGGTTTACGACCTCACCGAAGAAGCCCAGCTCTTTTCGTGTTGGAAGTATTGGGACACACTGGATGTCTTAGAGGTAAAAGAAGAGTATCTGCGGTCGATTGCCAGAGCCTCAGTGGTATTAATTCGACCGAGCAACGAACCAGACATTCGAATGTCCTACTATCAAGCGATTGAGAAACGCCTTCTTTTCATCAGTCTCGATCAGCGAATCCTCCTCGAGCTCTTTGGCGCTTGGCTCAATCGTGATCATCGACCGGAAGCTCAAGTGCTCCAGATCCCCGAGCATCTTGATGTGTCCGGTTGGACACGAACTTCCTCGCTGGATTCCGACGGCAATGTTGCCAATGCCTACTGGAGCGCCGTTTACGGCAACTTCAGGGTGGATTGGTCCAATCGCGGCAGTGCCTACCCGGGCGCCGGGATTCGTCAGGCAGTTTCCTAGTCCCTGTAACTTCTTTTCTTTATCACTCTGCCGCTGTGCAAACAAGTTGCACAGCGGCTTTCCTTATTTTAAAATATCCTTGGCTAATACAATCGTTAACTCCTCACGCACCACGGTCATATCGTCCCACGGAGTGCGAGTGCCACGCGGACCCATGATGAAGGGGTCGGTGCCCTTACCGGTGATAATGACCACTTCACCTTCTTTAGCCTCTGTTAGAGCGGTGCGAATCGCTAAGCGGCGATCCATAATTATTTGATATGGTGTCCGTTTAATGCCACGGATAATGTCGTTGATGATTGCTTCTGGGTTTTCATCATAAGGATCCTCATCGGTGAGGATAATTAAACGGCAATGTTTGCTCGCGATGGCCCCCATGACTGGGCGCTTCCAGACATCACGACCACCGCCGGTGCCACCCAAGACGGCGATCTTCGATCGCCGACTGAAGGTTCGATAAACTTCCCGCAAGGAATCTGGCGTGTGAGCATAATCCACAATGACCGAGAAGTGGGGAGCGCGCGGATTAATGGCGTTGGCCTCAACGCGCTCCATTCGTCCGCGAATGAGTGTAAATTCTTCGATGGCCCGACGGAGGTGAGTGCGATTCACGCCGAAGTGGTCGGCGCCGGTGATGGCGGCAAGTACGTTCATGAGATTGAAGGAACCCGGCAGGCGTGTCCAGAGCCGTTTGCCCCGCCAGGTGAAATTGGTACCCGCTTCGCTCTCGCTGTAAGGTGAGGCGTCGCGTAAGCGATAAATAATTTTCTGCTTGATTGGTAAGGCGAGGAAACGTTCGGCGACGCGGTCATCGCCGTTGACGATGAGTGTCGGCGACGGCTTAGGTGAGTGCACAAGCGCCGACGCAATCGAGAGTTTGGCCGCCAGATATTTCTCGTACGAGCCATGAGACTCAATGTGTTCGGGGGCGAGATTAGTGAAGATGAGAGCATCGAGAGCGATGAAATGGTGCCGGAATTGTCGCGCTCCTTCAGAGGTCATCTCAATGATCGCGTAACGACAGTCGGTCTCGACTGCTTGGCGGAGAAAGCGTTGGAGGAAGAAGCGACCATGGATTGTCATCTTAAATTTGTTTGGTTCGGAGTGATTACCGATTTTGATCCGAATGGTGTTGGTGAGTGCTGTTTTATGGCCTGCGGTCTCAAGAATAGCATTTACCAGTTCACTCGTCGTCGTTTTTCCCTTCGTGCCGGTGATGAAGATAACGGTGATGCTCCGCGATGGGTGCCGATAAATAATTGAACCGATAAACGCTAGAAGATAATGATAGAGCGGTTGAGCGACACGGAAGAGGGGTGGTGGAATAATTTTTCGCCCCAGCCCAAGGATGGTCTCTAGCCAGTTAGTCGTTGGCGGCATGTGACTTCATTTGCCCCAGATGTTTGAGCGCGGCTCTAACTTTCTCACCAGTGTCGTGCGCGGTTTCGGGGACATGTTTCAATGCTTCGCGAGCTTGGGCAAGAGTATAACCGAGCGCTTGGAGGGCTTCGAGCGCTTCAACTTCATCAGTGAGTAAATCAGTTTCACCCTCGCGTCGACCGAGTTTATCTTTAAGCGTGACGATAATTTTCTCGGCGCTTTTGCGGCCGATGCCGGAGACGCGCGTGAGATAAGTGGTGTCGTCGGCGACGATTGCCCGACGCAAGACATCCGGTGCGGCAAGCGAGAGGACAGCGAGCGCACTCTTCGGGCCAATCCCCGGCACGGTGATTAGCAGTTCGAAATAGTTTAGGCCTTCGGCAGTCTCGAAGCCGTAGAGGTCAAGAGCGTTCTCACGGACGGCGAGATAGGTGAGAAGCGAGGTTTCTTCTCCCAGTTTAAGTTTATCACCGTGCTCCTTCACCACCCGCACCAGATAACCGACACCGTGGACATCAAGCACGATACCGCGACCATCTTTTCGCTTGACCTCACCCGCTAGTTCCGCAATCATAATCTTCCCATCTTACCGCACGACTCCCCGCCCCGCACTTGACTTTTAATCCCTGATCTGCTAGGCTCTTAATGGTTGGTTCAGGAACATTCTCTGGACCGAAAGTCGCTGGTTTTTGACAACTGAAAGGAAACTGGTCATGGCTAAAAACCTGCCCGGTAGCATTCCGAGCCGATGCCTGATGTTTCCCTTGATTTACAGAAGACTATCCTCTGCGTGACTCGCGTCCGCCGTTTTCGGTGGACGCTTTTTGTTTCCCATGCTAGTCTAACTTATCTAAAAATTATGCCAACCTTACTTTCTCTCAAAAATATTAACAGTCTCAAACCATTGATTATTCAAGCGGTTGAGGAAGTGTTGGGTGATCCTGACTTTGGGCTTGAGTTAACGGATAAAGCTAAAAGGAGATTGAGAGTGGCTAAGAAGCAAAATGGTGTAACTATCCCATTCTCTCAAATTAAAAACCGATATTTGTAGATGCTCTTTTCCCGATTGGTCTCAAGGGAGAATTCAGAGAGTTTTATAAACTACGTGTTGGGAATTGGCGAGTGTTCTATCAAACCAACTGGGTCGAACATTGCATCGTTATCTGCTACATTGATCGCCGCGATAAAGCTTATAAGAAAAAATAATGACCCGATCTTGCTTCATTATTCATTCCCATGCTAGTCTGTCTTATCTAAATTATGCCAATTACCAAATCAGCTAAGAAGGCCGCGCGAGCGTCACTTCGTAAACGCTCTTTCAACTTGCGGCGGAAGAAAGCGGTGCGTGAGGAGTGGAAGGAGTTAAAGAAGCTCGCCGCCAGTGACCCGAAGAAAGCCACCCCCCAACTCGCGCTGGTTTATCAGGCAATTGATAAAGCGCTAAAGCGTAAAATTATCAAGAAGGCCACCGCCGCGCGACGCAAGTCTCAAGCCGCGCGACTACTCAATAGGAAGCAGGCTGTTTGATGTCCCCGCGAGGAATCGAACCTCGATCATGAGCTCCGCAAGCTCACATTCTATCCGTTGAACTACGGGGACAGTGATTTAATAGCTACAGATATTCGGCGAGAAGATCAACTATGGTTGGTCGATGAGGCACTTCGGGCAAGAAGTCGAGGAGGAAAGTACGGAGCGCTTCGTGGTCGAGATCATCGTTGAGTGGCAAATGGATGTGAGGCATGAGAAGTTTCTCAGACTGGATAATAATTTTTCTAGCCCCGTCCTCCTCATCATGAATCCAGAAGGAGCGCAGAGTGTGGAAGGGGAAGAGGCTCTTATGAATCTGGATACCACGCCGGTTCACCGCGATGTGGATGACCCGTGGAGGTCTTCTAGCGTAAAGCACCAAGGTGAAGGCGCCAAGAATAATTAGAATAGCGAGGAGAAAATTTTTCATCACGATCGTCCCAATCACGAAAGCGACAGAGAGGAAACCAACCATCCAATACCAATTATTCGGTTTCTCGCGATGTTCGTATTCCAATGTTTCCCATTCAATAACCATTATTTGATTATACTAAAGTTTTTCTATCTCCTTCAAGTCTTTGTCGCTACATTCAATAAGTAAGTGCACAACCGGTACGTTCGAATAATACCTCAAGCGGAGTTTTTCCGCCATGTCGTTTGCGTGGCCGTGTGTTCAAACGATATTCAAGTTGTCGGAGATCAACATCGGT
>Ga0209542_10007717_pt1 | contig 20348 bp, 17 predicted proteins | sample RifCSPhighO2_01_FD_184028 | JGI IMG/M metagenome (GOLD analysis project Ga0209542, IMG submission 184028) | Soil microbial communities from Rifle, Colorado - Rifle CSP2_plank highO2_0.1 (SPAdes) (version 2) | ecosystem: Environmental > Terrestrial > Deep subsurface > Rock core/Sediment ...
TCGCTCTTTTTTATCTTATATTCGGAGCTGTTAGATGGATTTTTTCAGGCGGAGACAAAGCAGCAATCGAAAGCGCAAGAGGAACAATTGTTGCTGCAATTGTAGGTCTGGTAATTTTATTCTTAGTTTTCCTTATCTTTAACGTAGTACTTACATTCTTCAACGTAGGTATTACAACCATAACTGTACCCACAATTCCTTAAGTTTTAGTTGCTTGTTTTTTTATCTTCTCTTTGCTACGCTTTATTTATGTCAGGTTTGTTCACAAATTGGAATAGTTCAGGCGCAAACTGCCTAGACGTTAATGACGTAGCTACTATTGATTGCATCCCAGTTGTTTTTCAAAACCTTATTTCTGCCGCTCTACTTTTTGCCGGTGTCGTTGCGTTTTTCCTAATACTTCACGCGGGGTTTAAATTCGTTATCTCAAGCGGAGATCCAAAAAAAGTCGAGGACTCCAGAAACACCATGATCTACGCGATAGTCGGGCTTATTATTGTACTTTTTGCCTTTCTTATTCTAAATCTAATCGGTTTTATAACTGGCGTAACCTGTATACAAAACTTCGGCTTTAGCTGTCCATAAAATTTGTACGATTTTATAAATTATGTTAAAATACAGCATATGGTAGAAACAAGCGGTGACATTCCAAAACCAGAGCAAACGCCCACGATAGACCTTGACTCCAAGCGTCTTTTTGCCGCGGCAAGAGAAAGAGACGAAACAGCAAGAAACTCTATACTAAATCGACAGGAAATTAAATTCGAGGATATTAACCGTGAAGCCACGCCGCTTTATAACCCCATTCTTCAACCCCGATCTTTGGATGAAAGAAGACAATACTGGGAACCAAAGGGATTAACCTACGAAGACGCTCTTGGGGAATGGAGGAATTCATTTAGGTCTCACGTAAATCAGGTAGCAGATACATCTCGGATATCCGCGATTAGAAGTATAATGCCCGAGGAGGATCAAGAGCTTCGAACAAAAGATATTGCGAATATTTCTGGGGATGATGCCATGACGCTTTTTGGAGAATATTCAGCAAACAACCATAGCCAGATAGATAAATTTATGCGCCGGGCAATAAAAGACGTCACATCGGATGGTACGATAGATCTGGACGCTTTGCGAAACAGAATTCCCCATCTGAAATGGATCGCGACAGGATTTTTTGGCGAAAAAACAGCACGAACAATTGGAGATCAAATACTTCTTGAGGCCGAAGCAATGAACGACTGGGAGAATGCCCGAAGGCGTTTTGATGAAAGTCCCCAGCCTGAACCAGGACAACCCGGGACACCTTATCCCGCGCCAACCAACCAGGATCAAATGCCTCCCCCAGTAGAAACGAGACCTCCCCAACCAGATGATGACGATAAAGATGAAACGCCAGGTGCTACATCTGATGAAGAAGAAACCGGACCCCAAACAGGATCTCAGCCTAAAAATCCTCCGGAAGCTTCCTCTGCTCAAGATGGAAAACCAACAAACACGGGGTACGTAGAAAACCCAGAGCAAAATGTCCCTAGACCGCAAATCACAATAAACGATTTCGAAGGACAAATAGACTATGAGCTGCTGAGCGGAAGTAGCAGTGGAGACGAAAATCTTACTCCAAGACTAGATAACACGGAGGCAACAAAAGGACGAGTAGAAATGCTTTTGGACAAAATTAATTTAAACGCGGCCTTTGAAGACCCAAACAAAACAGAAGAAATGGTAAAAGAAGTTGAAAAGCACATACAAAGCGTGGAGAACCGAAAAAACCTTCGCCCCGATAGGCAGCTGACCCAGAAGGAAATATCACAAATAGAAGCTGCTGGTTTATTAAGGGAATTTTTGACTCATGCTAAAGCCGGATCCAAACAAGAAGCCCTGGAAACTCTCAAAAGAGCCTCCGAAGAACAAAACCAACGCCTTATTGTTGACACACGACAAGGTCTCGAGGGCATATTTGTAATTTACAATCAAACTCTTGGCAATGTAGCTTTTTCTTTTTTTGAATTATCAGAAATGATGTATCAGTCAAGTCATGAAGGAAAAAGTTATCGAAGCGACAAAAGCAGGACACAGACTGAAGATGACACGCAAAGCAACAGTGGATCAAATGTAACCTAACTCTTCTGATAGATTCCAGAATCGCCAAATGCCCCGTTTAGCCAAACTTTACCAAACAATGATATAATACTTGCCATGATTGAAGTACAAAGACCAACAAAAGAATCACAGCCTTTAGAATCGAGTTTCGAAAACCTCCCGGCTGAACAACAAGCCGAGGCAAGGTTTAATTTTGCCGTGGCTAGAGCCCAGTCCAATGATGCGGCCAAATCCATGATTGAGAAGAGACCTGAAGTATCCTTTGATTCAATTAATCGTCAAAAAGAACCAGTATATAATAGAGTATTGTCAGAGTCCTCCATGAAGGAAAGAGCAAAGTATTGGGAACCAAAAGGGCTCACTTTTGAGAAAGCTAAAGAAATGTGGAAAAAAGACTTCTCAACAATCATTAGCACGGACGGAAATAAGTCTGATGTTAGAAAATCCGCCATAAGAAGTATTTTGCCTAAAACAAATACAGAGCTTCTGGAAAGAAATACTACAGGCATAAACATAACAGAAGCTGATACAGAAACGCTTTTCAATGAATACTCTAACAACGAAAGCGATGTTGATAAATTCATGAAAAACGCACTGGATGATACTACGGAATTAGATACTCTAAAGGCAAGGCTTCCCCACCTCGAATGGGTCGCTGTTGGCTTTTTTGGAGAGAATACGGCTGCGAAAATAAGAAGACAGCTCCTTCTTGAGGCTGAGACGAGAGGAAAGTCTGCTGATGAGGCGCGCAAAGTCTTTGAGGGAAAAGACAGTAAAACAGATCCGGAACCTGTGCCCGTAAACTCACCCGACCAACGCCCAAATTCCCAAAAAACAAGCGGGTCTGGATCAACACCAACGCGGCAAAATCAAGAAACCGCCGGCTCTGGGGAAAAAAGGAGGAAAGATGATATAAAACTTCCAAAAAATCTCAATCAAGTTGAATATCAAATAACAGATGAGGATGCAAATGAACGCGGATTCAACCTGATAAGAACCATGAATAATGACTTAGATTATGAAAAACTATATACAAATAAAAGTCAAGTTTATATAGCAACCTCTCCGCAAATATTGTTGAATCATATAATGTCAACTTTTGGGAAAAAAGCTCCCGAAATAGAAGGCATGAGCATTGATCCTTCCGGAACAATAAAATTCGATCATATGAAAATAAATATCAGGGGAACGGTGGCGGATGTATATAACATAACTATATCCAATGACCCTCTTTCCCCAGGCAGAATCAAAGCTGACTTTGAAAATGCTAAAAAAAGCGGACTTACGAGCTTTGCGGCAGGAGATATCAGCAAAAAAGTAGCTAGTGAGCTGTCCGCTGTTAATAGAAAAGCTATGGAAATGCTAAAAAATCAAGTAACCGAAGGGAACAAAATTTGGGAGCCAAATAGATTGTTTATTCTAGAGGGAAGCATGGTTGTTGGTTTTAAAAGATCAAAAGCAGCTCTTCAGGAAACCGCTTAACCCTGATTGTAAACACTTTTCACAAAACTACCTTTTCTCTAATACCTTTTGACCTAGTTTGATAATCTTGAAATCATATTTTTCACGTTATACACTGTTTGTATGGAAGATAAGAGGGATCACCCAATACCTCAGGATGTAACTGGTTTTCAGTTCAGGTTAATCGGAGATATGACCGTGAAGCAGTTCGCGTATCTGGCTGGTCCTGTTTTTTTGGCTTGGCTTTTTTTTCAACTCCCCTATCCTGTGTTTGTTAAAGTGCCCGTTTCTATTGCCTTGGGAGCCATGGGGGCAGCGCTTGCGTTCGTGCCCATCGCAGGAAGACCAATGGATGTAATGTTGATAAATTTTATAAAAGCTCTTTTTAAATCTACTGAATACGTATATCAAAAAACGGGAATGTACTCCCCCCCTCATGTTAACGTTCTAAAAACCCCAGCAATTAACGTTCACAAACACCAAATTCAAAAACCTCAGATAAGTAAAAGTCTAACAGAGTTTTCTGTTAAACCAATATCGCAAGCTACCCCCCATATCTTATCAGCCCACCCTGCCGACCATACTATTGAAACGCCTTTAAAAAAGTCGGACGCTCCCATCGAAAATTTCCCAGAGGTAAAACAACCAGAGCAACCAAAAGAAAACAGAACTGTGAAAATTCCTCAAAAACTAATCCAAAGCCTGGAAGAAAAATTTCACCCAGTTGAAGAAAAAAAAGAATTCACGGATGACACGTCAATTTTACAGAAACAGCTAAGCGAGGCAATAGCTCAGAAAGAACAATTAACCAAAAAACTTATGCATTTACAGCAAAACATTGATACCAAAAAGACTGATTATTTTACTCCGACAGTAGCAAAAGCCCCGCCTGTTGGAGTCAAGCATAAAATGGCTACCCAAAACGTAAGACATATCCCCAAATCCTTGGGAAAAAGCATTGGCTTACCTACCGCCCCCGAAGACCCAAATGTTATAACTGGAATAATAAAAGATCCAAGAGGAAACCCTTTGGGAAACATTCTTGTTGAAATAAAAGACACCGAAGGCAATCCGGTTAGGGCATTTAAGACTAACGGGCTGGGTCAATTTGCCGCCTCCACTCCGCTTGCCAATGGAACATATACAATATCCTTTGAAGACCCTAAGGATCAAAGCAAATTTGACGCTATAGAGTTTAGCGCAAAAGGTGAAGTCATCCTGCCCCTTGAGGTTATATCAATAGACACAAGAGAAGAGCTTAGAAAAACCCTCTTTATGAAGATTTAGATTTTAATATTATGGCAAAAGACGCTCAAAAAATCCGTGCCACAACCCAAAAGTTTACAGAAATTGAGGATGTTACAGGCAATATAGTGCTCCTCAGCTCTGGAAACGCCTGTCTGATTATTGAAGTAAAAGCAACTAACTTTGCCCTTCTGTCAAAGGAGGAGCAAGACGCTAAAATATTTGCCTACGCGGCGCTGTTAAATTCTCTTTCTTTCCCAATTCAAATTTTCATAAGAAGCAAAAGAATTGATATCTCTTCATATTTAAAACTGCTTGATCAAGAGGCAAAAAACACCCAGAACGACGTGCTTAGAAATAGAATCGTGCTTTATCGGGATTTTGTACAGGATTTAATAAGAATTAATACTGTTCTTGATAAAAGATTCTACATCGTTATACCCTATTCATATTTAGAATCTGGCGCCGCAGGTGCAAAGACTTTCGCGCAAAAAACCAGATTGGACAAAGATGCCGCCGCAGAAGCTGCTAAATTGGGACTTGATCTTAAAGCAAAGTCTTTACATGCTCAGCTTAAAAGACTAGGACTTGTGGCAAAGACGCTTGAAAAAGAAGAATTAATAAGGCTATTTTATGAGATATACAACGAAGATTTTGTAGAAACCAACCCGATAACTGACAACGTCAAAGCTATCATTATAAAAAGCGGAGGTAAGGCATGAGATTACCAAATTTCTTGGGAAAATACGGCAATAAAACGAGCTCAGGAAGCCTAGGTCAAACAGAAGGAGAAACCCTTGAAAAAGGAATGGTTTCGATTGTCGACGTACTTGCCCCTTCATCTGTTGAGGTGGATTTTAGCTCCATAAGGGTTGGGAACAGGTTTTTTAGAACTTTTTTCGTTATTGGCTACCCGCGCTTTGTATCTTCCAACTGGCTATCTCCTCTTATTGATTTTAGTCACTCTCTAAATATATCCATGTTTATATATCCCGTAGAAGCGTCAGACGTATTATCAGACCTTCGCCATAAAATAGCCGAGATGGAAGCAACTATTGCATCTCAAATGGAAACGGGACACGTCGTAGACGCGAGAGTGCAAGCAGCCCTTGAGGATGCGCTGGCTCTTGCTGAGGAGCTCGCCAAAGGCGTTGAGCGCTTCTTTCAGTTCAGCATGTATATTAGCATTGTCGCCGATAGCCTAAACGATCTGCAAGATGTTTCTAAAAGACTAGGAACTACTCTGTCCTCGCTGCTTGTGTTGCCCAAAACAGCAACGCTGCAAATGGAAGAGGCATTTAAATCAACAATTCCCATGGGACAAGACAAGCTTTTTCTAACCCGCAACATGGACACGACTTCACTTGCCTCGATGTTCCCCTTCACGTCGGCTACCCTCACCCAAGACAAAGGAATCATGTATGGAATTAATCAGCAAAATGGATCTCTTATAGTTTTCGACAGGTTTTCTTTAGAAAACGCAAACGAGGTCGTTTTGGGAAAATCAGGAGCTGGAAAATCATACCTCATAAAACTTGAGACTATGCGACAGTTTATGTTCGGAGCTGAAGTAATAATAATTGACCCCGAGGGAGAATATGAAGCCATGGCAAAAAGCATGGGGGGAGAATATGTATCTTTCACGCCATCTTCTCCTGTGAAAATAAATCCTTTTGATTTGTCTGGGCTTTACGAAGAGGGGGAAAACGAACTGGGACTTAAAATTCTTTCTCTTCACGCTCTGCTTAGGATTGTATTGGGAGAGCTTGACAGCGGACACGATGCGATACTTGACAGAGCGCTGGTTGAAACATACAGGCAAAAAGGAATAACTACCGACCCTTCAACCCAAACCAAGCCCCCGCCAATAATGGAAGACCTTTATAAATCTCTTCTTGGAATGGAAGATCCAATAGCCGCTGACCTTGCTCTTCGTCTCGAAAGGTTCATCAAGGGAAGTCTTTCCGGAATATTTAATCAGCAATCTAATTTTGACATAAAAAATCCCTTTACTGTGTTTTCAATCAAAACGCTTGAGGATCAACTAAGACCAATAGCCATGCATATAATCCTTGATTTTGTTTGGACTAAAATTAAAAAAAATCTTAAAAAAAGACTGCTTGTGATAGACGAAAGCTGGTATCTTATGAGCTACCAGGATTCTGCATCTTTTGTTTATGGAATCGCCAAAAGAGCCCGTAAGTACTACTTGGCTGTAACGACCGCCACTCAAGATGCTCAAGACTTCCTTTCAACTGACTATGGAAAAGCGGTTTTATCTAACTCTTCTATCCAAATGCTTCTAAAACAAAGCACCAGTGAGATAGATACCATAGTTAAAGTTTTCTACCTAACGCCTGGGGAAAAAGAATTTCTGCTGTCAGCTGCTGTGGGAGAAGGGCTGTTCTTTGCCGGACTAAATCATGTCACGATGAGAGTTGTTAGCGCGCCATTTGAACACACTGTTATAACCTCAAACCCTCAGGAACTCGCGCAAATGCGGGAAAAGGCAAATGCTGCTGGCTCGCAGAGCTCAGCAAGCTTTGACAAGGCGCCAGCGCTTAGACAAGAGGCTCCAAATAAATCAGAAACGCCCTCCCCTGCCGCGCCGCCATTTATAAATGAGCAAAAAATTGGCAACACTTAAATATGGATGCTCGACTAAAAAAATTTATTCCGCTTATAAAAGAACGGCCAAGGGAAGCAGATTTTTTAGCCCGCAAATGGCAGGAGTTTGTCAGAAAATATCCAGAGGCTTTTTCTTTTGAAACCGAAGAAGAACTTCACAGATGGGCAGCCAAACACCCGGAGATAAATAACGAAGCGCTGAAAGATATACTAGATGGCAAGGGAGTCCAAGACGCCTACAACCTTTCAAGGCAAGAGTACGAAGATTATCAAATGAAAAGCACAGGCAGGGTGGATCGGTCAAAAATCCCGCCAAATGTTCATCACTCCCCTATTTTGGAATCTGAATACGAAAACTCTCCCAAAATCATGGAGGAAGACAAGGATTATCAAAAAATTGAAAATGACCTCAAAAGAAAATGGCTTGAAAATAATCCCGGTAAAGACTTCACAAGCAAAGAAGGGATAGATTATCTATATGGATCACTGGACAACGAAAATGCTCCTGCGTTAAAAGGCGAAGCCCAAAAAATATTCAGAGAAAATCCAAAGTTTCGCGAGAGAATAGAAAGATATGACAAAGAAAAAGAAAGGGTTTATGACAACCCCCAACAAGACCCGACAGTTGCAAATTTAAGAAAAACTGCTGCTGAGCATGCAAAAGCAAGAGAAGAGCTGATTGGTTCTCCAATAGATAATCAGCTTATCCAAAAACGCGCTTCTGACCACTTCGAGGAAAAATACCCTAAAAAAGCAAGCGCATATACAAAAACTGGGCATACTGCTTTGGCGCCGCTTCAGCCAGAAAAACAAGAAGAAGATAGAAAAAGAAGATCAGTTACGGGCCGCGACATTTATAATCTGCTTAAAAAAAATAGACCCAGTATTGAAGCTAAAATTGGCAAACCTATTCAAAGAACAGTTGAAAGGTCGATTCTTGGCATTGGAAGGGCGACAGGAAGCGCTGTTGGTCAGGCTGGCAGAGGAGTGGTAATGGGCATAAGAGGAATACTTTTGGCAGCCAGAGCGGCACCGCTTATAGCCAACCCATACAGCCTCGCTGTTATTGGAATTGTCCTGGGTATTATAATTGTAGCTGCTTTTTTTGTTATTCTTATTATTCTTCTCGCAGGAGGCATTAGCGGAGGCAAACCAGTGGCCACTGTTGAATGCGTTGATTCAAGCGGCGTGGTTACGGTAACCGATGGCAATGAGTGCGCTCAGGCAATGTCTGACTTATATACTAATACAGAAGGAATTCCGGTATCAGCAGTCTGTCTTGATAAATGCACGGATTCTGCCAGATCTCTATCCTGCAATAGGGATCCATCTACGAACGAATGCGATATAATTTTGTACGGCTCCTGCGGCGGAGATAAGGTTTTTTGCATTCAATATTCACCCGCTAATCCATCGTTAAACCGGCTATATGATTGCGCCACAGGTGGACCTGGTTACGTTGGATCTCCACTTGGGGTAAATAGCTGCGACATGGGCGCCTCGCCGCCTAGTGGTGTTTTTTTCTTTACAGGCGCTCCGCAGACATGGACTGTTCCACCGGGAGTAACTGAAATAGAAGCGGAATTATGGGGCGCGGAAGGAGCTTGGGCCGTCATCGGAGAGGGAGGCAATGGAGGATATGTAAAAACAAAACTTGCCGTTATTCCAGGAAGCACACTGTGGATTTATGTAGGAGGCACACCGGATGGTAATGATGCGGCAGATTTCAAACTCGGCGGCTGGAATGGCGGCGGCGATGGCGGCGGAGGAGTTGTCGGAGTATGGGGTTTTGGAGGCGGTGGCGCTTCAGACATTCGTATAGGCGGCACAGCTTTTTCCAATCGTGTCGCGATTGCCGGCGGCGGAGGCGGCGCTGGTATAGCAAACCTCGTTGGTCTAGAATCTTTTGGCGGAGGCGGAGGAGCAACTAAGGGCGAAGATGGTGAAGATGGATATGTCTCCTTTTGGTGCAGTACCGGCGCCCCAGGAGAACTGCCGCAAGGAGGCATGGGTGGAACTGATTCTGCCGGCGGAGCTGGTGGCTCTGCTTCCAACAAAGCAACCCCTCCGGGGGGTGATGGGCAACAAGGATCTCTGGGCATCGGAGGTAAGGGTGGTGACGCAGCTCCTCTTTCCACCGCCGGCACTAGTCAAAGTGGGATAGCCGGTGGTGGTGGGGGTGGTGGATATTTTGGAGGCGGAGGAGGTGGCAGTTCCGACAACTGCGCTCGTGGCAGTGGCGCTAATGTGGGATCGGCGGCCGGTGGAGGTGGTTCAAACTGGGTAACCTCTGACCCAACTGTCTTTATTGGTCCCACCACTAGCCAGCGAGGGGTAAGACTAGGGCATGGACAAGTAATAATTAAGTAATAATTACCATACCTTCCGCTATTGTAAGCACTACGCTACCTCCAAGCCTTGGACCAACTCCTCCTCCAGTAAACCCTGCTCTTACAATCGTCAACCCTATAACTGCCGCATCTGTGGGATTTATCTACGATGTAGGTGATATAATATTGGTTAACGGAAAACTGAAGCGGATTCAGGGCTTCAACCGCTCTGGACTACTAGGACGTGTGCAAATATTCTTCACTGATGGAACCTCTCTAATAGCTGATATAAACGACCCTGATGGAAAAACCAGTCTTGCCCCTAGTGTAACCGATCCGACTGGTACAATAGACCTTCTGGGTAATCCTGTGACGCCAATCCCCGCACCATAATTAGAAACACTAAGTCTCTTCTTGAATTCGTATTGGCATTATTAGGTGAAGGAACGAATCGTCTCCAGATATCTTAAAAACTCCGGGATTAAGAGGTCCCGTCATCTCAAAGGACAAAGTCTCCTCTCCTATGTTTGAAAGAAAGTCTAAAAGATATCGACAGTTAAATGCTATTTCATTTTCCTCCCCAGTCGTTTTGGCTTCTATCTCAATAGTATTCTGTCCAAGAGAAGGCGTACTGGCTGAGGCTATCATTTTATCTTTTTGAATAGAAAGCTTGACAATATTGGCCGCGTTCCTGGCAAAAATATAACATGCTTTAACAGCTCTTTCTAAGTCTTCTTTGTCAAATATTGTTTTGACAGAAAAACCTTGCGGAATTATTTTTTCAAAAGCAGGAAACTCACCTTCTATAAGCCTTCCCACCAAGGTTGTGTCGTTTTGAAAAAATACAACCTGATTAATTTCTTTTGAAACATAAGTTTTTATCTCATCATTGCCTTTGTTTATTAGAATAAGTTCTCTTAAAACCTTTCCTGGGATTATAACCGAGATGCTCTCTTTTATTTTATCTTTTCCAGAAGAGTTGTATTTTTTAATAGACAGTCTGTAACCATCTGTGGCAACCATTAACAACCCCTCATCCTTCTGGGGATCATTTCTTATCAAAACTCCAGAAAGAGCTGGTCTGGTTAAGTCCTGACTTGTGGCAAAAACGATTTTTGGCAGGTCTTTTTTTATAATGTTTTTGCTTATTGTCAACGCCTCCCCTCCTCTTTCTTCATATAATTTTGGGAACTCATCAGAAGAGACTGTCTGAAAAATAGTTTTTATTTTCTCTCCCAATAGTTCTAGTCCTTCTTTCTTTGTACCCAGAATAATTTTTCCTGCAGGAATAGTGTTTATCAGTTCTAAAAATGTTTTTGCCGGCACTGTTGTTTCTCCATTCTCTTCTGTATTTGCTGGTATTTCTACTTTTATTCCTATTTCAAGATCTGTAGCGCTTATGGTTAAACTACCTTTTTGAGCTTTTATTAAAAAATTAAGCAGAATAGGAAGTTGGTTTTTATTTGAGATAGCATGGTTTACGAGTTGAAGTTTTTCCTGAAGCTTTTCAGATAAAAGAGATGTTCTCATCTTTAAATATTATATTTGTAGTTGTAGTAGTGTATATGGAAAAGTGGAAAAAAGCAAGGGATGAGCCTCTTAAGAATGTTGATAAAATGTTGAAAAAACGTGTTTATAAAGTTAATAATTTTTTAGATGAGTTGTTAGGTTTTTTAATTCTGTTGAAAAAGATTCTATAGACGTTAACTTTTCTATTTTCCCCAACCCATGCATCACGGTTGTATGATCTCTTCCTCCTAAAACATTTCCTATTTCGGCCAGGCTTAAATTAAGCTCTTTTTTTAATAAAAACATTGTTATTTGACGAGCCCGAACAAGAGAAGCGTTTCTTTTTGGACCTTTTATCTGTGTTGGTTTAATATTATAAAAATTACACACTGTTTTTATAATTTCATCAGGATGAAAAATTTTTTTTTCATCCTGATAATTATTTAAAGAACTATATATAAGATTGTCTGTAATTTGGGAATTTTTTGTTTTTGCTTCTGTAATTATTCTTAGAAGATATCCCTCTAGTTGTCTTGCGTCTTGGGATTTTTCCGCGATTTTTTTGGCAACCTCAATGGGAAGGTCAATATTATATTTTTTTGCCTTAATAAGAATTATAGCAGCTCTTAGCTCAAAGTCTGGGGGCTCAATATCCACAATTAATCCACCGGCAAATCTGGATGAAAGCCTTTTTTCAATTTTTCTTATCTCAGAAGGCGGTCTATCAGAGGAAAGAATTATCTGAGCTCCCCTATCAATGAGTATATTAAATGTGTGAAAAAGTTCTTCCTGAACCCTTTCTTTTCCCGCAAAAAATTGAACGTCATCAATTGCGAGAAAATTCACGTTTCTAAACTTATTTTTCATTCGCGAAGTATCCCCGTTTCTTATTGCTTCAACCACCTCGTTTGTAAATTCCTCGCTTGTTATGTAAATAATTTTTTTAGATGGTGTTTTTTTGTATATTTCGTTGGCTATCGCTTGGGAGAGGTGGGTTTTTCCAACACCCACAGGGCCATAAATAAAGAGCGGATTGTAAGATTGTCCAGGTTTTTTAGCAACAGCCGTTGCCGCGACATATGCAAGCTGATTGCTGGAAGAAACTGCCAATGTTTGAAATGTGTAGTCAGCCCTTACTCTTGGAAGATGACCGACTTGAACCGGTTTGTCAACAACGTCTTCAAAAAGAGGAGTTTTAATGTTGTTGTTTTTTGTTCCAATGTCAATGGTTTTAGGAACAAAAATTATTTTTGTGTCAAAGCCTGTATATTTATCTACAACTTTTTTGATTACCTGATAGAATTTTTTTTGGATGAGATCTATAATCATCGTTGAGGGGGCGGCAATGGTGACCATGCTGTTTTCAATTGATAATAAACGAGTTGTTTTAAAAAGGGTAAAAAAACTTCCCTTTGATACTTCTGTTTCTATTTCTCCTAAAATCCTTTTCCACAATAATTCATAATCGTTATTCATACAAAGCAGTGTAGTTGTGTGGATAACTTTTTGTCAAGAGGATAATATGCATAAAACTGTATCTTTTTTTTAGCAAACCTTTAATGTATAATTGAGCAAGGGAGAAAGTTCCCGCACTCATCCTGAGGGTCGGCAGACCGAAGGATCTCATGTTTATATATGGAAAAATTTGTAAAACTTAAAAAATTAAAAAGAAAAAGAAAACACGGATTTTTAAAAAGAACAAAGAAGCACTCAAGCAAAAAGATTATTAAAAGAAGAATTGCCAAAAGACGAAAAAAAATTAATGTTTAAAAGAAAACACCGTGTTCCAAAAGGGACTAGGTTTGGAAAAAGTCGTTTGGGTGCATCCCCGCTTTTTACAGTAAAAATCAAGGAAAACGGACTTCTTTTTAATAGATTTTCGACCGTTGTTTCCAAAAAGGTTGATAAGAGATCTGTTGTCAGAAATAGAGTAAGGAGACTTGTTTATTCTTGCCTGATGGAATTATACGGTGGATTAAAACAGGGCTATGATATGATTATTACTGTAAAGAAAAATACAGCTTTTGCAAAGAGAACCCAGCTTTGCAAAGAGATAGAGAGGGTTTTGAATTTATAATATGGGATTTTTTGACGTTATTCTTATTAATCCAATTGCCAACATATTGATTGGGGTTTACAATGCTCTTTTGTTTTTTAGTATTCCCTACACCCTGGGGTTTTCAATTGTGATCTTGACGATAATAATTCGTTTTGCCATGTATCCCCTAATGTCGACTCAGATAAAAGCGGCAAAAAAAATGCAGGAGCTAAGCCCCCATTTGTCCAAAGTCAAAGAAAGGCATAAAGGGGATGCCAAGAGGATTCAAAGTGAAACCATGAGGCTTTATAAAGAGCATGGTGTAAACCCTGCGGCAGGATGTTTGCCTATATTAATTCAGATACCGGTAATATGGGCTCTTTATTTAGTTCTTCAGAAATTTTCCGCGTTAAGTTCAAACTCTGTGGTGTCGGAAGTTAATAGAATTGTTTATTTTGACTTTCTTAAAATAGATAAAGCTTGGGATGCCACCTTTTTTGGACTACCCCTTGGACAAAATCCTTCTACTCTTCTTTCAAGCGTTGGCGTCGCAATATTTTTAATTCCTTTTGCGACTGGTTTTTTTCAATTCATCCAATCCAAAATGATGATGCCGCATAAGGATACAAAAAAATCCCCTGCTCCAAAAGTGGAAAAGAAGGATGATTTTGCGACAGCATTCCAGCAGCAATCCCTTTATATATTTCCAATTATGATTGGGTTTTTCTCTTACACTTTTCCAATAGCGCTTTCCCTTTATTGGAATACCTTTACGATTTTTGGTATTATACAGCAGCATAGGATATCAGGACCCGGGGGACTGCGGTCTTGGTTAAGCAAAATAAATGGATAAAAAAGAAGAAAAAATTATAGACAAGGTAATCTCAGAGCTTTTAGGAATGCTTGGCATTGATGGGACTTTTGAGGTCATAGGCAAGGAGGAAGGAATAGATGTAGTTTTAGATACCAAAGACAGCGGGCTTGTTATTGGTTATCATGGTGATACTCTTGAATCGCTCCAATTAATATTATCTCTTTGTATTGCAAAAAAAGTTGGAAGATTTATTCGAGTCTCTATAGAAGTTGGAGAATACAAAAAAAAGCGGATGGATTGGCTGAGAAATTTAGCCCTGACAACCAAAGAAAAAGTTGTCAGTCAAAAACAGGAGATTGTCCTTCCGGAGCTTAAGTCTTGGGAAAGAAGAGTTATACATCTTATGCTCCAGGATGACAAAGAAGTATCCTCAGAGTCTCAGGGCGAAGGCAGGGAAAGAGTTTTGGTTATCAGTCCTAAATAATGAAGTTCGATATTCGAATTTCTAATATAATATTTTATCTTCTAATACTATTTCTCCCCACCCAATTTGGCCGACATTTTTGGCCAGATTTTTCCTATATAGCTGGAATAAGAATAGACTACCTGTCCCCCGCTTTATACTTGACAGACATATTAATTTTTCTTCTTTTTGTTTTTTGGTTAATAAATAAAATCAGAAGCAAGAAAAAAGAAGTTATAATTCATGATTCAAAATTCATGGTTTTTTCAGCGCTGGTAGTATTTCTAATCCTTGGCATTCTCTTTTCCAAAAATCAAGCTGCCGGTTGGTATGGTTTATTAAAACTTGTGGAGCTTATTTTTTTAGGTTTTTATACTGCTATCAATATTAAAAAAATAAAAATTAATATTGTTTTGATTTTACTTTCTGTTGGACTAATCTTTGAATCTTTTTTGGCAACCGTCCAATATCTGCAGCAAAGTTCTGTTGACGGAATTTTCTATTTTTTTGGAGAGAGGACATTTAACGGACAAACTCCAGGTATAGCAAATGCTTCCATAGGCGGAGAGTTATTTTTAAGACCATATGGTACATTCCCCCACCCCAATGTACTGGCAGGATACCTTATCGTCGTTATGACGATGATAATATCAAAATTCAATCCTTCGACAAAACTCAGGACAGGAGAACAAAAATCAAAGTTAATAAAGATTCTTTTTCTTGGATCATTAACATTTGGTACAATTGCGCTTTTTCTAACTATGAGCAGAATTGCAATAGTTTTGTGGATGTTAATAGTAGGCTTATGGTTTATTCAATTTTCAGTTTTCAATTTAAAATTTAAAATGAAATATAAAAATTTAATAAATAAAAATTCAATGAAAATTTCAAACTTCAAATTAAAAATTCTGACATTGGTATTAGTTGCATCTGTTTTATTTCTCTCTCCTCTTCATTCTAGATTTACAGATCTTAAGCTTACTGATGAATCAGTAACCATTAGGCAAGAGCTGATTAAAAGCTCTGTTTTCATGATAAAAGAAAATCCCATTTTTGGAGTAGGAATAAATAATTATCTGGATCAACTTCCCTACTATCAAAGGATAAATAATTATTTTACTGATTTGCAGCCAGTTCACAACATATATTTTCTTGTAGCAGCTCAGACGGGAATTGTGGGTTTGGCATTTTTTATTTGGTTTATTTTTAAAACCTATCAAAGAATCAAAAATACGACTCAAAATTCAAAACTTCAAAAAAATCTTTACTTCATTAATTCTTCATCATTAATCATTATTCTTTCTTCTATTCTTATCCTGGGCTTGTTTGATCATTATTTTTTAACTCTTCAGCAGGGGCAATTGATTTTTTCATTTACATTAGGTTTATGCTGGATTAAGCAGTCTTAATTCATTCTTTGGGGTACCCCTATTTTTAATTTTGTGAAACACTTGCCTCAGAAGTCTTATAGTATAAGTAAATTTTACACAAACGTTTAAATCCATTGAAAAAAATATTATTTCTGCTAGAATTTTTATAGAAGATAATGAAGTATAATTTGCTTAATGTTTTTACAGACGGTGGGGCAAGGGGAAATCCCGGGGAGTCAGCAGTGGGAGTTTATATTGTTGATGAAAAAGGCAATCAAGTTGCGGCATTAGGAAAAAAAATTGGAATTGCCACAAACAATGTCGCTGAATACATGGGTGTTTTGGAAGCATTATCTTTTATAATTGAAAATAAAAAAAGTTTGGAAGAAATTGAAAGGATTAATTTTTTTCTTGATTCAAATCTCGTTTGCTCTCAGATAAGAGGCTTTTTTAAAGTTAAAGATGCCAAGCTAAGAGATTTGCTTTTTAAGGTAAGGCAAAAAGAACAGGAGATAAATCTTCCAATTTATTATAGTCATATTCCGCGTGAAAAAAATAAAAAGGCAGATTTTTTGGTAAATCAAGCCTTGGATGGCGTTTTTTAAATAAATTAGACCAAAGTTGGACAAAGTTTTGGATACAGTCCAAGTTTAAATAAAATTTATTTTGCTGGAAAATAATGGAAAATACAAACTATTTAAATTACACTATTTTTGATGAATAGCATTTCCAAACCAATCCAAAAGTCAATTTTGACAGTTGATATTAACGGAGCTTTTGGAAAAAAACTAACAGAAAAGTTAGCTGAAGATGATCTCGTTGTATATGTGAGCAAAAAGAGATCAGGCTCCTATAACACAGATAATATTTTTTTTTCAGAGTACAAAAAAAATGCTCCTGTTATTCCCAATCAAAAATATTCACATATTTTTGTAGTATATAATGTTATTTGGAAAAAAGACTTTGTTTCCAGCTTTGTTAAGAAAGCAGTAAAAGATAATTCCCATCTTTTTTTCCTCGTCTCTCTGTCCGACAGTAAATTGTTTTTTAAAATCTACAACAAGATAAGTCCTAGAAATTCCGCAAGAGTAATAATTTTTGGAGACATTTTTGACAAAGAAAACCATCCTGATTTTATAAAAACAGCAATAGAGCAAGAATTAATCCGAGTCAAAGGGAACGGGCTTTCTAAGGCGTACTCAATTTTTTTAGATGATGCGGTTTTAAAGCTAATCGACTTGGCTTTTAGTCAAAACTCCACAAATTCTCTTTTCTATCTTTTTCCCAAAACAACCCTAACAGAAATTTCATATGCTAGGATGATTCAAAAAGCAAGCCCCGGCGTTGCCATAGACTTTACTCTTTCTTCTCCAAAAGAACAAATAAATTTTCCGCTAGGCGGCACGCACTTACTTTCCGAAGATTATCCTTTGGAGAGAAGAATTGGAGAGCTTGGTATTGAAGAATTAGCTCTTGAAAACAAAGAGAAAAAGCGCGGTACTAAGTTTTTCTCCAAAAAGAAAAGGCGCTTGCCTTTTTCTTGGTTTTTTAGATTTTTGTTTTTATTGGCCTTAATGCCATTAATTGCAACCGCGTTTTTTTCTTTTTTTGGATTTTTAAGCTTGGGAGGGGCAAAAACAGCAATCGAGCAAGGAAGCTTATCAGGCGCTAAAAACTCAGTGTATATTTCAAAAACATTTTTCGCTTTGGCAGGGAAATCATCAGAAGTTCTTTTAATGGAGGCTAAATTTGTCGGAGCGGAAAATATCCTTTCTGGAGTTCTAAAAAAAGTAAGCTTGGGAGAAGATCTATCTTTAGCCTTCCACTCTGTATTGGAAGCTTCTGAGATTTTTTCAGAATTTTTTATAGGCAGGGGCAACTCTAAAGCGGATTTTGAGAAAGGAGTAGAGCTTTTAAAAAAAGCAATTATTATTTATAGAAAAAATGAGGCAGAAGGACAAATTCCGCAGGATTTTTTGGCAAAAGCAAAGAGCCTTGATGAGCTTATAAAAATCGCGGAAGACACAACAGATATCTTACCAGGTCTTTTTGGCTTTGATGGTAAAAAAACATATCTGGTACTTTTTCAAAACAGCGCTGAGCTTCGGCCGGGAGGTGGATTTATCGGCTCGTACGCTCTTTTGGCGCTAGAAGGGGGCAGGATAGCTGATTTTTCGATACATGATGTATATGATGCGGACGGGCAATTAAAAGAGCACGTAGAGCCGCCATATGCCCTAAGACGGCATCTTGAATTGCCGCATTGGTATTTAAGAGACAGCAATTTTGATGTTGATTTTGAAAAGGCTGCTTCATCAGCAGCGCTTCTTCTTGACAAGGAGCTTGGTACAGAGGTAGACGGGGTAATTGGAATAGATTTATATTTTGTTAAAAATATTTTGGAGGCAATGGGGGAGGTTTATGTTTCTGACTACAAGCAAATAGTAACAGCTGATAATTTTTATCAGATTACACAATCCCATGCAGAGAAAAATTTTTTCCCGGGGTCGAGGCAAAAGAAAAATTTCTTAACTTCGCTTTTCAACTCAATGCAGTCAAGCATAACATTGAGGGACAATATTGCGTATCTTCAGTTGGCAGAAAAAATCTCGGACTCAATATACCAAAAACATATTTTATTCGCGTTTGATGATAAAGATGTTCAAGACATTTTTAGAGCAAGCGGGTGGTCTTCATCGCTCTCAAAAGCGGCAAAAAGCACTAATGTTTTGGGGAGCATGAGCGAGGATGTAGAGATTGTGAGTGATTTTTTGGGAATAAACGAGGCGAATTTAGGAGTAAATAAAGCAAACTTTTTTGTTGAGAGAAAATTATCGCAGGAGGTTAATGTAGATGAGGAGGGTAGGGTAGTAGGGAAGGTCGGGATTAAGTATCATAATTCAAGCAACAGCTGGCCGGGCGGGGATTATGTGAATTATTTACGGGTTATTTTGCCTCTTAATGCGTCGCTTTTGTCAGTCTCTTTCGATGGAGTCTATCAAGATATAATACCCGCGGTTACAGATTTTACGATTTATGAAGAAGAAGATTTTGTTCCTCCAATTGGACTTGAAGTTGAAAGATATGACCAAGACGGAAAAACAATTTATGGATTTCTTATTTCCGTTGAGGCTGGAAAGAATAAGTCAATAGAAATTGAATATGAGCTTTCACAAAAAATTTCTTTCGATAAAGATGATTTCTCTTACAGCCTTGAAGTCTTTAAGCAGCCTGGTACTGATAATTATCCTTATTCATTTTCGCTAATCTATCCAGAAAATTTAAAGCTTATTGACGGAGTGAATTCATTCTCTGGGACACTTGAGGGGGACAAAGAAATTAAAGCAAGTCTTTCCCAAAAGTAAATGCTTAGGATACGAGTTTTGCAGCACCAAGAATCCCGCTGTCTTTTATTTCTACAAATTTAACTTTATATTGTGGAATCAGCTGCTTTACGGTTTCCTCAACTGTTTCTTTATATCCATTTGCTTTCCAAAATAAACTTCCTTCCATATTAAAAACCATACCTCTCTTTTTAAATTCCGTAATTCCGGCTATTTGACAGGCTACCAACTGAGCGGACCTTTTTATTTTTTCTAAAATATCGCTCAATTTCTTCCCCCACCTTTTTGCCTATGAGGCCATGTAGCGTACTTTCTTTAGACCCTCCGATTAAAATGCCGTCAATTCTGGATTTACTTGAATTTCCTGATTTATTTCTAACGATAGCTTTTATACGGTGTGCGAAATTTATAGAAATTATATTAATGTTAGGGTTTGCTATTTTGCCTACAAATAAAAATAAATCTTCGGCTGTTTTGAAAAGAGGTTGTTCACCGTTTTCAATTTTAAGTATAGATAACTTTTTCTTGTCTTTTTTTAAAATAGCCTTTTTATATATACTGCCACCTATCATTAGAACTTGAAAAATTTCACCATCTTTTACTAATGATGTCGATGAAATTTGATTAATCATAAAAGGTAGGCTTGTTTTTTTGCCAGCCTGAGCATCCCGAAGCTCGCGGATGAAGTTTTGCTGAATGGTTTTAAGGGTAGCAATATCCATTTCCAACAATTATATTCTACTACAATAAGATGTTTTTAACAGAAGAATTTTGTTGTTAGAATTTTAACACACAAAATTATTTATTAATGGGTTATTATTATTTCGTATGATTTGCTTTGAAAATATATACTAGGTCGTCTAGGTGATTTGTGGATGTTTCTTCGATGACGCAATTGGTGAGAGCGATGATTCCGTGTTCGTCGTTTGGTAAAAATTCGAATTTGCCCCCTGTGCTTGCAATTTTTACTGAAACTTTTCCGGGTTTCCAACCAGGTTTAGAATGACTAGAATATAGAACTATGCAGGTTCCTTCAACGATCTTTA
>Ga0209542_10007718_pt1 | contig 20348 bp, 23 predicted proteins | sample RifCSPhighO2_01_FD_184028 | JGI IMG/M metagenome (GOLD analysis project Ga0209542, IMG submission 184028) | Soil microbial communities from Rifle, Colorado - Rifle CSP2_plank highO2_0.1 (SPAdes) (version 2) | ecosystem: Environmental > Terrestrial > Deep subsurface > Rock core/Sediment ...
TAAATTCACAGACACAAACAACAAACAAAAGGAAACTCAGTGATTGCATTCTTAGTGAAATTAGCATTAGCGGTTGGGTTGTTTTTCACAGCCCGATATCTCAAAGGCCGTCTCGTGCAAATCCTCGGAAAACCTAACGCCGATGAAGAATCGCGGCGCGGTTACAACAGTCGCGAGCAAGTAATCAAGAATCCAAGATTATGGAGATACTTGACTAATAGCGCGTACACCTGTTCCGCCCTCTTATTTTTGTGGTCATTCGCAGGCACGAGCTACATAATGGTAAGCTCGAGCCATATTGCGACCCTTAAAAGAGAGTACTTCGGAACATCGCTCGCTCCCGGACAAATCGTTGGACAACGTGGCCAGCTCGGGCCCCAGGCACGAGTCATCACTGCAGGGTTTCACCCTGAGTTTTTGATCACGTTGCTCTACACGGTTACAGAAGAACCAGTGTTCACTGTCCCGAACGGGCAATGTGCGATCATCTCAGCAAGAGATGGTGTTCCTCCTAAACGTGGAGCAGCGTTCGCTGAACCATGGTCTGACGAAGAGAAGCATAAATTGATTAACGATGCAGAATACTTCCTCAGCAACAACAGGGGGCAGCGCGGACCGCAAACAACGGTCCTCACGCCAGACTCATACACCATCAACCCATTCTTGTGGGAAAAACCAAAACTCATCAGCGCAATCCGCGTTGAGCAGGGCACGGAAGGTGTAGTCAAATCCTCAGTCCTCGCCATGGTTGATTTCGGCTCTTTCAGACGGCCGCTGCCCACCAACAACATACTGACGGTCCTTACAGGGGACAAACTTCCTAAAGGAAGCGCAGAAGTGCAGATAGTGCCAGTGGGCGCAATTGGCGTATGGGAGGAACCGTTACCAAATGGGCTTTACTACGTCAACACCGAAGCGTACAAAATTACCATCATTCCTAACTCGGCGGTGGCATTTGAGTACAAGGGTGGTTACATGAAACGCACAGTCGACATCTCGACAGATGCTGAAGGAAAAATCATCGAGAAAAAAGATCAAAACGAAGTTCAGCCAGTTCCAAATTCGGCTGATACGGCGATCTTCACCAAGCCTGAGGGCTGGGATGTCGCACAGGAGTTGCGTGTTCTCGTGCAGGTAAGACCTGGACTGGGACCGTTTGTCGCCGCTTCACTCAGACTGACAGAGGAAAATGCCACACAGATCATCGAAGACCGAGTGGTTACACCGATCATCAGATCGGTGACTCGAGAAGTCGAAGGTGGTGCACACATCGAGTTTTCGTCCATGAAAGCAGAGCTCGATTCCAACAACATGCCTGTCCTAGGTACCAACGGGGAACCTAAGATTAAATTGGTGAAGGAGTTCAGGGCAGTTCGTGTTCTCGATTTGCTCGAAAACCGTAACTCGGTTGAAGAAGCCATTGAACACCGATCAAGGATTGAAGCGGAAAAAGAAGGCATCCAAATCCTTGAGGTCCGGCTTGCCGAAACCTCAATCCCTCCCGAGCTACTTATTGCTCGTAAGCGAGAACAGCTCGCACAGCAACTAACAGCGGCCTGGAAGGAAGAAGAAAATGCTCAAACGCAACGTCGCAGAACGGAGAATGAGAGGGCAACTTCTCAGCAGCAGCCGATCTTGGTGGCAGCGCAGATTGCAGAACAAGCCGCTGAGAAAACTGCGAAGGCGAGAACGATCGAAGGTGAGGGTGAAAAATCCTTCATGCTTTCGGTTGCTGAAGGACAAAAGGCTCAAGCTGAAGTCCTAGGGCAACAGGCGACAGTGAACCTTCAGGTTCAACAACAGATCATCAAGGCGATTGAGAACATCATCAATAAAAACCCCGACATACTTGCGAAAGCATTAGAAAATGCACACAAGTTTGTCCCTTCCGTGATGGTTAACGGAAGTGGGGGTGGTGGAAGCCTTGAGGGTGCCGCAGCGATCTTTGGTCACTTGATGAACAAAGACCCGATGCCGCAGGTCAAAACAGTGAGCACAAATAGGTAACGTAACATGTTGGTTGAGCACAAACGAAAGTTTGTGCTCTTTTTTCTTGTACTTATTTGTATTTGTATTCGAATCACGTTACTATTGTTGTACATTGCCATGAAGCAAAGCCATTTATTTACAAAAACCCGCAAGGAGGCACCGAAGGATGAGGTGTCGAAAAATGCACAGCTCCTTATCCGTGCTGGTTATATTCACAAAGAAATGGCGGGGATATATTCATATTTGCCGTTAGGCCTAAGGGTACTTAAAAAAATCGAACATATTATTCGGGAAGAGATGAATGCTCTCAGCGGACAGGAAGTGCTACTGACTGTGCTGCAGGACAAAGCGTTATGGGAAAAAACCAACCGTTGGAGTGACGAGGTAGTGGATAATTGGTTCAAAACAAAACTTAAAAATGATACAGAAGTTGGTCTCGGACACACACACGAAGAAGAACTGACGCATCTTTTAAAAGACTACATCCGTTCATGGAGGGATTTACCAACGTATGTATACCAAATTCAGACCAAATTCCGTAACGAGGCCCGTGCAAAAAGCGGCATCATGCGAGGAAGAGAATTTCTCATGAAAGATCTGTATTCTTTTTCTCGTACGGAGGAGGAACATGCGGCATTTTATGAACGTGCGAAAGTAGCTTACAAGAACGTATTTAAAAGGGTGGGCATTGGAGAAAGCACGTACATGACATTTGCATCAGGAGGAACGTTCTCAAAATATTCTCACGAGTTTCAGACACTAACTGAAGCAGGGGAAGACACTATTCATATTTGCGAAAAGTGTAAGGTAGCAGTCAATGCAGAAATCATCAAAGAAGTGTCCGCTTGTCCAGAATGCACCAACAAAAATCTGATTACCAAGAAAGCGGTTGAGGTTGGAAATATTTTCAATCTGGGCACCCGCTTCTCGGTACCATTTGAACTTACGTATGCTGGTGAGACAGGCGAGAAAAAGCCCGTCATCATGGGTTGCTACGGTATCGGTCTTGGGCGTGTGATGGGCACGGTAGTGGAAGTTTTCGCGGACGAAAAGGGCATCGTCTGGCCGGAAGCCATCGCGCCATTCAGAGTGCATTTGATTTCACTTGCGGGAGACAACGAATCGGTAAAAAAATACGCCGATGCGCTCTACGAAAAACTCTTGCAAAAGGGTGTTGAAGTCCTCTATGATGAGAGAGATCTGCGGGCGGGCGAGAAATTCGCGGATAGTGATCTTTTAGGTATACCACTCCGAGCAGTCATCAGTGAAAAACTTTTGGCAGAAAAAAATATTGAAATAAAGGAACGCACAAAAAGCGACGCAGAAAAAATAAGCGAGGAAGCATTCTTTGTCCTTCTCGGTAAGTAATAATTCATCACACTACATGACTTTAAAGGAAAAAATTTACGGTTTCCTCTCTAACGACATAGGTATAGACCTGGGTACAGCAAACACCTTGGTGTATTTGCGTGGTCACGGCATCGTCATTAACGAGCCGTCGGTAGTAGCGGTTAACCAAAAAACAGGGAGAGTGGTTGCGGTTGGCACCCAGGCTAAAGACATGCTCGGCCGAACACCACCTCATATCGTCGCCGTACGGCCACTAGTAGATGGGGTGATCTCTGACTTCGAAGTGACAGAAGAAATGCTCGCCTATCTTATTAAAAAAGCCGAAGGATACTCAAAAAAAATGCTTGGGCCAAGGGTGGTCGTCGGCGTACCCTCCGGCGTGACCAACGTAGAGATCCGAGCAGTGCGTGACGCTACCAAAAATGCGGGAGCAAGGGAAGTGTACATTGTCGAAGAGCCTATGGCGGGAGCTATCGGCATCCGTTTACCCGTACATGACCCTGTGGGAAATATGGTTATCGATATCGGCGGCGGCACTACCGACGTGGCCGTAATTTCCCTAGGAGGCATCGTCCGCTCAAAAAACGTGCGCATTGCCGGCGATAAACTTAACACTGACATTATTTCATATATCAGAGGGGAATTTAAAATTTTGATCGGTGAAAAAACTGCTGAGAGCATCAAAATAGCTATTGGTGGCGTATCACCTGGAGAAGAGCCAGCTGAAGCGACGATCCGCGGACGGGACCTTGTGACAGGGTTGCCTCGCGAAGTAGTTATCACCGACTCGGATATCCGTGAAGCGATGTCGCAGTCTATCGACAATCTGGTTGAGTCCGTCCGAGAGGTGCTTGAGACGACGCCCCCTGAAATCCTTTCCGATATCATGCATCGTGGAATTTATCTTGTGGGAGGCGGCGCACTCATCAAAGGCCTTAACAAGCTCTTGGAAGACGCGATAAAAATGCCTGTGCATATTGCCGAAGATCCTTTGACCGCTATTGCCCGCGGCACCGGCATCATTCTTGAGGATCTAAAAAAGTATGAGGAAGTGCTCATACAAAACGAAGATGAATTACCACCTAAAAAGTAGAGAACGAGGCTCATCCCTTTCCAAACAAGCGATAGTAGTGTTTGTTGCATTATATGCTGTTGTTATTGTCCTCAACACTCTTGTCCCCAATATTTTTGACGCACTCTTACTCCCCATCGCAAAGCCACTCTGGAAAAGCGAATCGAGAGTTATAGGTCTTATTCGTGCCATACCCGTTTTTTTTCTTACCAAAAGACATCTTAATGACGCGCTCATCATAGCTGAAGAAAAACTTGCACTCTATGAAACCACGGAAAAAAACATATCACTCTTGCGCGCCGAAAACGATGCGTTACGGGAATTACTAGGCCGAACCCCTATTCCCAAAGGAGTTGTGGCGTCAGTACTTCGTACACCAGCATTTTCACCCTATGATTCCCTCATTATCGACGCAGGAACAAAAGTGGGGGTGAAGGCGGGAGACCTCGTGCTTGTCGGAGAGACACCGGCGGGAGTTGTTGCTGAGAGTTTTGCTTCTTCAGCTAAAGTGAAGCTATACTCCACCTCAGGAGAAAGAACTCCAATTCTTTTGAGCGCGAGCTCGACACACATGGAGGCCCTTGGGCGTGGCGGCGGTAATTTTGAAATCGCTGCACCTCGAGATCTCCCGGTTGAGAAAGGCGACATTGTTACGCTGCCTGAGCTGCATACGGCGGTATTCGGCGTCGTGGAAGATGTACTATTCGATCCTGCGCGAGCATTTCAAACTATCCTATTTAGAAGCCCTTTCAATATTTCTGAAGTCCGTACCGTTCTCATCGTGAGCAACCCATGAGAAACAGTAAGCTGCGCATCATTGCAAATATTGTCGTATTCGCCGGAGTTTTTTTATTTCCGTGGTGGCTTACCTTTCTCCTTGCGGTGGTCGCTCTCTTCAATATCGAGTGGTATATTGAGATCATTATCGCTAGTTTTCTCCTTGATGTTCTCTACAGCATACCTATTAACTTATACTGGGGACACGAATTCGTGCTGACGTTGGTTGCGATCATTGCTTTTATAGTTTCTGGACCCATCAAGCGCCGCCTTATTTTCTATACCTAAGATCATTACATCGCGAACTGCTTCGTTATGGAGCCTCGTAAAATCTTTCACCGTACCATCTTAGTACGTCTCAAGATTTTATCTCTCCATGCCTCGCATTTCATCGATGTAATGATCTTAGCGGCATAATGAAGCGCAACCATCCGCAAAAAAGTTCGTAGACTCAGGCCTGTCGGCTCGTCTACAGATGCCGTTGCCTACCCCAACGGCCCGGAGCGCGAACTTTTTTGCGGATGATGGAGCGTAATGTCGTGAAGGGAGGAGTCTGGATAGAATCTGTCGGTAATTTTCGCTATACTTACCATCATGACCTGGCGAAGCGTAAAAAAATTATTCAGGAAACGATATCGGAATGTCGAAATAGAACCTGACGAAATTCTTCTTGACTCAAGCAACCTGCCACAGTTTGATACCGACCAGTTTGAAGGCCGTCTCGAAAAACCGATTTCTAAAATAACCCTTAAGGTGCTTGCCGGCTTTTTTATTGTCGTGTCACTCGGATTTATTTCTAAAGTGTGGATACTTCAAGTCCAAAAAGGCGAGGCGTACGCCATCCGAAGTGAAAATAACCATCTCAAGCACACCGTGATCTTCGCTGAGCGGGGCGTTATTTATGACCGCAACAATGTCGAGTTGGCGTGGAATGTTCCCCGTGACGACAATTTCTCATCACGTAAATATACTGATGGCGCCGGGCTGTCCCACATTCTCGGGTATGTGAAATATCCTTCAAAAGATAAAAATGGGTTCTACTATCGAGAAGATTTTGAAGGCGTCGATGGCATTGAGAAAACCTATGACGAACGGCTCAAAGGGGAAAATGGTGTACGTATTGTTGAAATCAACGCACTCGGAGACCTACAGTCAGAAGGCATGTTGAGGCCGCCTAAAGACGGTGAGAGTCTGCGACTCTCCATCGACGCCGCGGTGGAAAAAAAGCTCTATGAAATCATACAAGGGATTGCCGATCAATTTGGGTTCCTCTCTGGCGCAGGAATACTTATGGATGTGAAGACCGGAGAGCTCCTCGCTATGGCGAGCTTTCCGGAGTATGACGCCAATATTATGTCGGAGGGTACGGACAAAACAACGATTGGACAATTTCTTACCGATAATAGACGGCCTCTTCTCAACCGAATTACCGACGGCGTGTACACCCCCGGATCGATCGTCAAGCCATTTATGGCTATTGGTGTCTTGAACGAAAAAATCATCGACCCCAACAAAACCATTCTTTCGACAGGGTCAATCTCTTTACCTAACCCGTATAACCCTAATCAACCTTCTATCTTCAAAGACTGGAAAGCGCACGGCTGGGTGGATATGCGTGACGCCATCGCCGTATCATCGAACGTTTATTTCTACACCGTCGGCGGAGGATTCGGCGAGCAGAAAGGTATTGGTATTTCCAACATTGAAAAATATGTCCGTATGTTTGGTTTCGGGGAAAAAACTGGTATTGATTTTAACGGTGAAGCGGTCAAACCTATTCCTAATCCAGAGTGGAAAGCGAAAAACTTTCCCAATGATCCGACCTGGCGCATCGGTGATACGTATAACACGGTGATCGGCCAGTATGGCTTCCAAGTCACACCGATACAGGTAGCACGCGCAGTGGCCGCCATTGCCAATTATGGTAAGCTACTTACTCCTGTACTAATACAAGGAGAGGGCAAGGTACCTGAACGTCTGTTGCCCATCGCCAAAGAATATTTCGACGTGGTTCACGAAGGTATGCGGCAAACCGTGACTGAAGGCAGCGCTCCGGGTCTTAACATCAGTGCCGTCAAAGTGGCTGCGAAAACTGGTACCGCGCAGGTAGGAGTCGGCAACAGTCGGGTCAACTCGTGGGTAGAAGGGTTTTTCCCTTATGACAATCCGCGGTACTCATTTGCCGTTGTTATGGAGCGCGGCCCTGCCGACAACTCAGTGGGAGCTGTTTCAGTAATACGTCGCTTGCTCGACTGGATGGCGATATACGCATCCGAATATTTGAAGAGTGAGTAATCTTACCTGCTGTTGTTTTCGAGCATACCTTCATAGGCGATGCGGGAAAGATCTTTAATGACTGTCGTAAGGACATTGAAATCTCTTCCTTTAGTCATAACGCAGATAAAGTAGGGATTTTCAGGAAAATACACGATGCCGCAGTCGTGCAACTCGTTTTGTGTTTCTCCTTTCTCATCGTATCCCGCGTACACTCCGAATTTGTGTGCCACAAGCGTGCTATCCTCGATACCAGCGACAAGACCATCCTTGAAGGTCGTCTCAGTGAGAAGCTTGAGCGCCTGTTCGGAAAGCTCTCGTCGCAAATACGTTGAATTAAAGAGTGTACGAAATACCGCTGAATAGGATTTGGGAGACATAAAGTCATCTGGGTCGGTGTTGGGATCGGGTAATTTTAGAGCTCGGTATACATCAAGCACTTCTTCTCGGTGCTTTGCAATGAGCGCGAACATGGCGTCATTATCAGATTCGACAATCATATAAGAGAGAAGTACCCTAGCTTCGTGATAGCCATTACTAGGAAACCGATGTGGTGGAAAATGCTGCCTCTATTCAGCGGACTGTTTATAGTATATTTGCTCATTCAGAAATGACGGGTTGTATAAATAAGCAAGCATGATAATAACCTTAAGCATGCTTGAGGGCGCGTACACCATATCTTCGTTGACCCCTGTCCATGTACTTGAGTTCAGGTCGTGAAAATACACAGAAACAGATGAGACATCTTCTTTTTTTATCTTCCGAATATATGTTTGAAATGATTTTTCAATTTCCTTGTTTGAAAAAAGATTTTTTGATACGACATTAATGAGCAAGAGCGGATTGGTGAATTGATAGTCTAATGAGTCATGACGAATAGGTAAGAGCGGCGCTTCCTCAACAATCCATCCTCTTACTACAAACGCTATACCGAAACCTGTCACGAAAGCAATCGATACAATTACCCATATTTTTTTTAACCAAGAAATTGAGGAGGGGAACATGCACTATATATTTTTTATTTCGACAAGCGAGGTGAGGAAGCGGAGCTTCCGCAAGACTTTGAGCGTTCCGTCTGCGGAATGCGAGAAGTGTACCGTTCCTGTAAGGAAATCGCGGACGCATTCTGATGCGGACATGAAATCCGAGTCGATGTCGAATCAAAAGGTCTAATCCTTACAGGATCGGTACACCTTTCACATTCTTCAGAAAGAATGCTCAAGGTCTTGTGAAGTTGCTTTGGCAACTTCTCACCCCGCGGCTCTGCCGCGGAACTTGGGTCCAGGGCTTGCCCTGGGGTAAATACCTTTTATTTTTTTTCGCAAGACATAGAGGTAATACCACAACGGCTGAGTAACCACATCAAAAAAGTCGCTGTATTCAAGAATTTCGCCTCCAAATTTTCGTTTGAATATTGAAATACCTGCCCAATGTTCGTGAACGAGAGCACCCTCCTCAATTGCACCAAAATTATACCATCGACAACCACGCCTTTTACCCTCAAGAACGGCACGCCAATGAAGAGCGTACGGCGCTAACAGATTCGAATGTTCACGTGTCGATGCACCAAAAGGATAGTATGCCACGGTACCGCTAAAGAGCACGAGATGTGTGGCAAGCAGGAGCCCTTTAAAACTGGCAGTAAAAAGTACAATGTTCAGATCATTTTTTGCCGACTCAAATATTGCCTTGTAGTACACCTTAGGGTGAAGGCCGAACTTTCCTCGGTCTGCTGTTTCTTTCATGAGAGCGTAAAAAGATTCAAAATGACTCATGAGTTCCGAACCGGTAATTTCTGAAAGTTCGAGTTCCTGTCGGAGCGCGTAGTTGATGCTGTAACGAGTCTTTTGATGCATTGCAGCAAGTAGTTGTTTCTCATCCGGTGAAATGTCGAGCACCCAGTCATATTTTGACTGAAAATATGCGCCGTAATAGGTAGCTAGCGGGGCAGATCGGAACCCCTCTGGTTTCTGTATAGGGAACGGATCACATCGGACGAACGCAGCGTTTTCCCGTGCCGCCATGAGAGAGAGTTTCTCCCGAAGAAGTAGAGAAATTCCTCCTTCAACTGGCTCGTTTATTACCGGTCCGTGAGGGATATACAGATAGGATCTGCCGAAGAGAAGAGGGTATTTAATCGCCTGAAAAAAGCCACTCGGAACCGCATCTTTCAAAATACGGAACCGTACAACGTTCCGTCCCATACTCTTCTGCCATTCGCCGTAAAACCACTGCTGCGTAAAAGGAGCGTCTTGCCTCACCGACAGCGGCGCGTAGTCTAGCGGTAGAAGTACCTCTTCAATAGAATAGGTCATGTGGTACAGTATACCACATTGACCCTACGGAAAAATTTCTGTATGATACAACACATCACTAGCTTAAATATCTAGATTTTTATGATTGAAGAAAAACAGTATTTGACCAAAGAGAAATATCAGGAGCTTAAAAACGAGCTCGATTTTCTTAAAACTACCCGTCGAAAGGAAGTGGCGGAAAATCTTGAATACGCAAAGGGACTTGGCGATCTTTCTGAAAATGCTGAGTATCAGGAGGCACGTGAAGTACAGGCAAGCGTCGAGGACCGCATTATGCGCATTGAGATGATGCTTAAAAGTGCAACTATTCTCTCTGACCGACACGAAGATACTGTTGGCATTGGCTCGACGGTAAATGTCCAAAAAGAAGGTCAGAAGGAAACCTCTAAATACAAGATTGTCGGATCCGAAGAGACCGACATGTCCATGGGTAAAATTTCAAACCTTTCACCGATCGGTAGCGCCCTTATCGGTAAGAAGAAGGGAGAGAGTGTCGCAGTAAAGACTCCGAAGGGAATGATGAACTATACAATTATCACTATTGAATAACAACAGCCCCTTATGTTTTGGGCCGACCACGTAGCAGAACAAATACGAACACGGTACAAAGAGAAAATTAAAAAAGGAGAACCTATCGTCATACGCGATGAAAAAACCCTATCCGGCCGAGTGCATGTGGGTTCTCTTCGAGGTGTCGCTATTCACGGCATCGTAAGCGAGGTGCTACGTGAGGAGGGGATACACAATAAGTTTTTCTTTGAATATAACGATTTCGATCCCATGGATGGATTGCCGATATACCTAGACAAGGAAAAATTTCTACCGTTTATGGGCAAACTCCTGTGTGAGGTCCCGTCACCAGACGGGAAAACAAAAAATTACGCCGAATATTTCGGAGATGAACTTCGGCACGTCATTACAGAAGCAGGTTTTGATCCAGAATATTATCGCTCAAGCGAACTATATCGTTCTGGTAAATACAATGAAGCAATCCGCAAAGCTCTTCTTAAGGCTGATGTCATTCGAGATATCTATAAAAGAGTTTCGGGCTCGCAAAAAGAAGACCACTGGTTGCCCTTAAACGTTGTGTGTGAACAATGCGGCAAAGTTGGCACAACGCGAGCGGTCAATTTCGACGGAACCACTGTTGATTATTCCTGTGGAAAGTATGTTGAGTGGGCAGAGGGCTGTGGACACAAAGGGAAAGTATCACCCTTTGACGGTCGCGCAAAATTACCATGGAAAGTAGAGTGGGCGGCCAAATTTTCCGTAATGAACGTGGACGTCGAGGGAGGCGGCAAGGATCACTCAACCAAGGGAGGCTCCCGAGAAATCGCGGATGCGATTTCTCGGGAAGTGTTCGACCGGGAGCCACCCATCAATATCCCTTATGAATTCTTTGTGGTGGGGGGTAAAAAAATGTCCTCTTCAAAAGGAGCGGGTTCTTCTGCGCGCGAAGTGGCTGACCTCTTGCCACCTCACATACTACGCTTTCTGATGATCCATAAAGAACCTCAGCGAGTGATTGACTTCATTCCCGATGGCGATACGGTGCCGATACTCTACGACACCTACGACCGATTCGCAGACAATTATTTTTCAGGCAACAAGGACGACTTTGCCAGAGTCTTTCCGTTCTCGCACGCTCTTGCAGATCGAAAAAATTTGAAGAAAAAAACCTTGCCTCGATTCTCAACCATCGCTTTCTTGGCGCAGATGCCACATTTGAATATCACTGAAGAAATTGAAAGGATTTTGGAGACAAAGCTTACTGACAGAGATAAGGAAGAACTTTCACTTCGAGCTCGTTACGCAAAAATCTGGCTTGAAACCTATGCACCTGAAGATTATAAATATGAAATTCAAAAAACGCTTCCCGAAGCCGCGCAACACTTATCAGACCTCCAAAAGAAGGCTCTCGGTCGCGTGCTTACATTTATACAATCAAAGGAATCAATTAGCGGACAAGAATTCCACCTCACCCTTCACGGTATCAAAGAGGAACTTGGCATTGCACCAAAAGATTTCTTTGAAGCGATCTACCTCTCCATCCTGGGAAAGAAAAACGGCCCTAAAGCCGGCTGGTTCTTAAGCGTACTCGACAAGGAATTTCTCATCACGCGCTTTAAGGAAATCACTCATTAAAAAATCGCCACCGTGAGGAAGCGATTGGCAGCTAAGCGGCCAGTTACGTCGCACATACTCGTTTTCACCTCACGATTAAGACGATTACTCTGACACACTCGACCGAGTGGTATTTCATATTGCGACTCCACACTATCCGAAAACAGTGTATCAACGTCTCCCACATATACTACGCTGGAAGCGTGCTTACTCTCGCCCGAATCCCGGGCGTCGAACCCGACGCATCAGTACAAGCCTATATCCGACGGATGTGAACCCTGTCTGACCTGTACCCGCCTTATTCCACCTACGATTCGTTGCCGATCATTATCATACTAATGATCGGTTTTTTGTCAACAAATACATTTGTCCACATTTATTGTGGCGCCACTTGTTGCATTGTGGGAGTAGAGTGGTATATAATGGAATAGAAGTGGGAAGAAGTAGAAAATCAATCCGATGCTTATAGGAGAACATATTCACACCTTCGATGACAAGAGTCGTATCTCGCTTCCGGCAAAATTTCGGAAGGAGATGGGCAAAACCGTGATCATCGCTCCAGGAGTCGATAATTGTCTTTTTGTGTTCACCACTAAGGGATGGAAAGAATTCTACGAGAGGCTTATTCGCCCCGATTCGTCGTCGGTACTCCAGTCCGATAACAGGAATTTCAACCGTCTCATTATCGGACGGGCAATGGAGGTAGACATCGATTCCATCGGACGAATGCTCGTACCAGAGCATCTTCGCGAGCATGCCGGCCTCACCGATAAAGCGGCGATTATCGGAGTTTTGAATCGCGTAGAAATCTGGGACGAAAAAGCATGGGTTACCTACCGCACGGAGTTTAGCAAGAAAACTGATGTGATCGCGGAAAAGCTTTCTTCGTTCGGAGTACTGTAGCCATGACCCACATTACTGTTCTTTTACAGCAGACAATAGACGGACTCGGTATTGAGATCGGTGACATCATTGTGGATGGCACTCTGGGAGGAGGCGGTCACTCAGAGGAGATCGCGCGACGCCACGGAGACAGTGTGCGCATCATAGGTATCGACAAGGACGAAGCAGCCATCGAACGTTCGAGAGCGCGACTTACACGGCACAAAACTCCTTTTTCACTACATCACGAAAGTTTCAGGAATCTTGATCGTGTCATGGAAAAAGAGGGCCTTTCTGAAGTACACAAAATCCTTTTAGATCTTGGACTTTCAAGTAATCAGTTCGAAGAATCGGGCAGGGGATTCACTTTTCAAAAAGACGAACCATTGCTCATGACCTTTAAGGAAAACCTGACCGAAGAGGATTTGACAGCCAAGGAAATCGTCAACACCTGGGAAGAAGCGAACATCGCCGACATCATTTACGGATACGGAGAAGAACGTTACGCCCGGAAAATCGCTAAGGCAATCATCGAAGCAAGGAAAAAGAAGCCGATCGAAACCACCTTTGAGCTTGTGGAAGTCGTAAAGAGAGCCACGCCTGTATCCTACCACTTTCGGAAAATCCACCCAGCAACCAAAACTTTTCAGGCACTCAGAATCACGGTGAATGACGAAGTGGGCAGTTTACGAGATGGACTCAGTAAAGGCTTCAAAGCACTGGCGAAGCACGGACGGATGGCAATCATTTCATTTCACAGTATTGAGGATCGCATCGTTAAAAATTTTTATAGAGATTTAGCAAAAGCCGAAGAAGGAATTTTAATAACAAAAAAACCAATTGTCCCGTCTATTGAAGAAGTGAAAGAAAACCCCCGTTCACGAAGCGCCAAATTAAGAATCATTGAAAGAAGCAACATCGGATAACAATTATATAATCCATGACCGCAGCAATTAAAAACACCATAGACACCTTCGCTCGTAAAGAGAACGTCATTGTGTACGCGCTCCTTTTCTGCCTCTTATCCTTAGGTGCGCTCTACGGATTTCTCGTACAGGGAGCAATCGTCAACGTTGTCCTACGTGAAGACGCACAGAAAGTGATCAGCACCATGACCTCAGAGCTTGGCGCCCTCGAAACAAAATATATCGCCACCAAAAATACCGTCACCCTTGAACTCGCAAGAGAAAAAGGTTTCGTTGATGCAGAAAGCACCACCTTCATCACCAAAACCATCCTTGGAAAAAACACCGTTCGCGGAGCTTTAGAATAACGCGTGCATGCGGACCTTTTCCTTACGACGAATTAGGATCCTCTCTGTAGCGCTCCTTCTCGCGGCGCTGGTGCTTATTGGTAAGCTCTACATGGTGCAGATTGTGCAAGAGGAAGCGTGGAGCAACCGCGCCAACCGACAATATGCGCGACCGACGAACACTCTCTTTGACAGAGGATCAATCTACTTTGAAACAAAAGGGGGAGATCGCATTGCCGCCGCTACGATCAAGGAGGGGTACACCATCGCGATCATACCTAAAGACATCGAAAACGCCACCAGCACGTTTGAGGCAATTTCCGCCATTATCCCCCTTGAGCAAGGAACATTTTTAGCCAAGGCATTTAAAAAAGATGACCCTTATGAGGAAGTTGCCAAACGAATCGACAGGGAAAAAAGTCTCGCCATTGACGCCCTTAACATTCCCGGCGTAAAGATCTACAAAGATCGATGGCGCGTATATCCCGACGGCACCCTTGCGGCTCACACCATCGGCTTCGTGGGGTACAACAACGACAATAAGCTCATGGGTCGCTACGGACTTGAGCGAACCTACGAGAGTGTTCTGGGGCGCGATACTGAAAACCTATACATCAACTTCTTTGCCGAAATTTTCACCGACATCAGTAAAAAAGTAAAAGGTGAGGACTTAGAGGGAAACATCATAACATCGATCGAGCCGACCGTAGAGGCGTTCATCGAGAAACAGCTTAAAAGTCTATCCACTCGGTACAGTCCTGAAGTCTCGGGCGCCATCGTCATCAACCCGAAGACAGGATCCATCTACGCTATGGCAGGAAACCCGTCATTCGACAGCAATACGTTTAATATTGAAAAAAATCCCGGCGTGTGGAGCAACCCATTGGTCGAAAATGTTTATGAAATGGGCTCGATCATGAAGCCGCTCACCATGGCCGCAGGTATCGAATCAGGAAAAATTACTCCAAAAACCACCTACAAGGATGAAGGCTTCCTCATCCTCGACAACAAAAGAATTTCAAACTTTGACGGAAAAGGAAGAGGGATTACTACTATGCAGCAAGTGATCAATGAGTCGCTGAACACCGGTGTTGCATTCGCTGTTTCCAGAATGGGCAAGGATTATTTTGCCGATATGATGCTCAACTTCGGACTCGGTGAACAAACAGGTATTGATCTGCCCAATGAAGCAAAAGGACTCGTCGATAATCTGAAAACCCGCAGAGATGTGGAGGCGGCAACCGCAGCCTACGGGCAAGGTATCGCCATGAGTCCGATCAATATCGTCCGGGCGCTCGGCGCGATAGCGAACGGCGGCGTTCTTGTCCGTCCACATGTAGCACAGAAAATAGAATACTCGGTCGGCCTCAGTAAAACTATCGAACCGGAAATCGGTCGGCGTGTGGTCAAAACGGAAAGTGCCGAAGAGGTGACTCGAATGCTCGTAACGGCTGTGGACACTGCGCTCTTGGGCGGCAAAGCAAAAATGGAGCATTATAGTATTGCGGCAAAAACAGGAACTGCTCAGGTTGCCGATCCGAAAAAAGGCGGGTACTATGAGGATCAGTACCTCCATTCGTTTTTTGGATATTTCCCGGCATATAACCCGCAGTTCCTAGTCTTTCTTTTTATGAAACATCCCAAGGATGCTGGCTTTGCTTCAGAGACGCTGGTAACGCCCTTTGTTGACATCACTAAGTTTTTAATAAATTATTATCAAATCCCGCCCGATCGATAAAATCCTGCAGGATTTTATCGATCGGGAAATCCCAAATCCCAAGCTCCAAATCCCAAACCATGAAAATAATATTCAAAAAACTTATCGTCACTATCATCACCTGGGAATCCAGGATGATTCTTGCCAAATATAAGCCTAAAATCATTGCAGTAACCGGCAATGTAGGGAAAACATCTACCAAAGATGCCATCTATACCGTCCTTTCGACCTCGATGTTTGTCCGCAAAAGCGACAAAAGCTTCAATAGCGACACGGGTGTACCACTCACCATTCTCGGCTGCCCCAACGGATGGACCAACCCGTTTGCATGGCTTTCAAACATCATCCACGGACTCGAGCTCATTGTGGTTACACGCCCGTACCCTAAAGTCCTGATTCTTGAAGTGGGTGCAGACCGCCCTGGCGATATTAAAAACATCGCAGCATGGCTTAAACCAGACACCGTAGTTCTTACTCGCTTTAGCCAGGTGCCAGTACATGTGGAATTTTTCGAGTCGCGAGCTGAGCTCATCAAAGAAAAGGGATACCTTGTAGAAGCACTAAAACCAGGTGGCACGCTCGTCCTCAACTTCGATGATGCAGATGTCATGAATTTTAAAGCAAGGAGTAAAGGTAAGTGGGTAACCTACGGCTTTCAACCAGGAGCGGATATTCTCGGCTCTCACGAAACCATTCAAACTAAAGAGAAAAAGGGTGTGGAGTTGCCAACAGGAGTGGGCTTCCGCATTGACTGGAACGGCAACAGTATGCCCGTGGTGCTGAACGGAGTGTTGGGTTTACAGCATCTCTATCCAGTGCTTGCTGCGGTGGCCGTCGGCTCAACAGAGAATCTAAATATGGTTACCATCACCCAGGCACTTTTGAACCACATTCCGCCCCGAGGTCGCATGAATGTGCTCGAGGGAGTGAACACCTGCACCGTCATTGACGACACGTATAATTCTTCTCCGGTCGCCGTTCATGAGGCGCTTGATACACTTAAAAAAATGACCATAAAAGGAAGGAAGATTGCCGTACTTGGCGACATGCTTGAGCTTGGAAAATATTCAATCGACGCTCACAAGAAGGCAGGGGAGCACGCGGCACAGATTGTTGATCTTTTGATCGTTGTTGGTCTCCGCGCCCTCTACATCAAAGAAGGTGCTCTAGAAAAAGGGCTCGCTTCCAGGAAAATGTTTGTGTTTGAGAACTCAAACATTGCCGCCTCGGAAATTGCGGCGAAAATTAAGAAGGGCGACGTGGTGTTGGTTAAAGGCTCTCAATCCATGCGCATGGAGCGGATCGTTGAGAAACTTCTCGCGGAACCGACAAAAAAAGGAGAGCTTTTAGTGAGACAGGAAGAGGAATGGCTCCGAAGATAGAATTAAGAATGTAGAATTTAAGGGAGACGAATTCTGCGGGAGAAGTCGGGGCTGTCGACATATTTTTCCGCGCGTGCATTGATGTTGAAATATTCCCGCGCCTTTTCGAAAGACAGTGTGGTGTCGATGAGTCCCAAGTCATATGCATATCGGTCAGAATTTTCCGGAAAAAGTATCCTAGGATCAAAAGAAATCCTCTTGGGTGAGATAAGATTTACATGACTGACAATATTGGTAGTGCACGTGTTGGTGAGCGTGTTATAAAATTCAGGCTTTTCCTTGATAGCGTTTGCCCGGAGAAGCATATCGAGGAAAAGCTTTTTCGCATTCTCCGTGGTGGTCTTGACCGGATATACATACACCTTGTCCTTACGATAGTTCGAGCGAAGCTTGACCACGTCCTGCTCATCGGCGATGACGTAGACCAACTCATACTCGCGGAAGAGACCCTTTACCGCGGAGAACGACTCTCCCTTCTCCTTCCTAATCTCGACAGAGATGCTCACGAACTGATCGCCTTCGAACTCAAAACTTAAAAAAGTGTGCGCCGCGCCCCTGAACCCGGAAAATGGTTCGACGATGTAATAGACCTTTTTTATCTGTTCCAGGTTAAATGACTTGTCATAATAACCCGGGGTGAATTTATCAGTGCTTTCATAACGGAAGTTTCGAATGTTGTGGATAGCAGCAATATCTCCTTTGATTTCCGCATGGGCAAGTACGGCCTGATCGACGGTCCAGTCACGATCATGAGACGGAGACTTAAATGAAAGATAGAGGCCGAAGATAATCATGGCGGCAAGGATGATATAACAAAACGTCTTCAATAGTTTTTTGAACATACAGAAAATAATACCACAAAGCAGAACAAGAATTTTGAATACAGGATGCTACAATACAACAATGGAACTAGAAAAAGAACATTGCGTGCCGTGCGAGACGGGAGAAGGGAAGTTGTTGCCCGTGGAAATCGACCTCCTCATAAAAGAGGTGTCGGAATGGCAAGTAGAAAACGACAAGCTCGTCCGTAAATTCAAATTTAAAAATTTCAAAGAAGCACTCGAATTTGTAAACAAAGTTGGTGTACTTGCCGAAACCGAAGGTCACCATCCGGACATCTCCTTCGGTTGGGGCTACGTGACCATCACCCTCTCCACCCACGCCGTCAAAGGCCTCTCAAAAAATGACTTCATCATGGCGAAGAAAATAGGGAAGGTATAATGAAAAAAATCCGTAACTAATAATTACGGACAGTGCTACCTAAACTTTACACAATACTCAAAGTTGGCCTTCTTTTTCGTCGAGGAGATCGAGACGGTTCGAATCTATTTTTGAAAGTTTCATCGAACCATTCTTCTTTCCATTCTTTATCCATCCGACGTCGGATGAAAATTCCACAACCGCGACAGGCTGTTTTGGTGAGAACGGTATCCTGTGGCAAGCTTGAAATGAGGACGTATGTCTCATTTCCATAGAATTGATACCCCCAGCTTCTCAACACTCCTCGCGACATCCAACGTTTTCTCAAACGAGTCTGCAATATAGAGAGTAGTGGCTTCCTCACCGTGACCGGTATTGTGTAGTGCGGTAATAACGTACATTGTTGATCCTTTCTATTCAGAAATTACCATTTAGAAATGATCGTGTCAATGATTATCATTGTATGTTTAAAATTAAGATGAGATAATTGAAAAACTTGCGTCGATGTCATATACTGCAATCTATCGGCCCTATCGTCTAACGGTTAGGACAGAGCCTTCTCAAGGCTTAAATCGCGGTTCGATTCCGCGTAGGGTCATAAACTACGAAACACGAGTCAGCCTGTTTGATGGTTAAGTAACACATCGTTCCAAAAAAATATGAAAATCTACGCCCTTAGACATGGCCTGACCGAATATAACAAACTCGGGAAAACAAACGGACAAATTGTCGACGACCCACTAGCAAAGGAGGGACTGGAGCAGATTAGAAATATTGTGCCACATATGCCAAAAGGAATTGCAAAGATTTACTCATCGGACCTTTTGCGGGCGCGGCAGACAGCGGAACTTATTAACGAGACCTTGCAATTGCCGATAGAATTTTGCAAGGAACTCAGAGAGGTTAATTTAGGGACACTGGCAGGGAAAAGTTGGGACGATATTAACGCGGAGCAAAGTAGAGATGTAAGTCTCGAATATCGAACCTTGAAGTATGATTTTCACCAATTCGGAGGGGAGTCAGTTGAGGATGTTAGAAAAAGAATTTCGACATTAATGCAGATATTAAAGGAAAGGGATGCTGAAAGCGTGCTTCTTATAACTCATGGTGGCATTATTCGATTTCTGTACTTATTTTTTAATCAAGAAAGAACTGAGAAGGTGGAGAATCTTTCAATACATGAGTTTACAGATGCGCAATAATTAACTCCAATGAAACAAATATGAAAATCCCAGCAAAAGTTCCAGAGAATGGTTTTTACTACCACTACAAACACGATCCGAATGGAACAATTAACAACTACGCATACGAAGTAATCGGTGTTGGCTGTCATACGGAAGACGACTGTCGACCAGAAGATGTGAACATGGTGGTCTATCGACCCCTCTACGAAGCGTTCGTATACAAAGCAGGGAGGCTCTTCGATCTGCGCCCGCTCGAGATGTGGATGGGGGATGTAACCAAAGATGGGAAAACATTTCCTCGTTTTCAAAGGATTACCGATCCATCTGTCATAACCGAGTTGGAAAAAATCCGCGATACGATGTATCCGTCACTTAGAGGCAAGGCCTCTAAGTGTATAAAAAGTTAAGGAGCCCGACGTGATGTCGAAGCTCCTGTTGAGGTCTCTTATTTTGCCCTCACTGTCGGCTGGTCCGTTGCGGCATTCACAACGAGCCGCATCTTATTGAACCATAACCGCGCAATCAGATGTTTTCGTTTCAGCGCCTTGGAAGGCGCTGATTGAATGTGAAGGGGCATATGGAGCTGAATGGCTCCACTGTGCGTAGGAGAGGATGCATTCATAATGAGTAGTTCTTTTTGCCCTTTTGTAGAGCTTCTAGTTGTATATTATACCAGTTACAAAGAAATTGTCAATACCATTAGCCGTGAATACAAAAACTCCATTTCCGCTCAACCAGTGGATACGTGAGACAAAAGAGCACGGTACAATGGGTAGGTATCAAGCTAACCCAAACGTACCATGCTCTTTTTGTATTCCCATCATATCGTT
>Ga0209542_10007719_pt1 | contig 20344 bp, 23 predicted proteins | sample RifCSPhighO2_01_FD_184028 | JGI IMG/M metagenome (GOLD analysis project Ga0209542, IMG submission 184028) | Soil microbial communities from Rifle, Colorado - Rifle CSP2_plank highO2_0.1 (SPAdes) (version 2) | ecosystem: Environmental > Terrestrial > Deep subsurface > Rock core/Sediment ...
AGCTATTACATTGGAGCTTCGAAAAGTCTTGAAGGAACAATAAGATACATAAGAAATCAAAAATATGGAGCAGGAAAAGATAGGAAGCAGAAGACTCTCACGTCGTTTATCTAATGCCACCGGTCTTTGACCGGTGGATATTTACTAAGTATTTTAGAATATGCATAAAGACTAAGGAAGAAAATAATTTGTTAGTTAAAGCCTTAAATGAAATAAAGAACGTCACTGTTTAAAATATCCTTTCAAATCAGTTCCTTGGGAAGCTTTGTCTTTATATTCTACTATTTGCTCATCAGTTATTTTTCTAAATAATATTTCTGGCTTGTTTATTTGATGCCTTTCTCCAAAATCTTCTCCTACATCATTCCATCTTCCAGTATCAAGTGGACTATCTGGGAGATTTAATTGGTCCCATACTTTCTGAGAAGTTTGAGGCAAATAAGGTGCTAATAATATCGCTAAAGACTTGAGTAAAACTGCGCTATTATAAAAAATATCGTTTGCTCTTTGAGAATCATTTTTTATGACTACCCATGGTTCAGTATCATTAATATATTTGTTTCCTCCACTAGATAATTCAAGGATTTCAGAATATGCTCTTCTTAATTCAGCTTTTTCAAGCAATTGTTCAACCTTCTCTTTTTTTTCTGTAATTTTTTCTAGTAAATCCTTATCTCTTTGAGTTAATCTATCTTCTGAAGGTCTTGTAATCACTCCATGAAGTCTAGAATGAACAAAATTTAAACACCTATTAACATAATTGCCATAATTACCTATCAGATCTGAATTTACTCTTTCTTGAAAATCTTTCCATCTAAACTCTGAATCGCCAGTTTCTGGTATTACTTGCGTTAAATAATGTCTCCATATGTCTGGCTCTAAACCTAATCCAGGAAGCCTCTCACAAAAAACACCAACTCCTTTGCTTTTTGAGAATTTTTGCTCCTCATAATTCAAATATTGTAATCCTATAACATTCTTAGGTAATCTAAAATCTCCATGTGCAATGACCATTCCGGGCCAGAAAATAGTATGAAAAGGAATATTGTCTTTTCCTAAAAAGTTGTAGATTTCTGAATTTTTATCTTTCCAGAAAGATTTCCAATCTGTTCTTGCTTCTCTTGTGGATGATACATACCCTATTGGTGCATCAAACCATACGTAAAAAACCTTATCTTCAAATCCTTCTAAAGGAACCTTTACGCCATGCCTTAAATCTCTTGTTATACACCTTGGTCTTAAACCTTCTTTTATCCACCCTAATGCAAGACTTTTAACTTGATCTCTCCAAAGAGGTTGAGAGTCTATCCATTTTTTTAATTGTGGAGAAAGTTTATCCAGACTAAGAAACAAATGTTCTGTTTCTCTTATTTCTATATCTCCACCTGAAATTGCTGATCTTGGATTCCTCAATTGTGATGAGTCAAGAACAGAAGTACATCTCTCACATTGGTCCCCGCTAGCTTCTTTATAGTTACATTTTGGACATTCTCCGACCACATATCTATCTGGCAAAAACATATTCTCTTTAGGAGAATAAAATACTTTCATTTTACCTTTTTCAACAAAACCTTTTTCATATATCTCTTTAAAGAATTCTCCAACCGTTTCATGATGTATTGGTTTTGTAGTTCTCGAAAAATTATCATAAGAAATTCCAAACCAATCATAAATTTTTTTGTGTTCTTGGTGCAATCTATCTGAAAACTCTTCTAAAGGCACACCTAATTTAAGAGCAGCTATTTCTGATGTTGAACCATTTTCGTCTGTTCCTCCAACAAAAACTGTTTCATATCCTTTTGATCTACAATATCTTGCAAATATATCTGCAGGTAGGTGAGATCCAACTATGTGCCCTAAGTGGGGAACATTGTTTATGTAGGGCAGGGCCGCAGTTATTAGCCTTCTCAGTTTATTATTCTCTGAGTTTGTTACCATGTATTCTAAATCTTTAACCATGTTTATAAAAGTTACACATAACTACTTTCAAGTCAACAAATTTATCGTAAAATAAATAGAGTTTATTCATCACCCACATTCGACTTAAGAATCATCACCCGTTATTGCGACAGAGAGAAAAAACCCAAAATTTATAAATAAGTATTTTCCAAATCAAATTAAAATGGCACAGGTAATAGTAACTATAAAATTAATGCCTTCTAGTCCAGAAGTTGACTTAAAGAAAATAGAAGAAGAAGCAGTAAAAGAAATTAAAAATTTTGGCGGACAAATTGGCAGAATTGAACAAGAACCCATAGCTTTTGGAATAAAAGCAGTTAAAATCTCTTTTTTCTCAGAAGAATCAAAGTCAAATTTAGATCCTTTGGAAGATATCTTAAGACAAATAGAAGATGTTGAAAGTGTTGAAACAATAGAAGTAAGGAGAGCTTTAATTTAGTTTTTGATTAAACTTTTCTAAAAAGGTTAAAATGGATGAATCTATTTTTACAGAAGAAGAGATAAAAGAATTAAATAAAATATCACAATTGCCTGAAGAAGAGCAAAAAAAAGTTCTTCCTGAATTTCTCAAAAAATTATCACCAGAGCAGTTAAATGTATTAAAGCAGTCCCAGCCCTCTCAATGTCCTTATTGTTTAATAGCTGAAGGTAAAATAAAAGCAAAGAAAATCTATGAAGACAATGAATTAGTTGCAGCATTGGAGATTAATCCAGCTTCGTTGGGACATGCAATTGTTTTTCCTAAAAAACATTTCTCAGTTCTGGCACAATTAAAAGATGTTGGTAATTTATTCAACATAATCAATAAAATATCCTCTGTTTTATTTGAAACTCTAAAAGCACAAGGCACAAATATTCTCGTTTCAAATGGTCCTGCAGCTGGCCAGATAATCCCACATCTTGTTGTAGAAATTATTCCAAGATTTGAAAAAGATAAAATCTCTTTTAATTTGCCAAGAAAAAAAGCATCAGAAGAAGATCTTGAAAAAATATTGTCATTATTAAAAGGAAAAATAGTTCTTGAAAAAAAAGAGCCTGAAAAGCCAAAAGAGCCAATAAAAATTTCTAAAAAACAAGAAAGAATGCCTTAAATAAAAATATTCCCAAAAATCAAAGTCAAAATAGTTCCTATTAAAAAAGAAGGCACAAATGGTACCCCATATTTGATTTTTACTTTTTTTACTCCTTCTTTCATAAATTTCAAGATATCTTTTTTCTCCACTCCTAATTTATCCTTGCTATAAATTAATTTTTTATTGGCATAAATATCATCAACAACCCAGTCGCCATCAGTTAATTCTTCTATATTTACAACCTTATACATGCAGACATTTTCAACAGCCTTTACAAATATCCAGAAATAAATATAAAAAATCAAGAATAAGGAAAAACCAATTAAGATTATTTTTGTAGCTATGTCTTCTGTTAAAAAACCAAGAGTAAAAGACACAATAGCAATAATAAAAGAGATATTTCTTATTACTTTAATTTTTTCTCCTTTTAAAATTTCTTTAAATTCATCTTTAAATTTTTTATAATTTTTAATAGCTAAATAAACACCATAAATAAACCCATAAACTGCCCCGGTAACAAAAATGCCCAATATTAAATTAAGAAAAAATACCCCCTCATCTTCAATAAAAAAAGGCTTGCTCCCAAATATAACTCCTATTGACATTAATAATTTCGTATCTCCGCCACCCCACTGTCTTGTAAAATATAATAAAAGTCCTAAACAAAAAGCAGCTAAAAAACCTAAAACACCATATAAAAAATAAAACCAGTTTTCAAATAAAACAGAATAAAAAAACCTAAATCCAAATCCTGCTGAAATCAAAAAATAATTCAAATAGTCAGGAACTTCTCTTGATTTAAGATCAGTAATAGTGGCAATTAATAATCCAAAAAGTCCCAAAGAAATAAGCAAAATATCACCAAACATAAAAATCAGAAAAACCATATACCTTTATAAATTTTATTTATACCACTTATAACCCATGATATCAATAATCGGTGCAGGACCAGCCGGAAGCCATTTAGCATATTTGTTGGCTAAAAAAGGCCAGGAAGTAAATATATATGAAGATCATAAATCAATAGGAAATCCTGTTCAATGCACTGGATTAGTAACAGATTCTATTCACCAGATATTAAAACTGCCTAAAAAAGTTATTGTGAACAAAATTACAGGTTTTAAAGTATTTTCAAAAAATCATTCTGTTGAAATCAATTTTAAAAAACCAAATATAGTTTTGGACAGGATGAAATTTGACAGATATGTTGCTGAAAAAGCAGAAGATGCAGGAGCTAAATATTTCTTAAACCACAAATTTGAAACTTGTAAATTAAACAAAGATAATGTAGAGTTTATGGTTAATAATAAAATTTTCAAAACAGATTATCTTGTTGGTGCAGACGGCCCATTCAGCCAGGTGGCAAAATCTGCAAGTATATATAACAAAAGAAAATTTATGATTGGTATTCAGGCAAGAGTTACCTTGCCTGTTGAAAACCCAGAAATAATTGAAGTTTATGTTGGCGAAGGCTATTTTGGTTGGTTGGTTCCAGAAGATAAAAACATAGCAAGAATTGGTACAGCTTCTTACAAAAATGCAAATTTCTTTTTCAGGTCTTTGTTAAATAAAAGAGCTTTAAATGTAAAAATACGTGAATATCAATCTGGGGTAATTCCTATGTATGACCCAAAACAAAAAATACAAAATGGCTGTGTATTCTTGATTGGTGATGCTGCTTGTCAGACTAAAAATCCTAGTCATGGCGGCATAATACAGGGCATGATTGCTTCCCAGTTCTTGGTAAAAGCAATTACAGAAAATAAAAACTATAAAAGATTATTAAAGCCGTTAAGAAGAGAATTAAGATACAACTTATTTATAAGAAGGGTTTTAGACAAATTGTCAGAAAATGATTTAGACAAGCTTTTGCTTTTAGTTAAAAAAGCTAATGTAAGAAAAATTTTAGAAACTTATGATCGTGATTTTCCTTCTAAGTTGCTATTTAAATTATTGGTAAATGAGCCTAGATTAATCTCATTTGCTAAGTTTTTAGTTTAAAATAAAAGAAAAAAATAAGAAAATAAACTAATTTCTTTTCTTTATTCTGACAGCTGTAGGCGTCTCACTTTCAGGCCCTATTGTTATAGGTTTTCCAGAAACTTCCAGGAATTTCTCTAAATTTCTTTCCTTTAAACTTCTGTCTTTTCTTCTTGTTTCTGTAAAATTGAAAGGAGTTTTTTCCCCGTTTATGTTTAAGCCTACTAATTCTCCAATTTCACTTATAGAGATGAAGTATCCATTAGGCTCAACTAAAACACCCTCATATTCTTCAGAAACTCTGAAAGTATTAACTTTTTCAGGTTTAACTTGCTTATCTTCTCTGCATCCCCTCCCAAGCAGATAAGCTGAACCAAAAATTAATGCTCCAGCTAAACCGAAACTTAGATTCCTTGCTGTGAAGTATGAACTCATATTTCCACTCATATTTCCTCCAATGTAATGACCATTTCCCCCGTTTCCATTATACAGATTAAGGTAAGGCCTTAATTTTGGTTTAATCAAATTAATCCGCTTTTGCAAATTAACTTTACCCATAAGTTTGTTAAAAAGAACAAATATATAAAGCTTTCGTTAATGTTACTACTTATAAATAATTATAAAATTCAAGCTATTAATCAAGCCAGTAAGATTTATATAAATGAAACCTATTCTTTTAAAATATGTTTAAAGGCAAAAGAGGAGCTGTTGAATCAGAAACAATACACGTAACCGGCCTTGTAATATTAATTGCTATTGTTATTATTCTTTATATGTTTTTAATACCTCCAGAAGCACAAAAGGACATTTTAGAAGGCAGGGGGATTGGGGACGATTTTGATGATTTTACTTCTAGAAAAACAGGGGAAAGAAGAGATGGTGAAACCTTTTTATTAGAAACTCCTGGTTTTTTATTTCCTCAAACAAAAGATACTGAAATAATTAAATTATCTCCTGTAAATTTGTTCACCAAAACATCTCAAAAGATAATTAATCTCGCAAGTTCTGTATCAGTTTCAAGATCTCTTGTAAATAACAATTATCAAGATTTAACTTTTTCATTAACAAACCCAGAAAACTCAAATAAATTAAGATTATTTTTTAACACATTGGAAAGCAAAGGCTCATTACAAATTTATGTAAACAACAGATTAGCTTTCAAGGGAACTCCAACTTCAGAAACTTTGCCTTTAGAGCTTCCAATCCAAAATTTAAAAACTGAAAACATAATAAGGATAGAATCTTCGTCTCCAAATTGGAGATTTTTGTCAGTAAATAGATATGAATTAAAAGATTTAAAATTAATCAAGGAAGAATTGTCTGAAAATATAAAGGAAACAAGAACATTTTCTTTATCCAAAAACAAAATAAAAAAAGCAACCTTGTCATATTTTATAAATTGTTTAAGAGATACAGATAATCAAGGTTTATTAAGAGTTTTTTTAAATGAATTTAATGTTCATTCAGCCCAAGTAATTTGTGATGCTTCTGAGCAAAATATTGATATTTCAAGAGATTATTTTGAAGATCAAAACACATTATCATTTGAGAAGAATTTTGGCGATTTTATTTTAGAGCAGATTGAATTAAAAACTGAATTGGAAAGAAAATCTCCAACATATTTCTTTGATGTTGATGAAGATGACTTAGACAAGGAATTTACATTAAGAATGCATTTAGTTCCAAATGAAGATGATGAAAGAAGCTCTGCAACAATTTTAATTAATTCAAATTCAATTACTCTAGATACAGAGAGAAATATATTCTCTAAAGACATATCTGCATTTATTAAAGAAGATGAAAACTTCATTAAAATAATTCCAAGAAACGAATTTGAAGTTATTTCCTTGGAAGTGTTTGCAAAATAATTTATTAAAAAGAGGTAGATAATGGCTGATGATTCTGAACTTAGTGAACAAGAGAAATTAGCTCGGGCGCAAAGAGAAGAGCTGGAAAGACAAAAAACTGCGAAAGAGATAGAAGAAACAAAAAATAAAATAAAAGAATCAAAGAAAAAACAAGATGAAGATTATAAAAGTTCATTTAGGGGAAAAGTATTAAGCCCAAGTATAGATGATTTAAAAAGTGGAGATTTTAAGAGAATTTTTCTTCTCCCATTTATTTTACCATTCAGAATAATAAGTTTTTTTATAAATTATAAGTATTTTTGGTTATTTTTTATTCTAATTATAGCTTTTTTCATATGGCTTTTTATAATGAATCTATTAATTGGGGGGGGAATTTCAGTTTTTGGAACTCAGTTCGATATTTTGCTGTCAAAAACACCTATAAGTGCAATCACCACCCCGGTACGTACTTTCTTTGAAGAGCCTGTTGGAACTGTAGCTCAATATGGAACATTTAAACCACCAGAAACAGTGGAAAAAAGAAAACCTCAAGGAGTAGAAATTGAAAACTTCCATGCAAAAAAATCAATTCATAGACCAGAATTAGATAAAATAGAAACAGTTGCAAATGTAAAAATTTATGCTTTAGAAGATTCTCCAACCCAAGTAAAATTTTCTTGTAAAAAAGAAGATCCACTTTCTACAGATTTATTTACTGGTGGAGAATCACATGAAAAAATAATTATTTCTGGCGAATTAGATAATTCAGATTCTGTTTATGTTTTTGAAAATCAAGATAAATCAGTTTATGTACAATGTGAATTTGAGCCTTCAGGCAAAATAGCTTATGATGTTTTCGGAAAAATAGACAGGCAAAAAACGATCCAGGAAAAAATAACTTTAACTGCGGTTTATGAAAATTTTATTGTAAGATCAAGATTAAAAGTTTATACACTCTCTAAATCTGTTTTAAATAGTTTAGAAAGCAGAGGTTCAAATCCATTTAAAGAATTTAAAATTAATGATCCATTAATCTCTTCAGACAGGTCAGTAATATCAGAACAATTAAGAGCAGGACCAGTTCTTTTATCCTTGATTTTATTAGACTCTCAACCATTAACAAATGGGCCAAGTTATCTTTTAGGTCTTGAATTATATAATGATAAATTTGGTTGGAATGGTAAAATCTCAAATTTAAAATCATTAAATATTTTTTTGCCGAATGGTTTTTCACCAGCAGAAGGAAGATGTAATGAATTTTCTTATCAAAATGATATTTTAACCTTAAAAACAGAAGTATTAAGGCAGTTTGCAGAAAAAGAGATTGATCAAGAAAGATTTTTCTGCGATTTTATAATAGATTCAGCAGTTTCAGAATCTTTAGACTTTTCATTAATTAATGCAGAAGTTAAATTTGATTATGCTTTCGAAGAGTATACAACAGCAACAATTTCTCAAGGTTTAATCCAGAGTACAACCAAAGTAGGGGAAGTAAATGCTTAATTTTCCGTAAACACTTTTTAGAAAAGCGTTTACGGAAAAACGGATAATCTTTTGAGAAAAGCGTTAATGGAAAGATAATAATTAAAAACTTTTTGGGAAAAAGTTTTATCAAAAAATACTTAAATATTTATAATTTCTTTAATTTTGATGATCTCAGAAAATGATAAAAAAAGACTAGAAAATATAAAAGACGGTCTTAAATCTATTGAAGCTAATCTCGATAATTTGGGTTTTGTCTATAAACTAGCTGGCAACTTATTTAGGTTCTCTGATAGTTTAGAAGACAAGAATTTGAAATCTAGTCTAAAAGGAGAGCTGGCAAAGATTATGCAAACTAAATATAAAGAAGAAATTCAACAAGCAGTAAAATCCATTTTTAGTATAATATCAGAAATATCAGAAACAGAAAAAGAAGAAACAAAAGAAATCAGTAAAAAATATATTGATGTTAAACAAGAAGCCACATATAGATCAGAAAGATATGAAGAAGATTGCGAGAAATATTCTTTATATACTAAAAATATTATTGAAGTTGAAAAGAAAATTTTAGATTCGCCTTATTATCAGAAAAAATTACATGAAAAGATTGAAAAGCATAAAACCTGGAAAGAATATAGACATGCACGATTAACAGGGAATTTAAGAATTATGTATTTATATAATGAAAAAGAGAAAAAAATAACTTTTGATGCTATAATCACAAAAAATGAATTTGATAAAAGTTAATGTCTTTCAACAGTGTCTTTAATGTGTGCTCTTAAAAACGGAAGCATATCATCAAAGCCAGCCAATGAAAAACTCGTAGATACAAAAGTTTTTTTCTCATCTCCTTGAGACCACTCTTTAGATTTAACCTCTATTAATTCTCTTGCAATCTGATTATCAAGAGTTCTCAAGAAAGCAATTCTTTCTTCAAAATAAGGTGTTTTAATAGAATAACCCATAAATAATTTAGGTATACTAGGCTCAGAATCTGTTAATTTATGCCTAAAAGAAGAGTTTGAAATATCATCTCCATAACAAAGCAATTCGTCTTCTCTCCCTCTTGACATATCCAATACATCGTAATCTACTTTATAAAACCAGCCTTCAAATTTAGCATGTTCTCTTTCTCCATAAACTGTTTTTTTTCTGTCTTTTGCTAGCCTATGAAATATATCTTCTAATTTTAATCTGGATTTAGGATCAGGGCTAACTAACATAGACTTATTTAATTTCTTAGACATAATAACTTTTGCGGAACTTTTCATATCAAAACTTCTCAAAATTTAATTTATAAAGCTTTTGTTATATTACTATATAGTGGTTAAATATAATAAAATTTAAATACTCACAATTAAAGAAAATTTATATGGTTGAATCGCTTAAAATACAATTAATGGAAGATAATACTATTAGCAGATTAAATAAAACAGCGAGAGATAAAGAAAAAACCGAATTAGAAAAAATAGCAGATGAATTTGGAGAATTAGTAAAATATGAAAGAGTAAATCCGTCTCTAGAAGACATAGAAGGTAGTGAATTTACCTATGGAACAGAAAGAGAATTTCTTTATTATGGGGATGAAGGATCTTGGATTACTGCCTACAATGAAGTTGGACAGAATGATAGAAGTATCGAATATTTAGTGGATTTAAAAAAGTTAGATTTGTATATTTCCCAATTAAGCAAATCAGGAACCAAATTTATCAAAAGCTTGGTAGATATTTTAAAAAGAACACGCCAAGCTAATCTTGATCAAGCTGAAGAGGAATCAACTGAGAAGTCTTTCGTGGGTAGAAATTTAAAAGTTGGTAATTATGATGATTTACCTGAATTAATTAGAATTAATTCAGAATTAAGTAAATAATTTTAAATTTTATCTAACTCATTATGAGTTACAATAGTTTCAAAATTAAGTTTCTTTTTAGGTTCATATAAATAAATTATTCTTAAACTATCAGTTAATCTAGCATGCCTGCAATTCTTTCCCCAAGTTTCACTTTCTATAGACTCATGCAATTTCTCCTGATAAAAGGGAGAATTTATTATTGACAACTAAAGTTCCTGATTGGCTAGCACTACCACCATTAAGATCATTAACTTTTACTTCTAAAGGAAAACTTCCTTCTTGTGCATTTGGCCAGATTACACTGCCATCATTACTATTAATAGTCATTCCAGTTGGTGTTCGGGTTAAGGAAAAATTTAAAGAATCTCCATCAGGGTCAGTAGCATCTACTTTAGCAAAATAATTGTCTTCTTCATCAGCATTTAATTTTAAATTTGAAATTATAACTGGGTTTCTGTTTTGGGGCTGGTTAGTTGGTGGAGGAACAGGGTCATCAGAACTACCTCCTTTACTACACCCAAAACCAGTAAGTACTGTTAACAAACCATAAGCAGCATAATCAATTATTTTAGAACTTCTACATATCTTTTACTTTTGGTGAAGTTTTTTCCAAAAGGTTCTTTTAATTTATTTTCAAGGCTCATTTTAGTAATTATGATTTAAACATTATTAAACGTAAATATTTAAATCTTTCTAATAATAACTAATAAGTAGTAAATAAGAAGATTTAAATAGTATTATTTTTATTACTTAAATATGGTGAATTTAGAGGATATAACCAAGGGATTTAGTAAAGAAGAGTTTACAGAAATACTGAAGCATGCAACAAGATTATGTTCACATGGATATTTTACAGGAGTTAATTTCATTAAATCAGAAATACCTTTACCTAAGGAATCTGTAATCGTTCATTTTTTACAAAATAGTAAAAAACATTTGGAAGTCGTTCAAAACAAAATAAAAATAAAAACAATAATATTGCCAAGAAATACATTTTATTTTTTAGACCCAAAATATTTTGAAAAACCAAGTTTTGATGAAGATTATAAAAATTCCAAATTTTTTGATGAAACTTTTTCTGAGGTTTCCTCAGCTAAAGCTAAGGAAAAAAAAGAAGGAATTAGTGTCGAAGTTCAAGAATTCGATCTTTTAATTCCTTTAAATGTGTCTAACTTAGAAGAAACTATTAAGATTTTAAAGGAAGCTGATGAAGAACAATTAACTCAATGGATGGACCCTGTTGTAATTGTAAAATCGAAAAATAAGTTAATGACACTTCCTGGATTTGTAAATGATAAAACTTACGTTAGTTTAGAAAGAGATTGTGAAGAGATTTATGCTATACTTCATGATAAAGAACATTCAGAAGCTTTAGAAAAGTATTATCAAAAATTATGTAAGAATAAACCAAAAATAGGAAAATTAGATGAAACTTCTTTAGTTTTTAATATTAGCCAAATAAATAATGAGTTCTTACAATATATATTAAAACAAATTAAACCCCTAAAGTCGATTGAGTAATATCTTTTAATTCTTTTTTTGAATATAATCTAAGTAATTTCGGATTACCAACTCTAACATCTTGCTCATATAATTTTTTTAGATTATCAGCAGTTTCGCCAATATGAATATGGTATTCATATTTTGCATATCCCAAAGTATGTAACCATTCACTAACTAAAATATTATCTGGTAAATTAGCTAAAAAATCATCCAACTTAGCATATTCTTCCGGAATTATAGCTTCAATTTTTAGTTCTGGGTCTTGAAGCGCTTTCTTAAGCATTTCTCTTAATTTCATAAATCTATCTATGTTCTATGGTATATAAATAATTCTAATGGCATCATATATGTATTGTTCAAATTCATTCAGAAAGAATAAAAAGTCCCAAAGAAGTAGATTAAATATTATTAAAATTCTTAAATTTTGAGAGGAAAAAAGATTGTAAATCCTGGTAGTTATATAATTATATCTGGAGAAGAAACTAAAACAGGAAAACCAAGTTCTCAAGAAAGGTACTTTAAATTCTAGCCAAGATCTTATTTTGAGGATTTAAAAGAAAAATTAAAACCACAACCAACTAATTCTTATTAAATAATTAAGTTTAGAATCTTCTTATGGGGAACCAGAAGCCAGTTGTTGATGAAGCCCTATGACAACTAAAGAAAAAGATTTATTAAAATATAAATAACTAAAATATTGATGAAAAATGCTTTTTATATTGCAGATTATGTAATTATAGGTATTGATTTTGACGGCGTTCTTGCCCAAGGCTATAAAACAAAAATAAAATACGCAAAAAAATTGTTTAATCTCGATCTTAATATTAACCAGACAAAAAGAACCGGGTTTAACAACTTAATTAAATCAATGGGAAGAACAGATATAACTTATGATGATTTAATTAAAGAAATAATGGGAAAATATACTTTAGAGTATGAAGTCCCTAAATATTGCAAGGAAGTATTAACAAAACTATTTTTAGAGAATTTTCGATTTGCTGTAATAACATCTAGAACAAATGAAGAATATCCATATGCCAAGGCGTTTATAAAAGATAATTATGGTAAATTAATTTCGAATATACACAACGAAAGCTCACACCCGAACTTATTAAACAGATGGAGAATTAAATTTAGAAAAAAGTATTATTTTGTAAAAAAATTAAAGCCAAGGATTTACATTGATGACGATATTAAGAAATTAAAGGCTTTAGAAAATTATCCTGTCGAGTTGTTTTATTGCAGGCAACCAGAGAATCTTGATAAAAATTTGAGTACAATAGATAAAATAAGGATTAATGAATTTAGCGACTGGAAAAACTTTTATGATATAGCAATTCAATTAAAGGAATTACATGAAGCTATTTGCTGGAAATACAATATTATAAACAAATTTGCAAATGCTATTGAACTATATAATCAAGTTCATGGGATGACAAATAGGCAAAAACAAAATTTAATTAGGGATTATAGACAGCAAAAAACAGCCATGGCAACCTAATTATAAATTAATTTCAGCAACTACAGGAAAATGGTCTGACAGCTGATTTGTTTCCTTTGTTCTTATTATCTTTGCCTTGCTTAATTTTTTAAATAAGTTTTTTGTAATAAAAATATAATCAAGCCTTAATCTGCCAAAATGATTTTGATCTTTGTTATATTTTGTAGGGACAGAATATTCAAAAGATTTAGAAAATTTCCGTACAGAGTCTATAAACCCTAATTTCGTTATTTTGTCTATTGCTTCTTTTCTTAATATTCTCTCACCGAACTTATTAGACTTAATTTTTTTCATAGCTTTAAGTAATCTCGGCTCATTATAGTTATCTTTGGAAGATAGAGAATTTAAGTCACCCATAAAGATAACCTTTTCTTTTTTATTTACATAATTTTTAATTATATCAATTTCTTTTAATCTTAAATCCTCACCCATAGAATGTAGATGGGTTAAAATAATTGACAATTTTTTATTTTTAATAGATATACTTGCTTTTATCATGCCAGTTTTAAAGTTCTTAGAAATAATTACTCTATCTGTTAACTTATATTTGGAAAATAAACCAAGATTATAACCACTGCTTGCTTTGCAAAATATAGAATGATTAAGATCAGTTTGTTTTTTAAATTTATTTAATTTACTAAAATTATTTTTATCCCATTGATTTAATTCTGATAGACCCAAAATATCAGGCCTTTCTTTTTTTATAAAATTAATAACTTTTAGAAATTTGTTTTTTTCTTTACAACCTTCGTACAAATTAATATATATTATTTTAAATTTCACTTATAAAATGAAGATAATACTGCTTAAATTATTTACTAAACTAGTTTTTTCTAAAACAACGAGTTCCACTAGTCTGTGACTAGTGGGCAACAGACAAACGTAAACTATTTCTTCTTTAAAATTAAATAAAAGAACTAGTGCAATGACTATTTGCACTAGAACCAGTTAGATAGTGTGAACTAGTTCTTGCAGCTTAATAAAACTTTCTAGGAGGCGATTTTTATGAGAAAAACAGAACCAGTTAGATACAGCTCTGCAGTAGGAGAAGCTTGGATGCACTGCATGTTCAAAACAAAATATGCTCACAAGATTTTTGACGACGAATTATACAGAGAAGCAGCAAGAACATTGCTGCTTGAGTCAGCTTATGAAGCTGAAATAACAATCCAGGAGATTGGATTTGACAATAATCATGTTCATTTCCTGGCTGATATTGGAATGTACTCAAGAGATGAAGTTGCTAAAAATTTGAAAGGTCCAACAGCAAAAAGATTCTTTGAATATTTTCCAGAACTTAAAAGACCAAAACATCTAGGGGGAAAATTTTGGGATTCAGGATTATGGAACCCAAGCTATTACATTGGAGCTTCGAAAAGTCTTGAAGGAACAATAAGATACATAAGAAATCAAAAATATGGAGCAGGAAAAGATAGGAAGCAGAAGACTCTCGCGTCGTTTATCTAATGCCACCGGTCTTTGACTGGTGGATATTTACAATCCAAGATTTTATATAATTAAAAATATTTTTGAATTAAAATGAACTTAGAACTAAGAGTAAAAAATTCAGAAGTGGGACAACCACGAGTAAAAGTCGAATTTTCGGAATATGTGATATATTCAGGTATTAAGGAAAATTATCATGAATTTTTAAAAATAACTTCTGGTGGAGTTGAATTATCAACAAAGTTCCCTAAGTCATGTATTAAATCAATTTCTGTAAATCTTGGGGAAAGAAAACCAACTATAGTGTTTAATGATGAGGTTAGATTTTACGGTCATAGTCTGCCCACAACTAAACCAATTACTTTTGGTAAAAGAGTAGTCGGAGCTCTTTTTTCGTATAAATCTGGAAATTTATTTTCTAATATTTTAGGAATTAGTGAAGAGGTTTTTTTAAGTATAGCCTGGAGATATATTGATATGATATTGACCAGAGATGGTAAGCCATTAATTGAATTTTTTGAAAGACCGGATTATGACTATTATGAAGATATGTAATCATTTACATTCTCTATATTATTTTAAATAGCTATCAAAATTAATAAAAATTTCATTGTTAAACGCAAATTTTGCACTATATTTTAAGATAGTTAGCTTTTATATTTTTCAAAACTAAATTATAATTAATTCTTTTTGCTTTTTTATAAAGTCTTATTTCTTCCTTCTTGTCTGTGTTAAATTATATAGTCAAAACATTATTCACAACAGTTTTAGGTAGATAAATAGGAACGGGGTTAATTTTAAAACCCAAAATTTGAGTGGATTTTCTCAAAAAATGCATATTGCCGGCATAAATCAAATATTTATCTGCCTTTTCTTCTTTAATAATATCAAGAAATCTCTTAGCCATTTCTTTATCTCTATATTCAACATTTTCAAAATCATAATTTTCTAGACATTTAAGAACTACTCCAACACCATACAATCTTTCATACATCAATAAAATATCATCATTTATTCTACTATCAGAAATTGCATTTTGTAGATATTTTGAAGCAAAAAGTTCTTTTTTGTTTATTTTAGCTCTTAAATATACATATAAAACTTCTTCTGCTTGTTGAGGAAGCTCTAAACAAAAGATTATTTTATTTTTTTTAAGAATTTGTTTTACAATATTAAAAGTAAATTTAGTAATCCTTTCGTTCCGTGAATTTCTCCTATAAATATATACTTATATTTTTCTATTAATCTTTTAATTTGTTCTTTTTTCATTTAAATCTAGTAAAAACTCTTTAAGTATGACTCTCGGTTTTGTTTTAATTATCTTATCCCAATCAATATTTTTTTGTTTTTTAAGATACTCTTCTACAATATAGTAACCTATTGTATAACCAACCCATAAGGGATACTTGCCGGTTCCAAAAAATACCCCTCTGTATAATTTATCACTTTTTGAATCTAGTTTATTTTTTAGTTTTTTAAGTAATAAAATAGATTCTTTTTTTGTAACTGCTTTCGTCCAAGGCGCTCTTTTACCACCAACAAAAAATTCTCTGAAATGCTCTGCTATTCCTTCGTAAACAAAACATTCACGTAAGGTGCTTTGTCCATAGTAGTTTCCTAAAATATGAGCAGATTCATGAGCAACAGTTTCTTTTAATTCTCTTCTCCAATTTTTTATTTTTGGGTTAATATATATTAAAATAGTATTTTTCCAAGTTGTAATGCCACTAACACCACCCATCTTCTTAGAGATAAATTCATCTTTTGTTGGAAAAACAAAAATATATATCTTTCTTCTTAATAATTTAGAATATGTTAACAATGTTTTTTCAATGATCTTGCATATTTCTACAATATCTATACTTTTAGAAGGAACTCTGATTTTATAAGAGAGTAAATTATTTAAAAACCAATCTTTATTTATAAACCCAGCATATCCTATTGAATTTATAAAGGGGGTTTCCTTTAAAATAGATTTAATAAATTCTTTTTCGTTTTTTTTACGATAATCAAAATACAAAAATACTTCAGCAATTACTTTTCCTTTTTTATTATTTATTTTATATTTTTTCATGAGTCTTAATTTTTTTACCTACACCAACAACATAAATTGGGATCTCAGTTTCTGTAAGATCAAGAAGTTCTGCAACAGAGTCATTCACAAAACCACTAACTGAACAAGAACCTATCCCTAAATCTGTACAAACTAGATGAACATTTTGTGCCATATGCCCTGCTTCAATTAATGAGAGCTGATATGCTTTAGCACCATATTTTACTTCTGAACGTGAAATAACCGAAGTGAAAATAATTGCCGCAGCAGGATTATCTAAGTAAGGTGAAATTAATTCTCTTCTTCTCACCCTTAAATCTTGGTCTAAAAGAAGCTCTAGTTTTTCTCTTTTGATATTATAATGATAAGCCCCTAGGTTCAACCCATTTATATTAAAAGAGATAAAATAGATCTCGATAGGAAATCTTGCTCCACCAGAGGGATAAGTTCTTCTTTCAGGAATTCTTTTTGAATCTACAATTCTGCACGATCTCAAAACTCTCGCAATTTCCTCTAATTTTAAAGGATTGTCAGAAAAAACTCTTGTTGATTCACGCATTTTTAATAAAGTTTCTAATTGATTATCGCTATTTTCTAATTTAGGTAAATCAATTGAAGGTAATCTTGGGTATTCTTTATAAAAAACATGTATCCAAGATATAGGATCCTCTACATTCTCAACTTTATCTTCAGAACCTTTCTCTAATTTAGTCTTCTCATAAAATCTTTTAATATCTTCTATCATTTTCTACATAAATGGATGTGGTTTTAAAAATTTATCTTCTTTAATACTTCCATGATGGACGCTATACAATGCTTTTGCATCTTCATTAAGATACAGAGGGTGTAGCTCGGGGATTATAACTTTTAATGCCTTATACCCTTTATCTCTAATTATTGGAATAGTTATATCAGCAGTAAAAATATGATATCCCTTAGATTGCAGAATAGCTAAAGCATCTTCAAAATCTATTTTTTGTTTATTTAATTCATCAAAATCTATTTTATCAGAAGAATTAAGCCAAAAATTTAAATCTAAAATTTTCTTTTTATCAGACCAAAATAAAAAACGATCTTCTATAGATTGAATCCTTTCTATTTCACTATTTTGTTTTCTCTTTATTCTAGAGGCGCGTCTGCTTTGAATAGATTCTAAAAGCGCATCTTTTATAGCCCGACTATAATTAAGAGATGAACGTGATCCTGTATTAATAGCAGGACCAATACCAGTGTCATCAATGGTTATTACTAATACGCTTGGAATTTTAAGATCCGTAGTTACATCAAAAATATTAGGTTCTAATTGATATCTCTGAAAATATTCAACTAGTCTTTTAATTTCATCTGGTAGATTTACTATTTTTCTTATTCTTCTTTTCGTAAGATAAGCTGATATACAAGCATCCCGTTCTACAACTTCTAAAAACCCAGCAGAAAAAGCGTGTTTATTATCAAAAGGGCCCAAAGCAGCTCCCGTGCTGATTCTTTCTTGTCGTATAGGAAATTCTTCGTTAAACTCCGAGGATAAAAATACCAACTGGGCTGGAATCATAATTGTTTTTTCATTTAAATCTTTAACAGGCCACCAAATATATTTCTCTTTTCTGACTCTTTCTATAAAAGAAACTCTATCTTCAATTTGTTCTTCAGAATAACAACAAAATAAAACTGGGTCTAAAAAGCCTGGTTGAAAATCATATTTTCTTACAGTTAAATTATTCCCAAAATGTTTTTCTAAACAAAATCTTTCCAAACATTCACCTAAAGATTTTATTTTTGCTTTTGTTCTGTTAGTATCAAAACCCTGACCAAAAATATCATTTATTTTTAAAGAATCTTCAATATCTTTTTTTAGGAAACAAAAATATCCTGGTATTTTAGGTTCATCTGTAATCAAAACCATTTCTTCAACAGGATTTGTTAATCCTATATCATTTAAAGAAATCAGATCTTCATCTAACGACATAAAATTAACACTTAAACCTTATCTTCTAAAGTTTGGGGTTTAATGTTGCTATTTGCACGGCAACTAGTTCCTCCACCACCATTACCACCCTTACATTTACCGCCACCACCCTGTCTAGACTTACAACCTGCTAGAATTGGGTTTCTTTCTTCCCCCAAAAAATAAGGTGCATCCTCAATAATTGAACTAACTTCAAGAAGTTCTTGTTGTGCAGCATTGTCTTGAGAACCAACATAGTCTGACTTTAATTCGTATTTTTCCCCCATAATTACCCCCTATAGTTTGTATTATTTGTAAAGTAGTAATATTTTTTATATATAAATATATGTTGTAGCGATATAGACAACAGCCAAAAACAAAGAAATTTACCTTATTCTATAATCATCAAGATTAGCATCAGGAATGCCGTTTATGCTTTTGTTTCCAGGAGGTCTTTTATATAATATTTTTCCTGCATCTTTATCTGGTTGTGTATAATCTGTAGGTAAAGGATTTCTAATCGGGCTAAGATTAGTTGCATTTAAAATGGATAATTCTTTATTTGAGTGCCCAAAAGCCCCAGTTACATGAAAAGATTCATGTCTCATTTTTCTATCATTTGAATCATTTCTTATTCTAATGTAAGCTGAAGTTATTTCATCATTATTAGTATATGCTCCAGCCTCAGTATCGCTTCGAGTATCATTCCAATAAACAATAATTGTATCTGGGTCTTGAAGAGTTGGTATCGGACCAGTTCCTATTTCTGGTTGGAGATTTTGAAAATAAGAATTTATAATTTGAGGTAATTCACTTTTTATTATCTCAGCCATACGATTTACTTGTTGTTGATTAGTTGCTGGTTGTCCAAGCAGAACTCCACTTTGATTTCTTACAAGTCCATCTTTATCTAAATATATCCTGGGTTGATTATTTTTCCACCTTTTTGTGGGATTATTAATACCATCTCTCATTATATCATCAAAAAAATCCATATTAAAACTAGTTGGAATTAATTCAAGATCAACATTATTTTCATCTTTAGTTGTTTGAATACTTCCTGCTAAATGAGTATTATAATTTGTATGAACTATTTTTACTAACCAATTTCTACTAGTAGGTATTCTTTGATGAACATAATTTCCTTGCGAATCTGTTCTTACAGTATAATCAGCAACAAAGTTTCCATTATCTCTGTGTCCTAGAATAACATCAGCTCCCTGAACAGAATTTCCATTTAAAATATCATTAACTCTTCCTGAAATATCATCAAATTTGTTAATTACTTTTAATATGTAATTTTTGCTAGCACTTCCGCCCTTTCCATCCAAGACCTCAACATTAACTCTATGATCTCCTGTTGCTGGATTGCTCCATGAAATATCTCTTCCTGTATTTGTCATCCCATTTGGTTTCTGAGTTAAATTATAAGTTAAAACATCATTGTCTTGATCAGAAGCACTTATTTGTGCAGCATAAGATGTTGCTTCATCAGCATCAGGCAAAGAACTTGTATTAATTATAGGGTTATTATTTTGTGGCTGGGGATTTGGGTTAGGGCTTGGGCTAGGTGCAGGATCTTCACTTCCACCTCCGCCACAAGAAGATAAATAACTAGGAACAAATAAACTTCCTAAGGTTGTAAAACCTATTCTAAGAACATCTCTTCTAGTAATTTCCTTATTTGTTAAAAATTCCAGATC
>Ga0209542_10007721_pt1 | contig 20340 bp, 23 predicted proteins | sample RifCSPhighO2_01_FD_184028 | JGI IMG/M metagenome (GOLD analysis project Ga0209542, IMG submission 184028) | Soil microbial communities from Rifle, Colorado - Rifle CSP2_plank highO2_0.1 (SPAdes) (version 2) | ecosystem: Environmental > Terrestrial > Deep subsurface > Rock core/Sediment ...
CGGGCGTTCATCGCCTCGCCGAACGGAGCCCTGACCATCGTTAAAGAAAATACGCACATTATTATTTCGGAGCTTGGAGCAAACGGCAATCAAACACGGCTCACGCTTTTGGGAGGAGCGATACGGGCTCGCGTAGAGCGTCTGCTCTCGGGCGACGAGTATTATACGGTGCAGTCGGGCGACATAGTAACGTCCGTCCGCGGCACTGAATTTGAGATTGAGCGCACCGGGGCGGCGACTGCAGTAACGGTAGTGCAAAGCGAGGTGGCGCTCACAGCTATTGAAACAGCGGCGACCGATGGGGCGCAGAGCGTTGTTTATGTCGCTTCGGGAGAAAAGATAACACTTGATGATGGCGCGCTTCTAGGTGAAGACGTTGCACAAACCAAACGCACACTCACGAAAGAGGAGTTAGAAACGCTTATTGCAGAAAGACCCGATTTCGGCTTCATACAAAGGAGCGCTGCACTCGGACTTATTGATTCGAGGGCGGCGGAGGATGCTTCGGTTGCGGCCGGCGCACTGCCCGGCACGCCCTTGTACGCCTTTAAGCAATTCGTTGAATACGCGGCAGTAGCGACTACCTTCGGAGAGGACGCGAAGGCGCAACGCCATCTCGCACGTGCGGAGAGGCGTTTGTTTGAAGCACTCGCGCTTGCGGAGAGGGGGGATCCGTCTGCCGAGCGGGCGCTTGAAAAGTATCAAGAATCGCTTTCGGATTTTCTTTCCGCCGGAAACCGTACCATAGAGAGCGATGTGCGCGAATTAATCGCGCGTTCTACGCTCGCGCATCAAGAAGTGCTAGACGCGGTTCTTGAAAAAATTCCCGAACAAGCACGCACGGCGGTATTGCACGCGCAGGCGGTGTCCGAACAGGGGCACCTAGAGGCAGTGCGCTCGCTCGGAGCGGTGGCGCCGGAGAGGGCGTTTGGCGTTGCGGTAGAGTCCATGGAGGCGAATATGCGCTCCGCGCAAAAAGAAAGCGTGCAACGCAACAGCGTAAGCACGTTCAATACACTGCGTCAGTATGACAGGATGACGCGCGTGGCATCCGATATCGTATTAGAGGGGCGCTCTCTTGACCTGAACGAGCGCTATGCGGACGAACTGCACAGGTCGCTTACCGCCATAGAAACGCTTGATACGCTATCGCCGTCTCTTTTGCCCGGCATCACTCGTTCCATTGACGAGGTGCGCTCGCGAAGCGTCGACAGTCAACTCGCTTCTCTTGCGCCGCTTGCGGTGGAGCGGTCGGAGCGGGCAGTCGCCGCATTTGCAAAAACAGCTGATTACTACGTGGAGCGTCTTCAAGACAAGGCGCGCCGTGGCGAAGATACGGCAGGCGCATTCTCGGAAACCGTTTCTTCATACTCGGATTTCGGTTCTGAAATAGCATCTCTCGCGCGCGCCACGAGAGGCGAAGAGGCCGCTGTGCGCGAGCTCGTACAGCGCGCGACGGCACACCACGTGGAAGTGCTTTCCGATGTGCGAGGCAGAGTCCCCGAGGTAGCACGGCCGGCGATTGACAGAGCGATTTCCGATACGTCGTCAACACAAAGAGCGGCGCCGCCCGTACGCGCCACTGACCCGGAGGAGTTCAAGCGGGAGCGCGAGGTTGAACGTGCGAAGGAAGATATTGCTCCGGAGTCGTTTGGTCTCCCCGCGTTGCCGACCGTAAGACCGAGCGTAGCGCCTGAACAACCGAGACCGGACGTAGCACCCCAACCAACAAGAACGAATGTAGTACCCGAGCCGGTAAAGCCGGACGCGGCGCTTGAACAACCGAGACCGGACGTAGCACCCCAACCAACAAGAACGAATGTAGTACCTCAGCCAGTAAAGCCGGACGCGGCGCTTGAACAACCGACACCGAGCGTAGCACCCCAGCCCGAGCCAGTGAGGCAGGGCACGTCTCAACCAGAGACGCGTGCCGCGCCTTCTCGTTGATGTCTTTTCTTCCCGATTACCGTTATCTTGCACTCACGGCGCTTCTTATCGTCGTGTGGTTGTCTGTCACACTGATTGACCCCGTCTTTTTCTCCCTTAAAAACCGCTCAACCGACCTTCTGTTCAGAGATACAGTTCCCTACGGCAGAGTCATTCTCGTAAAAGTAGACGACAACAGCTTAAATAAGATTGGACAATGGCCGTGGCCGCGTTCAAAAATTGCTGAGCTAATCAGGCACCTTGGAGCCGCTTCAGTTGTCGGCATTGATGTCTCTCTCCGGGAGCCGTCTCGTTTTGGGGCAGAGGACGACCTAGTACTTGCTGAAGCTTTAAAAAACAGCCCCGTCCCAATAGTTCTCCCGTCATTTTATACCGAATCACAGGTCGTGTATCCGCTTGAGGTTTTTATATCCAGCGCGTGGCACGGTTTCTCTAATGTGCCCGTTGATAACGATGGCGTCATTCGCCGCGTATACTCCGAGCGGGAGTTTGTGCCAAGTCTTTCGTACAAAGTTGCGTCACTGCATGGCGCAGACGAAAAAGCCGCACTGTCAGACCCGCGCTCCGCCGAGAGCGTGCCGCCAGAGGATTCACTCGCGCCACCGAATTCTTCGGCGGCGCAAGGCCTCGACGAGGCGAGCCAGATGTACCGCATCCATTTTCATGGCCGAAATACCACGTACCCAGACGTTTCTTTTATAGACGTGCTGGAAGGCGTCATACCGGAAGATGTATTCAGAGGGCGCGTCGTGCTTGTGGGAGTAACCGCAAGCGGCCTCGGCACGTTTCTGAATACCCCTTTCGGGCTCATGAGCGCCCTTGAGATACAGGCCAATGCGGTTGATACATTCGTAGAACAAACATACTACACATCCTCTCGCGCTCTTGATGCCGGCATAATCGTTCTCATGACGCTTCTGGGAGGATGCGTGTCGCTCTACGCGCGCCGGATTTTCCATGTGGCAGGCGCGCTTGTAGGTGTTCTTGCGCTGTATGCTGCAAGCGCGTTGGTGCTTTTTGAAAACCGCATCGTCGTTGATGTATTCTATCCGCCCATGGTGATGTTCGGCACCGTCCTTATTGCAACAACCTATCAGTACGCAATCACATTGCGGCGGGAACAAACACTCCGTCGCTCCTTTGACACGCTCAATTCCATGGTCGCGAGCATGGCAGAAGGGGTTGTGATGGTAGATAAGGAGCGGCGTGTTGTGGTTTACAACCCGCAAGTAGAGAACCTGCTTGGGATATCTTCCCCGCAAACGCCCGCTTTTTCCGATATCGTTCACGCATTAAAAGAGTACGCTGATATTGAGAGAATCATTGACTCCATTCTGCGGGAGGGGAAGATACACTCGTTTCGGGACGCACGCATCGGCGATCATTTCTTTCAAGTGGTGATAGCCCCCGTCTCTTCGCGCGCGGCAGTCGATGGCGCCGTCATCCTTTTTCACGACATCACCGATGAGAAAAAAATAGAGCGCGTGCGTGAGGATTTCACTTCCATGCTCGTACACGAGCTCCGCTCTCCGCTTGACGTTATGCGCAAAATGGCGGAAGTCCTTGCGGCGCCTCCGGCATCTTTGAAGAAAGAGCGGCACGGGCAATACATGGCGCAGATCAGCGAAAACGCGACGCGCATGCTCTCTCTGGTAAATGATCTCTTGGATGTCGCAAAGATGGAGGCGGGGAAATTTGAGCTCAAAAAAGAAAGCGCAGACATTAGAGCGGTTCTCGGAGATCGTTTTGCGTTTTATGCACCCGTCGCGGGAAGCACACGATTGGAACACCACATTGATGGAGCGGTGCCGCGCGCGCTTTCATTTGACCCACGGCGTATCGCACAGGTGCTCAATAATCTTCTTTCAAACGCAATCAAATTTACAAAGCCCGGCGGGCGCATCGCGGCAGACGTTTCTCTGTGTGGCGCGCGCTTTCCAAAGCAAAGCAAGCACGGCGCGTCTGTGCACTGGTTTGCCGACAGCGCGCGTGAGCCGGAAGGCGTGCATTGCGTCGTCGAGATATTTAACAGCGGGAGCACGGTGGCGAGAGAAGATATCCCGCGTTTGTTTGACAAATTCCGGCAATTTGAAGCCGCGACGAAGAGCGCGAAGGAAGGCACGGGCCTCGGCCTCGCGATTGTGCGCGGCATCGTGGAAGAGCACGGCGGGGTAGTCGGCGCCGCCTCAAACGCGGAAGGCACGAGTTTTCTATTCAGTATCCCCGCAGAGTTTGATAAATCTTCGGCGGTTTAACCTCGGTACGGCAATAGAATTAAATCGGAAAGGTCAAAATAGTTCCCGCGTTCCAGACGGTCAGAAAATAGTGTCAGACACCGCTTGTTCTATTGCAGTCTTTTGCCCTCCAGAGGCGGGCAGGCAAAAGACTGCAATAACGGCAATCATCCGCTACACAAAATAGAAAGTTGTGGAATGATTAAGGGCATGGTGAAGACGGAATCATTGATGCGGTTGCAAAAGGGCGATTCGGCATCGGATTTTACACTGCCGGGTATTGACGGGCGCACCGTCTCGCTTCGCTCTCTCGGCTCTCTCGGCCTGCCGCGAGGCGGCGAAGCCGCTTTTCGCGGCAAGGAGGGGCTTTTCGTTCTTTTTATGTGCAACCACTGCCCGTATGTGAAAGTGCGGATTGGGGAAGTTGTCGCGCTCCACAAGGAGTTCGGCTTGCCCGCCGAAGCCTTGGCGAAGGCGGGAGGTAGAATCGCGTTTGTCGGCGTCAACTCAAGCGACACAGCGTATCCGGGCGAAGGAATTGAGAACATGAAAGCGTTCGCGAAAGAACACGGCATCGCGTTCCCATACCTTCTGGACAAGGACGGAAGTGTGGCGCGCGCATATGGCGCCACATGCACGCCCGACCCGTTTCTCTTTGATAAGGATGGAAAGTTAGTATTTCACGGTCGTATTACCGATGCTCTGGAGCCGCAGGAGGAGGTGAAAGAGCGCACCATGCGCGAGAACATGCGAAAGCTCCTCGCGAATGAACCTATAGAGCCGTGGTTCAATCCGTCGCTCGGATGCTCAATCAAGTTCAAGAGATAAAAACACAAAACTTTTTCTCTTGGGCTGACATTCAAACGTTTTGCAAAACGTTTGAATGTCAGCAATAAAAGCCAACGGGGCGGGGGAAAATTGATACATAGCGGCTTTTTTATCCGGGGGTATAATCGGGCGTACTCATATGCGTACGCTAAAGGAGTTATCTCTGCAGGGCATCGGTTTTGGGGCGATTTTATTTTTCGCGATTGGCGCGGGAGCGGCCTACGCGGCTTCTCCTTCGGACATTCACATAAAACCCGACGGTACTTTTTCCGCGACGAATGTCGTGGTTTACCAGAAAGCCGGCACATCTAATTTCTTCTCCCGCGTGACGTGGGGCGATGCGTACGTTCGCGTTACCGTTCTCGCGAATAAAGACACCGTGATAACCAAAGCCCACGGTGAGCCGGCAACCGTAAGTGACATACGGGAAAAAGATGTGCTGGATGTAGAGGGCAAACTTTCCTCCGGAGAAGGAGCGCTCACGATAAAAGCCACCCGCATCCGCGACACGTCTTTGCAGGTTGAATCCAAAAACATTTCCGGCACCGTAGCAAGCGTCAATACCGGAAGCTCGTCGCTCGTTCTCTCCAACAAAACATTCGGGGCGACGACCACCGTGACGCTTTCCCCCTCGGCAATTATTCAAAAGGGAGTGCGCACGATAGGATTGGGCGACGTTCTCCCCGGCGACACAATACTTTCCGCATCTGGCGCGTATGACTACACGAAGAATGCTTTTTCCACCTTGCTCATAGAGGTGTATCAAGACAAAAGCATTTTCACGCCGCGGAATTTCCAAGGGACGCTCAAAAACATTTCCGCAACTACTCTGCCAACGACTCTTACGGTAAAGGTGGGCGATACCGATTACACCGTCTATACAACCGAAAGCTCCGATGTATTTAACAGCCGCAGGCAACCGGCAAGCCTTTCGCGATTCGTCGTTGGGGACACGGTGCGCTTCTACGGCGCGATACGAGAGACCAATTTTGAGGAAATTGACGCGGAAATTGTGCGCGATTTGAATTTTTGAACCGATTGGGCATCAGGTTTTTTTATGATTTAATTATTATATGAGGAAAATTGACCCAGTAAATAAAAAGAAGCTCCTGCGCGAGACGGGGCATCTTACGCGTCCGCCTCGGCTTGAGGGAAAGGCAAAAAATGCGGGAATAAATACAGTTCGCAAAAAGAAGAAGATTCTGGAAAGGAACATCAAGGGCGAAAGGTAATTATTTATGTTCAAGAATCGCGTTGACGCGGGGCGGCAACTCGCGGAAAAACTCGCGAAATACCGCGGGCAAGATGCGGTGGTGCTTGCGCTCCCGCGCGGGGGCGTCGTCATCGGCCGCGAGATAGCGCGAGCGCTCGAGCTGCCCCTTGATATTGCCGTTGCCCGCAAAATCGGGCACCCGCTTTCGCCGGAGTATGCGATTGGCGCGGTAGACGATACGGGGGCGATTATTTTAAATGATGCGGAGACAGAATCGGTCAGCCAGGCGTGGCTCTCGGATGAGATTGAAAGGGAGAAGGAGGAGGCGGTGCGCCGCGTCAAGGCGTATCGCGGGGACCGGCCGCCGGTAACGATTTCCGGCAAAATCGCACTCATCGTTGACGATGGAATCGCGACAGGGCTAACGATGCGGCTCGTCGTGCGCTCTCTGCGGGCGCAGAATCCCGCGCGCATTGTCGTTGCCGTTCCGGTAGCATCCGCGGAAGCGGTTGAGAGTTTGCGAAAAGAAGCGGACGAAATCATCACGTTGGAACCCCCGGAAGAATTTCTGGGCGCCGTCGGCTCGCACTATCTTGAATTCGCACAGGTTGAAGATGCCGAAGTAAAGAAACTGCTTTCTGAATCCTAGGCAACCCGCTTCTCGCGGGAAAAATCAGCGAAGAAGTTGATCCAAAACGTGGAAGACCGAGGCGACGAAACCAGAGGGCCCTCGGGCGGATGGAGGTGGAGGGGCGGATTCCTGCGGCGGAGGAGGCATGGCACTTCCGCTGGTTTCAGTTGGAGGCGGCGTTCCCTCTGAAGGAGGCGCGGAAGAAGATGGCGGAGGAGGAGGCGTACCTGCTTGCTGATATTGCTGATACATTTGCTGCTGCTCTCCCGTCATTTCTCTTGGCGGTTCTCCGGGCGCCCCCTGCATTTGTTGCGCGCCCTGATATTGCTCTTGATACTGGCCTTGGTATTGCTCGCGGTACTGCACCTCGTATTGTTTCTGATATTCCCCGCTTGATTGCCCTTCGTATTGCCTCTCTAATTCGGGCGGCATTGGGCGCGTCCCGTCCGGCCGAAATCCGTTTTCGGGCGGACGCTCCCCATATTCTCGCGGCTCCCCCTGTTCTTTGAATGCGTTTGGGTTATTTTCAAACATTCCGTCTACAGGTGCCGACACCCACCCTGTCGGCTTCTTGCATTCTTCTTCCGAGCCGCAAGGCACGCGCCCGGGCGGGATTTCAAATCCCCGGCGTTCCATCGCGCGGTCTTGTCCGAAATCTCTTCCGTACTCGGGCGGAGGCCCGAATCCTCTGCACGCCTCGGGATTGGATTCGCACAAGGCCTTGCACTCTTCCGGAGATGCGCACCCTGCGGGGCCTCTGCCGTTCTGGGGCCCGAATCCCTGCTCTCCGCGTTTCTCGGCAAATCCGTTTTCCTCGGCAAATTTCATGCATTCTTCACGGTGCTCGGGGCCATCACAAAACGTCCTGCACTCCTCGCCCTTACACCCGCTCGGACCGGTCATTTCTCTGAACCCCTTTGCGCGCTCCGCGTCTTCCTTGCTCATAAATCCATTTTCAACCGCAAACGCGGTGCATTCTTCCGCGTGAGCCCCGTCCTCGCAGTAGTTTCGGCATTCCTGGCCACGACATCCTCCCGGCCCCGGTTTATTTCCCATTTTTCTCGCTCCTTCGGCCTCATCTTTTGACATCATTCCGTTTTCCTCCGCAAACGTCACGCACGCATCCATATGAGCGGGGTCGTCGCAGTACGTTCTACACTCCGCGCCGACGCATCCGCCGGGCCCGGGTTTCCCCATAAATTTTCGCGCCTGTTCCAGTTCCTCGGACGACATCAGTCCGTTCTCCTCGGCAAATTTAAAACACTCCTCGCCGTGAGCGGGGTCATCGCAATACGTCTTACACGCTTCGCCTCGGCATCCGCCGGGGCCCGCTTTGTTTCCCATCTTGCGCGCCATCTCGGCCTCTTTTTCCGTCATAAATCCGTTTTCCACGGCAAATGCCACGCATTCATCCATGTGCGCGCCGTCCTCGCAATATGTTTTGCACGCCTCTCGCCTACACCCGCCGGGGCCCGGCTTGTCGCCGAGTTTTTTAGCGCGCTCCAACTCCTCTTTCGGTATGAGATTATGTTTTTCTGCGAATGAAATGCATTCTTCAAAACGTCCCTCGCCGTCGCAATACGCGCGGCATTCTTTCTCGCTTCTGCACCCGCCCGGTCCTCCGTTAGTCCGCACCTCGCGCGCAACCGCAATTTCATTCTCCGGAATAAGTTTATGTTCTTTCGCAAAATCCAAACATTCGTCAATGTTGCCCTCCTCATCGCAGTACGTCTTGCATTGGAGTCCGACGCATCCGCCGGGCCCCTTTTGCGTCCCTATCGTGCGGGCGATTTTCACCTCCTCCGCGCTCATGAGTCCGTGCGATTCCGCGAACGAAATGCAGGAATCGTGGTTTACGGGGTCGTCGCAATACGTTTTGCACTGCTCTTTGGACGTGCAGTTGCCGAGCTCCGGGATGGGGAAGGTAACCGTGCTTTCTTGCGCGAAGACAACTCCGGCGAGAAGCAGAGTTCCCGCGAAGATTCCGAGTGCGCCAAGTTTGTTTCTCATAGTTTTATTGGAAGGGGTTAGTCTTCACGTTTTCGTAAGGGTTGGTCTTCACATCCTCAAGCGGGTTCGTCTTTATCTCCGCGAAAGGGTTCGCCGTCTCTTGGCTGATTCTATCCGCTTCCGCTTTTGCCGCAGTTACCGCGCCTTCCCATCCGCGGTCGTACCCGATGTAGTATCCTCCAGCAAGTCCCAAGATTAATCCTACAACCGCCACAACCGCTACTTTTGTATTGTCCATAAGAAATATTATAGCTGTTAAATTATGCGTTCATTATAGCCCGCTGTCTCGGCGCGAATCGTTAGAGTGTTGATAAGCCGGTGCGTCTCGGCACGGCGCACCCGGGGCGTTCCTAGTATTACCCCACTAGTATTACCCCTAGGATTATCCCTGGGGTAACATAAGTTCTCGCGTACTTATGTTAACCGGTCGGATATAATAAGTACATAAAATCCAGTCGGTTGAGGCGCTTTCAACATGTATATAAAAGTGCGGGTGAAAACGGGGCAGAAAAGAGAAAGAATCGAGGCGGGCGCTAAAGGAAGTCTTACGATATCCGTGAAAGAGAAAGCAGAGCGAAATTCCGCGAATGCGAGAGTCGTAAAAATAATTGCGGAGCGGCTCGGGGTGCCGGCAAAAAAAGTGAGAATCGTAAGCGGCCACCGCGCCCCGTCCAAGTTACTCTCTACCGCCGACTGACGGACGTTACGCGACAGAACTGATCTTTCCACAAATCTTTCCTATTGCAGTCTTTTGCAAAAGACTGCAATAGGGTAGAATCGGAGTATGGCAACGGACAGCAGCCAATACAGAAAGCTTGAACGGATAGTGAAGGGATTCGCAAATCATCGGCGAATTCAGATTATGAATTTATTGAAGCGCGAGCCGGAACTGTCCGTTGAGGACATTGCCGAACGGCTGGATATTGGATACGAGAATGCGTCGGACCACGTGCGCAAACTTGCGATAGCCGGTCTCGTACTCAAACGCAACGAGGGGAGCGCCGTGCGGCACAAGCTCACACCGCGAGCGGAAGCTATATTAGTGTTTTGCAAAAGACTGCAATAACGAAAGAGACACTGTCTTAGCATGAAAAAGAATACACCAGAACATTCAGGCGAATTGGAGCTATCAAATGATGAGGCTGCTATATTGCGCATCGTCGCGGAAGAAGAGGGCGGGTTTCTGACGCCAGCGGGAAGCGAAGAGGAAATGAAGGAATGGTTAGACTGCACCTGGAAACGCATTCCATGCGGAAAGCGTTCGTGTCCCATATGCGGAAGAATTGCGCGCGACCGGGAAAAGCTGGAACGCGAGGGGAATGACCCCGATTCTTTGGAAAATTCGTTGGAAATTGTCGGTGCGAATCTGGCCGAGGCGCTCATAATGATTCAGAAAGACGCGGAAGCCATGGGCATTGATATAGAGAACCTTGATGAGGTTGAAGATGTTCCGGACCTGAAGCAGTTTCCCTTAGCGGTTGCCGCGCAAAAGTGGCATATCGCACTTATTAAATACGGAGAAAAAGAAAGAAAACGCGGCGCTACATGGCTTATGACCGAAGCCGCCGCGGATCTTTTTTGGTATGTGGGGACATTTGACGTGAAAATATATCGCCAGCTGTGCAACCGTTGGCACAGGGATAACGGCCATAGGTACGGGGCATTTGATTACGACTACACAAGCAAGGTGCTACTGCGGGTTATCGGAATACTGAACAGCGCATGGACACAGGTACTAGACCTCGCGCCCAGTTCAAGTAAATTGCACCGCAGATTTTGCAACCTCGTAAAGGAGAGCGCGTACTTGTTAGCAGTGAATCCTGGCTCGCGATAGGCACAATTTCCCATTCTAACGTTTTGCAAAACGTTAGAATGAGGGGGATAAAGATAAAGAGGGGGAAAGAGGGAACGGCTTGTATCGTGAACCCCCGCGGGCCGGTTTTCCTAGGGAATAATCGTGAGGTTTGCCTATTTATCTGTACCCTTCACGATTATAGTTGACATTTCAGTGAATAACCACTATACTGTGCGCATATGACACGTGCACCTCACACATTGGGCCAAATTAGGTTGCTTCGCGAGCGGTACTACAAGGCGCTGTCCGGGAAAGAATCGTTGATTAAGGTTATTAGTGAGGCGGAAATTCCGGAGCACGTATATAACTCAAACGCAATTGAAAACAGTACGCTCACACTTGAAGAGACCGAAAAGATTCTTCTTCAAATTGATCTTGAGCGTTTCGTGAGCGAACGTGAGCTTTTTGAAGCGAGAAATCTCGCGCGTGTTACGGAATTTATTGAATCAAAAGCAAAAGAATCGGAATTGACGCTGCCAGTTATGCTTCTCCTCCACAAGATGCTCATTGCAAATATTCGCGACGACATCGCGGGCCGTTTCCGTAGAGGTGACGAATGGGTACGCGTAGGCACACATATCGGCGCGGCTCCCAAAGATATTGAGCGGCTCATTACGGACATGCTTGCCGCCTATCATGGAGCGAAAGACGAGCACATTGTAACGCGTATTGCTCGCCTCCACCTCGCCTTTGAGAGTATCCATCCGTTTCTTGACGGCAACGGGCGTATCGGCCGGACGCTGAACAACTATGAATTGATACGCGAGGGATATGTGCCCATAAATATCGCATTTGCGAATCGTGCCCGATATTACGATGCGTTCAAAGAATTTGAAGAGAAGAAGGCCACAGACATTATGGAAGAAATTGTCGGACGCGCACTTACCAACAGTTATCACAAGCGCCTTGCATATTTGGAGGGTGCGAAGATTATCACGCTTGCCGAATTTGGCAGGAAACACAAACTGTCGCATTCAAATTTGATAAACAAAGCAAATAGGCAAACGATAGCGGCTTTTCTAGAAAAAGGAGTGTGGAAGATAGGGGATAGAAAGGGCTAGTAGTATGTAACTTCAGCGGAGTGGGTGGCGGTGCGTGCAGTTTCCCAAAGCCCAGATTTGTGGGATTATTTACGGATGATTGGTAAGGACAACAAATACCCTAACGTGGCTTTCGTTGACGGTCAGAACTTGTACTTAGGTACAAAAGAAAATGGATGGGCTGTGAATCATGCCCGACTCAGAATATATTTGCGCGATAAGTATAAGATCGGCGAGGCATATTATTTTCTCGGATTTGTCTCGGAAGTTGAGCAGGATTTGTATGATAATCTACAAAAATCCGGATTTATCCTCTCGTTCCGGGAACACTCTGCGGTTTTGAAAGGCAAGAAAAAGGGAAATGTCGATTGCGATATCATTTTCGGGATCATGAAGAAACTGGTAGACAATGAGCCGTTTGAGAAAGCCTTCATCGTATCAGGTGACGGAGACTATAAAAAACTTGTCGATTTCCTCATCAAAAAGGGTAAATTTGGGAAAATGCTTTTCCCAAACAACGAGTTTGCATCATCGCTCTACAAAAGCTTGGGCAACGAATTTTATGCCAACTTAGGAGATACGGACGTTAGGAAGAAGATTGCTCACAATCATAAAGAGCGATAGTTCTGTGTGGCGTCTTCGTTCGAGCGAACTGAACGCAAGCGTTCAGTTCGCTCCTCGACAGCCGCCATAAATGAAAAAGGCCCCTTAGGCACCAACGCCGTTCGGGTCCTTTCTCGTCTTAATACCCACACAGTATAGCTTCGAAATGGTGAAAATCAAGTGAAGGTACGGCGGCAGTGGATATCGTGAAAGTGAGGCGGCAATGCGCGCGGTTTTTTCATTCTAACGTTTTGTCCTCCAGAGGCGGGCAGGCCAAAACGTTAGAATGAGAAGGAATAAAGAAAAGAGGGCAAAATGGGAGCAAATCTATTCTAGTATTTTGCAAAATACTAGAATAGATTGCAATGAGAAAAGGGGATGGGGAACGGCTCAGACGGGGTCTGAGCCGTTAACGAGCTTGGATTTACTGAATGAAATCAAGGGGGGTTTGGGTTATATGCTAAATTCGGCGAAGGAGTACAATGGACGATAACGTTTTTGAGTTGATTATTTATGTCAGATATTGCTAAATTCCAGAAAATGGTGGTTGCGTTCCGAGACGCTCGGGATTGGAAACAGTTCCACAATCCAAAAGATATGGCGCTTTCTTTGGTTTTGGAGGCGGCGGAAGTGATGGAACATTTTCAGTGGAAAACACCAGAAGAAGTGCAGGAGTATCTCAAAGGGCATAAAGGGGAAGTGGCGGAAGAACTTGCCGACGTCTTACACTGGGTCGTATTGATGAGCCACGACATGGACATAGATCTGACCAAAGCCTTTGAGAAGAAAATGAAAAAGAATGAGAAGAAATATCCGGTGGAGAAGTCAAAAGGCAAACACACAAAATACAATAAGTTGTAACACAAGAATGAATCTCAGGGCGAGTTTCCCAAAGATGAAGAATTGTGGGATTATGCCAGTCAATGGCTACGGGAATGTTTGATAAGGGAGATTTTCAACCGCTCTCAACAGAGTTTAAGCGTCTTGGCTTAGTTGCGTTGCGGGACCTCTCAAAATTCCAGGAACAGTTTGGAATTTATGACACGGATACAACTATTAACTCTATACGCGACACCATTATTGCCGATATACTCGGATTTGATCTTGTAAATCAACGCAAACATGGTTTTGATGCGAAACGAAGTAAAACCGGTGAATTTTTGGAGGTAAAACAATGTAGCATCAGCGCAAAACGATGGGGAGGAACATGGAATGACACGAATGTCGAGAAGGCGAAGGCTTTTTCTAGCGGACGCCTATACACCGTAGTGGCCGTCTGGAGGGGGGCAAGCGACCTTCAGTTTGTTGTTTTCGGCAAGAGCAAGGAGGTCGGGGAATATTTATTGGATCGAGTTAAGCATAGAAAAAAAGGTTCACGATCAACACAAAATATTCCGATTGAGAAATTAATCAAATGGGGCTTTATCGTCGTCATTCCACCTGGAAAGAGCAAGGAAGGTGTCCTTAAACAACTAGCCGTTCGCAGTAATACACTTTCAAGGCTTGTTACTCTAGGCGACATTAAAACAGTGAAAGAGCTTTAGTTCTAGCCGACCTAGACTTTTATTCTAGAAAGAATCCCGTTTGCTAGCGTCACATATTCCGGATTGATTTCTACGCCTAAGTAATCTGCGCCGAGCTCGCGCGCGACGACGCATTCGGAGCCCGTGCCGGCAAAGGGAATGAGCACTTTTCCGTCTTTTTCCGGCAAGCACGATTTCAGAAGCCGTCGCGTAAGATCAAGCGGCTTTTGCGTCGGGTGTTTTATTACCTTGTGCCCGTCGTGCTTTTGCAGCTGGCGAGGTTCAAAAACACCGTCGCACGTTTTGCATAAAAACCATCTTTCAATCATTCCCGCTCCGCCCGCGAGAGCGGGAACTTTTATAACGTCGCGCGGCAGGGCCCCATTCTCATGTGCCGCATATACGGTTTGTTTGCCGCCTTTGCTGTAGCGGCCGACCGTATCTTTTCGTATTCTTCCGGCGGCACCATTCAAGAACCCTTCCGTGTAGGGCTCCCGAACTGCATCCCTGTTAAATTGCCTGTCCTCTTTCCAAACACACAAAATACTTTCGTGACTTCTCTGCCAGAAATTAAGCGAGGCGACGTTTTTGTTTGTGTAGTGCCAGATAAGCCATCGTTGCCGATGCAAAGGGATTTTTATGGACAGATGCGCGAGGATTTCGCTGAAACCGTACACGAACATAGTGCCGGATGGTTTCAAAAGGTTGAGGGATTGATTCATCCATCGTTCTGCCCATGCTATGTATTCGGCGAGTTCTCGTCGGTCTATGTTGTTGCCGAAATCTTTTCCAATGTTGTATGGGGGGTCGATTATGACCGCATCAAAGAAAGATTCCGGAAGGTTTTCCATGATTGAAACGGTATCACCACAAACGATTCGGTTTAGTTTGGGGGCAAGTGCTTTTCTCGTCTCCTGTTTGTCGGCTATCGGTTCTTGCTTCTGCGCTTTTATTGTCTGCACGACAATTCCCTGAATTGAAATGGGAGTATCCGGCCCGACAATAATCGGATCATATTTCTTATTTGCCGGTTGCAAACGTATTTCCCGTGAAGTTTTATAAAACCTCTTTAGGGTCACATCGGTATTATTGAGAAGCGCTACCACTCGATCGCCATTATTCGCTGTTTCCTGCTTGCGAATCACGACGATATCACCGTCTTCTATCCCTTCGTCAATCATGCTGTCGCCGGCCACCTTGAGCGCGTATGCCTTTTCGAAAAGAGGCAGTTGTGTTTTTGATACGAGTATCGTTTCTTTATTTTCCAACGCCTCAATGGGCTGGCCTGCGGCGATGATGCCGAGCAGGGGAATGGGCACTAATTCGGACGACTGATTACTGGTTACAATCGCGCGAGCTTGCCCGCGCTGTCTTTTTAGGAATCCTTTCTTTTGCAACGCGGCAAGGTGCTCATGAACGGTGGCAACAGAAGATAACTTGAATCTGCGGGCGATTTCACGATGGGTGGGCGCGATTTCTTTTTTGGCAATTTGTTGCTCAATGTAAGTCAATATTTGCCTTTGCTTCGCCGTCAACATAATGCAAGTATACCAATAATACCCGAACAAAACCCGAAAGTTATCCACATCTAAATCTACAGACATTACTTGCTCAAAGGACAAGAGATATGCGGTTGGTGTTTCCCAAAAATTAAGATGTGTGGGATTATGATTGAATCATGACCACTGCGACTACGCCAGAAATCGAGATTAGACAGAGAAAAGAGATGCTCTCTTTTCCAGATGATTTTATAAATAAAATTGTCTGTGGAGACGTCTTGGAAGTCATGCGACACATTCCCGCGGGCTCAATAGATGTAATTATTACATCGCCCCCATACAACCTGAAAAATTCAACCGGCAATGGAATGAAAGATGGAAGAGGGGGTAAATGGGCGAACGCCGCACTCCAAAGAGGGTATTCGCATCATGATGACTGCATGCCCCACGACGAGTATGTGAAGTGGCAAAGAGATTGCCTAGCCGAAATGATGAGGATTATCCCTGATGATGGTGCGATTTTCTATAATCACAAGTGGCGTGTACAAGATGGTGTTCTGCAAGATCGGCAGGACATCGTGAGCGGTTTTCCGCTTCTCTATATCATAATTTAAGATATAAGATAGATTTATGATTAAATTAACAAAACAACAAATCAGAAGGCAAGATTTTGTAGATAATAATATTTTTGAGTTACTGCAAAGATTTCTTCCGCAGTCGAAGACAATGAAATGGGATATTGAAGCAATCGGAGCTGTTCGTGATGCGATACGAGAGCAGATTGTCAATAAACAAAAGGTCATGAGCGAAGAGCGGTTTTACCCATATCTAAAAATATGAAACTTGAAGTTAGAGAGTCGCAAATCGAAGACGTGTTAGTAAGCGCAAGCGTCCTCACGCGCCGTCTTTTGAACCTCGAAGATGAACCGCGCCTACTTGTCCGACAAATGATTTTGCCATCAGGTCGGCTTGATTTGTTATACGCTTACCAAACCAGGTTGCTTCTAATCGAACTCAAGGCCGTTGAATTCCAGCGCGACTTTTTGGATCAAGTATTGAGTTACAAAACTGATCTTGCTGGATATCAACAAAGAGGAAAGTTGTTACACGGCGACATTGACCCGTACTTGCTATGTACGGAAGCAACCTCATCGGAGGAATCTCTAGCCGCTCAAAGAGGAGTGAAGCTTACGAAATATGATCCAAAAGAAGTATTGATTTTCTTTTATCAGAATTTCAAACCGATAGCTTTTTTTACGGAGACGAAACCAATAGACATCGGGATTTGGAATCTGCATTTGGTACACGAGTTTATCTATTTTCTCGAACAGACAAATTCAGTCATTCGACTGCGTGAATTGGTCGGTGGCTCACAAAAAACCTTATATAATAAAATTAGATTCGCTTTCGAGTTGCGTTTAATAAATTGGGCACCAAACCAAGATAACATTTCTTTGACGGATTTAGGTAAACAATATGTGGAGAGGAAAGGTAAAATCTTGCCAGAGCGATTGAGCGAAGAACAGGCCGAATTGTTACGAAAGTTTGTTATGAAAAATCCTTACGAATCACCTGTTGTTCTCGGTATCGCGGCAGTCGTTGAGTCAGTATTTTCGTTGTCAAAAAACACCTATCCCGTGCCGACAGCACACCTTATAGAATACTTTGCTTTCTATGCCGGTAAGTATTTTGACTGGCAAACATCAAAAGCAAAATTCAGCGCCACGAGAATGTACTCAAATTACGCTGTTGATTTAGGATTGCTTGCGAAAACTGACGACACAATTTACCTCACACCAGAGGGATTTCGTTTTACGGTCCAGATGCAAATGCACAAAAATCTCAAGATGGTAGAATCCCTCCGAGTTTTTTGAACATTACAATTATACAAAAGTTATGATACTCCAGAAATTTAACTTTGAGGGGTTTTTGAAAGCGTTGGACGAAGGAAAAATCCTCGTGGATTTTGACGCTCGCACTGGCCACAATCATGGAACGAAGTTCCGGCTACGCCAAGACTGCCTGCCAATGCTCTACGAAAAAGTGGCAATTATAATCTAAATATAGAAAATCCTAGTCCTGAACAAGAAATCTGGCCGGGGAGACAAAAGATTCGGAAAAATGGATGAACAACGAGGTTAAAGAAATTAAGTTATGAAAAAGAAAAGAGAAAAAACCATCTCTGAATCTAAAGTTATCGATGCCGTACTTAATTGGGCATACAAGAACAGTTACGGACTAAAACCAAAAATAAAACACGGGCATAAACACGGTGTAGATTTAGAATTGAGCCACGAAAGAACACGGCATAAATACTACGTTGAATGCAAAGGTGGACCACATCACGAAGTTAATTTTGTATTTTCCCTCGGTCAAATAATTACTAGAATGAACAGAAAACCACTCGGAGTAAATTATGGCATTGCCTTACCAACAAAAGCGGCGGAAATAGCGCGAAAAAGAATTCCTCGTAATTTTGCCACAAGAAACAAACTAACCATATTTTCAGTTACAAACAATGGTGACGTAAAGAGATTTGTGCCTTCAAGTTTTAGAAAGGAAATAAAATAGAGGCATGACCCAAAACAACTTCGCGGAATCAAAGCTGGGCCGCCGTCTTACCCGACCGTACAAGCGACTGCTTTAGAAATCCATAGCGCAAACTATCCAACTTCAGAAAATAAACCTCCTTTGGCTTTTCGGGTGAGCCACCAATGCCAAATGCTACGAATACGGGAATACCGGATTCTTTTTCGTAGGCGACATAGCGCTCGCTCTGCCATCTATTCCACCACAATCCCAAGTCGCCATGGTATCCACGCGCCCACTGTCCGCGCCATTTACACTCTACTGCAAACGATTTGCCGCTCTTCCGGTTGCGAAAAACTAAGTCCGGATGCATATCGGATTCAACACGACGATTCGAAAATTTTGAGACGTCGCGCGTACGATCCAGAATAACAAAATCTGGTTCTGGGAATAGCGTTGTAACATATTGTTCAAACCGTGTTCCTTTCTTATAAGCATTGGTGGACCAGTATGTGAAGTACACTACACCGGCAAGAGAGAGAATATCTAGAATGACCCAAATATGACGCGGAAGATAGATTGGCACTATGGGATTAAATATAAGACCAAGTACGATGCCAACGGCAGCGAGTAACCGATAGCCCATTAGGAATGAAAGTGGTGCAAGTACGAAGAACCCTAGCATGATGCCGAACTTCAAGACGTAAAAATTCGTATAGATGCCAAGCGCGGCTACTACCAGGAACAACCCCGTAAATATTTGTGCGGACCTGACTAATGTTATTCGCGTTTGAGGTGCGAGCATTAGGGGAATGATAGCACTCGAAAGCGAACAGGAAAGGGAAGCAAAAGAAATTATCTGATACAATAATTCATATGAACAGGCGGTATCTTGGATTTCTGGGGTTCCTTGGGTTCTTGGGGGTCGGGCCGATTTTGCGCGGGGATTGGCTGGGTGCTCTGTGGCTCGTGTGGTTTCTTTGGTTTTTATATTTTGTTCGTGCTTCGCCGCATCTTTCGCCGAAGGCCGCAGATGGGCAAAGCAACGTTTTGAACGACGCGCGGACGGAGGCGCGGAAGGACGCCGTGGAAAAAGTGTTTGCGGAAATAAAACGGAAGGGAACTATCCGGAACGACGATGTGCAGGCGCTCCTCGGCGTCTCCGATGCGACAGCGGAGCGATATTTGCAAGAGCTTGAATCGGAAGGGCGAATCGTGCAAGTGGGCGAGGCCGGAAAAACAGTGTCCTACAAAGTGGCTTAACTAAGCCACCTCAAATGGCTCATACCCCGTATGAGCCATTTGAGGTAAACGGTGTCGGGCACTTTTTCTGCGCGAGAAAAGAAGATGCTCCTGCGTCGGAGGATACGGACGGGCTGCGGTTGTAATATAATGAACCCAAGATGAATATTCGCCCTGCCGCTCTGCTGTTTTCCGTTGTCGTTATTCTCGTCGGCGGTATTTATTTTTATTCATCAACTCCAAACAACGGAGTGTCTGTAAGTACAGAAATGCCCGTGCCGGTGGAAGACAAAATTACGGAGACGGTTGCAGAAGAAAAACCTGCGGCCACGAAGTCACCTGATGCCTCGGCATCGGTGGCTTTGCCAAAAACTTCCCCAGTGTCTCCAGAAGTAAAGCAACCCGACCCGCCCGCAAAAATTGCCCAAGAGACGGCTGTGCCGTCAAACACGGATGAACCGCCTTTGAAATTAAAAGGCATCGGAGTCAATTTTGAGGATTTCAAATTTACGAAAGAGAAACTCCAATTTGACCGCCTTTTCATGGGCTTTGGTTTTGTTATTCCGGGAAGCAGTTCAAGTTCCGGCCAGAACAAATCAAATCCCCAGCCGACATATGTCGTGCCGTTGGGGACACCGGTACGCTCACTCGTTGACGGAATAGTAGCCGCCATACCGACGCTTTGGAGCGGAGATTATTCCATTCAAGTCACCGCGGATGGGAAAATGCAGAAATGGGTTTATGAAACGGAACACATCATAAATCCCAAGGTCAAGGTTGGCGATAGAGTAACCGCCGGACAGATAATCGGAGAGGCGAGCACTTTTGACCAAGGGGCACCGGCAGGGTACGGGACCGTGGAAATCGGGATTTTAAAAGGAGGCCAAACACCCGAGCATGTCTGTCCGTTCGCGTATCTTGACGATTCAGTGCGGGAAGAAACCTTCGCGAAGATGAGAAATTTGTTTCAGACGTGGGAGGATTACACGGGGAACCAAACGCTGTATCCGGATTCAGAAATTCCCGGATGTCTCACGACAAGCTCCATTGAAGGCTAAGGGAGGAGAAAGCCGCCAGGCATCTTTTTTGCGTTTTAGAATTGAGTTATAACCTCAAAGCCCTCAAGCGACCCATTCTCCATCAGGCGTTTTTGGCAAATGATGACTTTTCGGCACAATACTAGAAC
>Ga0209542_10007723_pt1 | contig 20339 bp, 20 predicted proteins | sample RifCSPhighO2_01_FD_184028 | JGI IMG/M metagenome (GOLD analysis project Ga0209542, IMG submission 184028) | Soil microbial communities from Rifle, Colorado - Rifle CSP2_plank highO2_0.1 (SPAdes) (version 2) | ecosystem: Environmental > Terrestrial > Deep subsurface > Rock core/Sediment ...
GTTGAAGATCAACGAAAGCGAGTTCTGCAATGAATTCTATGACTATCAAACGAGCGGTTAAAGATTATTTACGCTACCTCGCTATTCCACAAAAAGCGCTTGCGGGACTATATTGCGTTTTACGAGAGTGGTAGTTGGGAAAGTGAAACAGACCGGCCGTTTCCGGTCGTACTGTTCGTTTGCCCAACCAAAGCCCTGCTTATTTACCTGAAACGCTACGTCAAAAAGCTCACAGAAGGGATAAATTTCCGGCAGATCTCCAGTTCTGGTTTGCGACTGTTGAGTGGGTCAGAGAAAAGGGAGTGATGAGTGAGATTTGGGAAGAGGTATAAGCAAAGAAAAAACCGCCGTACCCGAAGGTCGTGCGGTCATGAGAAGTAACATCTGATTTGAATGTTCAGTATTCAAGAGGAGCAGATACCTGGCCCACCAGCTCCTCCATGGCCTCGTCTATTACTTGCCGTAGTTTCTTGCAGTCGGCTTCGTAGTCGGTGCTCTCCTCAACATAGACCTTGGACTTGTTGTATCTGTCCTTCTCGGTAAAGGTGAGAGCCCGGCTATCGACGCGGCTCCAAGCTGCTGTTATCGCCTGCCTTTCCTCCTCGTTCCAAGCGGGATGAATCTCCCACCCACTATGGTTGTTGCACCGGACGATCATGTTCATGAGCATGGATTTCTCCCTACTTCAAGACGAACATCAGGATCATCAAGACCCCCATCACAATCGGAATGAGGATCATGACGAGAAGGGGGATCGCAAAGGGATTACTCTCGCAAAACTCTGCCAAGGTAACCCGTCGCAGCTTTTCCCGCTTGTACAGCTCCTTCCCGAGGACGGACTCACACCGTCGAGTTGCTTCCCAGTCTTCCCTATACATCCTTCCTTCTCCTCTCCGCCTTTGCGGGTTAAGTCGAGGAACGTCTTAAGTCCCTACGGTGTGAAGTAAGGCTTCTTCTCCCCGTTCCCCATCACTCATCCTCCTCTTGCTCGTCTGGGTCAGGCCTTACGAACGAAGTGTCCGGTTTCCATGTCTCGCACACACTTGTCCCAGCGGATAACAAGGCCGTTCATGGCGATGTAGATGCCGGGCTCCAAGTCCAGGAGCCAGACTGCTGCAAGCGCAACCCCGATATTAATCGGGGCGTCCGAATTGCTGAAGCGCTCGGGCCGCACGGCGCCGGTCAGCACAATGACCTTCCTATTGCTGAAGCGGCTGACGCACTGGTAGATATAGGCTGCCGTCTCGAGCATGGTATCGGTCCCGTGCGTGATGATGACACGGTCGCACGTCTCACCAGCCAACACACTTTTGATACGCTCTCGGTCGTCGTCAGTGATCTCCTGGCTGTCTTTCCTGAGTACCTCCGTTACCCTCCAAGAGAAGGGCAAGCTGAGCCTCTCCATAATTCGGGGCACGGCAGGGTTGCCGATCTCAAAGTCCCACCCTTTCGTTACCTTGGGGTAGTCCTTATCGATAGTCCCTCCCGTGGTGAGGAATACCACTTCATCCATTGTCGTATGTCTCCGGTTGTAAACACGCTTCCCCAAGGTAGAGAAGCGGACAAAGTGAGCACACTATACCAGGAAATGGCTCTGGCGGCAAGGATTTAGAGCAGAATCAACCACAAAAAAGCCTGGAAATCCCGAAGGACTCCCAGGCCTTTTTTAGGTACTCACCAATATTCACTGGCGAGCATAATCGTTGACCACTCAGAGGAATCGAAAACAGTTCCGTGAATCTCAATGATGAGGCTATCTCTCAGGCACCTTGGTTAACCTAAAGAAGCCGTAATATACAGCGGCGAAATTCAAGCAGATATGAGCAAGTGCCGCTGCATAAAAATTAGGATAGAAATAGTATAGGGCACCAAAGCCCAGTCCGCCGAGAAAACTTACGGGTAAGTTTACTTTGCGGTTGGGGAAAATAATATGCAGGTAGGTGAATAGAACAGTATGCCCAAGGATTACAAACCAGGGGCTGGAAATAATATTGCTAAGTTCTGGAATCAGGAAGCTTCGGTAAGCAAAGACCTGTGCCACGCTGATCGGAATAAACTGCCCGAGGAAATGGGGGTGCTTGTACCAATTACCCTCCGCCCTGCGGCCGAGCTTCTTGGCCACCAGCGCTAGCGCAAGTACGCCAGCTACAGTAAAAAGTGCGTGTGGTATTAGGGACTCGGAAAGATTATCGGTTCGTATACCAAGTTGGCTGAGCGTCCAGTTCTCAGCGCGTACGATACCAAGTATCGCCACTACAAGAATACCCAGCAAGACCATGCGGTACTTTATGGGAAATATCCCAGTCTGAATGAGCGCGACTGGCAACACGAACAGCAAGACGATTTGTAATAAGTCAGTAATCATATATCTTAGCTTTTCTTGGCTCTATAATACCCCCATGAAAAATACTAACCAGTATCTAACCACAAAAAAAGCCCGGAAATCCCGAAGAACCACTGGTTCTATTTCCCTCCTCTTTGATCTATAGTCAGCGGTATAACCGCACGACTCCCACGAAGGGATTTCATCCCGTCGTGTATAGTCGCTAGTAAGCGACTTCCCAAGCATATCCTGCTTGGTATAGTAACCATATGTATTTGATGTATGTCGATGAATCCGGTGATACTGCCACTTCCCAGGAAAAGGGAAGTAAAACTTTGGTGTTGACCGGTTGCATTATGCAGGAAAATGACAAACTCCCCATTGAAACCAAATTGCGAGAGATTAAAAACCACTACTATTTCAATCCGGATGTTGAGATTAAATCGAACTTCTTGCGCTACGCCAATCCAGATATTGCCGATAAAGAATCACCGATTACCGATCTTTCATGTTTTTGAATACAACAAGGAAAAAGATGAATACTGGCGCTTTAGTGAAACAACCGCTAAGAAACTGCTCGACGCCAACGGTCTCACCTTATACCCAAAGGAAACAAAAAAGGACTTCCGCTTCTTCTGATGAAAAGTGAAGTCCAGTTTTGATGGGCGAGAATTACTTCTCGACCACTGATAATGTATCATGGACAAAGAGAATCGTCAACCCCCAATATAATGACTATCAAACGAGCGGTTAAAGATTATTTACGTTACCTTGAAACCGCTCGCGGCGCTTCAACCTACACCGTCAAGAGCTATCGCCACTACCTCAACCATTTTCTTGCTTGGGCCGAGAATAATAATATCGAACAAATTGAGAAGATGAGCAGTGAAGATATTATCGACTACCAGCTAACCCTTCTTGAGGGAGATACTCTAAGACGCAGTCGCGCTACCGTTAATTATTACTTAATTGCTCTCCGCTCCTTACTCAAATATCTAATAGGGCGCGATTTAACAGTTTTGCCGCCAGAAAAAATAGTTTTAAGCAAGGTACCAGCCCGACAGGTTAATTTCTTAGAACGAGACGAGATACAACGGCTGATTGAATCGGCCGGCGATCATTCCTTAAGTGGCCGACGCAATCGGGCGATCATCGCGGTCCTTTTTTCAAGTGGATTACGTATCAGTGAGCTCACAACCCTGAAGCGTCAACAAGTTAACCTTGCCACCGGCGAGTTTAGCGTTCGGGGCAAGGGATCGAAAGTCCGACCGGGTTTTCTGTCTGACGAAGCTCTTGAGGCGTTGGGCGGGTATCTGGATGAGCGTGGAGACACCAACCCCTATCTGTTTATCCGTCACCACAAAGACAGTCAGCTTGATTCAAGCAAAACCCCCCTGAGCCATCGGACGGTTCAGCGGTTAATTGGCCTCTCGGCCCTCAAAGCCGGCCTGACTCAAAGCGTTTCACCCCATCAGATCCGCCATTCGTTCGCGACTGATCTGCTCCGTAACGGCGCTGACTTGCGCTCGGTTCAAGCCCTCCTTGGTCACTCCTCCATCACCACTACCCAAATCTACACCCACGTCACCGACCGATCGCTCAAAGAAGTCCACAAAAAGTTCCACAATCAGAACCACCCGGAAGAAATGGTTTAATTAGATGACGGCAACGCGTCCAAATCTGCCTGTAGTTGATCGGCCGCTTCTTGTAATCTCTGTTTATGCTCCTGATGCAACTCTTCGGCGTTTTGGGCGTTTTCTTCTAACGAAATAGCACGTTGCCGATCGAACTCCTGGTATTCTTCTTCACTATGATTACCGCGCATTGATTGTTGCCACTTATCAAATTTCGCCATAATGTCCCTGACGAAGAGCCGTTGCTGCTCTAAAGTGATGCTATTGGCCTCTTCGACCGCTTTCTGATGCCTTTTGATCGCCTCGTTAACTTCCTGTCTGCGGACTTCGCTCATCTCGTTTTGCTCATCAGTTATCACCTTTGCTACTTCATTTTCCTTCTCCAAATTTTCCATCGCTAGCTTTCTCACAGTAGGATCATTCCAATCCGCCGATCCGAACACCTTCTCATATCTTTCACTAGCCACCTTAATCTTCTGTTCGTCGGTTATTAGTTTTTCGGCTTCGTTTTCCATCGCTTGATCGTCTGAACCTAATCGTTCATTCATTAGTCCTCCTTTTAGTTCATTTCTTACTTCTAAATGTAATCCCCCCCTTAGAATGTCAAGCTCTGCTTCAAAATCTTGTCTCAATCACTCATTTCAATTGGCAATATTGGCACTAGACATTCTTGGCGCTCTGAACGCACCGTTATTAGATTGGTGACACAAACGATTGCGGACAAACTCTAACCCCGCTGATGACATATATGTCATCAGCGGGGTTAAAAGCAAGGTGTTTCTATTTTGTACCCATTCAGGGAAGTGGGTCTAATTTAGGTTTAAATCACAAGCATTATTTACTTGATACTTTAGACTTATTACTTAATTGAGACTTCAGACTTCAGCCTTCAGCCTTGTAACGCCTGGGGTTGATGAACCGTCGCAATCCTGATAAAATATTGCTAATGGTAACGAGAGTCAAAGAAAAAATTACAGCCAATCCAAAGATTGAATCGATTGATTCAGGCGTTGAGGTTGATAGTATTGAGAAGTCAACAGAACAACCTGTGGTCGAAGAAACAAATGCCGAAAAAGGAGTTGAGAATCCTTCGACTCAAATGTATTTGCTGTCGGCTTTGACTCAAAATCCGTCCTCGGCTCTAACTGAACTAACCGCCCTCATTTTATCGGCTGGTTCTAAGGTCGAGAAATCGGAAGATCTAGGATTAAAAAAACTGGCTTTTCCGATCAATAAACATCTTGAACTGTCACTCGTTTCAGTCTTTTTCCGGGCCAATAACCAGATTATCAAGACGCTTGACGGCGAATTAAAACATACCGATACCATCGAGCGATACCTCTTAACCACTTGGCGAGCCAGCTTAGAAGATACTAAACGCCGGATCGCCGAACGCCAAAAAAGAGAGGTAAAACAAGATGTTTAGTTTAAATCGAGCCACCATTGTTGGTAATTTAACCCGTGACCCCGAAACTCGGGCCATTCCCAGTGGTCAGACCGTCTGCTCGTTCGCCGTCGCCACCAATCGCCGCTGGAAAGACAAAGATGGTAATCTCAAAGAAGACACCCAGTATCACGAAGTTAATGCTTGGGGCAAGCTCGGCGAATTAGCGGCTCAAATGCTCACCAAAGGCAAAAAAGTTTACGTTGAGGGTCGTCTCCAAACCAATTCATGGGAAGGTCCAGACGGAACCAAACGAAGCCGAACAGAGATTGTGGTTGAAAACTTTATCCCTCTCTCACCCAAAGGCGAGTCTTCAGCGAGCGACTTTGTGCCACCCGCTAGCGACGACCAAACTACGACCAAACAACCAGCCAAATCCGAAGTGTCAGAGGAAATTAATTTGGATGATATACCGTTCTGATGAAAAATTTACAATGATCAAGTCACAATTTTCAATTAAGTTTCAATTAATCAATTATCAATTGGAAAATTGGGGCATTGAAAATTCAATGAAAATTGTAAATCGTAAATTGGAAATTATTTAGTCATGAAACGTCGAGTTGATTGTTACTTCAAGAAAAATAGGGTGAAGGAGATTGATTATCTCGGCAGAGAAATCAATCCTGAAAGGACGCATAATTGATAATGAAAAGAAGAGTTGATTGTTACTTCAAGAAAAATAGGGTGAAGGAGATTGATTATCGCGATATCCAAATGCTTCATCGCTATCTAACGAGCTGGGGCAAGATTAAATCAGCCCGAGAAACTAATACATCCACTAAGTATCAACGGGTGCTAGCGATCGCCATTAAGCGAGCCCGCTACTTGGGACTGATTTCAATAGCGAAAAGATAATCAACAATAATTACTCAATTTCGAAATGTCGCTTCGCTCGCTTCTTACTCTGTTCGAAGTTACTAAATTACGAACATATTTTTGCATCTTAATTAGTTATTTAGTAATTAAGTAATTTTATAATTTTCCCTTATCAATGCTCTCCCTCTCTCAAGTCCGAATCGGCTCGAAAATCCTCTTTCGTGATGCTCCCCACGAAGTCATCTCCGCCCAACCGGTACAAGCCGGTCGAGGACAAGCCAAGCTTGATACCAAGCTACGCAATCTATTAACTCAAGCCATTTTTGAACAAACATTTCAGGGTAATGACCGGATTGAAGAAGCACCCTTGCAGTACAAAATCGCCACCTATTTATATCAAGACGACTCACTAGCCCAAGCAATGTTAGCTGATAATTTCGAGCAAGTTTCGGTCAAGTTGTCGCCCTCAAGGTTTAATTACCTAAAGGAAGGTGAGCCAATTGACCTTCTCTTTTGGCGCGATCAAGTCATTGACGTTCGGTCGCCAAAGAAAGTTGAGCTGGAAGTGACCTATACTGAACCAGCCGAAAAGGGCAATACTGTCAACGCCGCTTTAAAACCGGCCACTCTCGAAACGGGTGCAAGCGTCCAGGTGCCACTATTCATCAAAACTGGAGACAAGATCGTCGTCAATACTGAAACGGGCCAGTACGACAGCCGAGCGTAGCTCGGAAAGTCTTAAGGCGTAAGTCTAAAGTCACGATATTAAGGCTGAAGTCTAAAGGCTTAAGTCTCAACTAACTCGGGGCGCCAAAACAGAAGCAAGTTATACTTAGCAATTCTTACTTAACTTTGACCGTAGTTCAGCCAAGAATTCTGCTGGCAATTGGATGTTGAATACCAACTCTGCCTCCTTCAGCTTGGCAGTAAAAAAATGTTTTCGATCGAGGGTTAATAAGGTGTTCGCCCGATAACGCTCAGCACCAGCTAGGATATGGCAATCACGTTGGTCGTCTATCAAATCGGCAAATCTTCTCTGCTCGTCTTGAGAGGGAGTTAGTTTGATTGATTTCTTTAGTGGTGCTAAAATTTGATACAGATGTGCCAATCTCTGATCATCATACTTTCTCTGTATACTAAGCCGTGCCTCCTGAAATACTTCCTCGGTGAGAATAAGATCGACAATCCCTTTTTTGGCTAGAGCAAAAACAAGAGCAGAGCCACCGGTTTCACTTAAAGCGGCCGCCACAACTACACTGGCATCGGTAAAAACAACCAGCTTGGTACTTGCCATAGGCAGTCTACTTGAGTAAGTGACGAAAAAACGCCGCGTCTTCGGTAGAGATGATGTCATCACGTAGGAATCGGTCAATCTCTCCTGAAGAATAAACATGTCGCCGTTGGTTAAGATCCGTCAGTTTTAGGGGGCGGAAAATAATTTGCTCGTCCTTCACCGCCACGTCCAGCAGTGTTTCTGGATTAATGTTTAACTGACGTCTGATAGAAACAGGGATTGTTACTTGCCCTTTTGAGGTTGGTCGAAGTAGGGTTTTGGTCATGTTGATGTAAGTATTTCTTACTTTCTTACCTGTGTCAAGTCGGGACCGACAACCAGCTGTTATGAGCTATCACCGGCCTGCTGACCAGTGGGTTCCACTGCGAACTCCGAGTTTATCAAAGATGCAGATTCTAACTTTTGACTTTAGCTTTACCCCTACGGTACTATCTCATAGACCTTTGGTAAAGTTCCATCAACAGCCGTTACTAGGTAGCCCCGCTTGACCCCACCGTAGTAGCCGACGACTTTGTAGGTATCAACGGAGCTGATGGCTTGGGTGGCGTTAAGCATAAAGAGCAGATCCTCGGCGTCTGGTAGGGTCGGCAGATAACGACTGGCATCCGCTTTGCACTGATAAAGATTGTCATCATTTAAAATGGGCGCACCGGCATCTTTCTTAATCTCGCTGGCGGCGCAATACGAGTACCAACCGTCTTTCGTGCCAGTGACGCCACCGCGATTACTGGCAATCGCTGTTCCAACGCCAACGGAGGTAACCAAGACTGACCCACCCTTATCAGTAGCATTATTAATTTGGCTATATGCCACCAAGCCGGTGGTTTTATCAGAAGTGAAATTAGACGCTAACTTTCCGTAGGCCAAACTAGTATCGGCTAAATACGGCTGGTAGCCGTCTTGCTCCCAACGACCGTTAACGCCACTGCCGGACATAGTTGAAGCCGACATAATTAAACTGGCCTTACTACTCTGACTTTTGAATCGGTCACCTAACTGCGAGAGAACCGCCGATTTACCCCAGGTCCAACCGTTATAAGAGTCGTTACTAGACGAATCGTCCAAACGACCTAGATCACCTAATTGTGACAGTAATGATTTCGATAAGCATCCTATTTGAGCCAGATAGGCACAGACTGTATTGGTGCCACGATCGCCCCCCTTTAAGATTAAGGAATTATCTACGATACTGCCAGTTGGCCAACTAACAGACTTGTTATCCTCAATCGTCTTAGCAAATGAGACTGCCGTCGAATCATTACTCCCGAAGTTGTCAGTAATATAGAAGCTATTATCACTTTGCGTTCCGGTGCCGGTGTCTGGTCGGCCAAGCATTTTGGCACCAACTGATCGACCGTAATCGGCAGTTGAATTGTCCGTTTTTTGTTTGCCACCGAAGTAAACGGCCTTGATCGTCGAGTCAGATTTATAAACCACCAGTGAGCCACCGAATAAGTTCGGGATATCTTGGATATCTTCACTCGTTCCAGCCGAAACATATTGTGGTGACCACTTAAGACCGTCACCTATGGTTAAGCCGGCATTTTCCTGTTTCCAAAGTGTGCCATATTGACCAAATGTTCCTCCGGCCATAAATAGTTTGCTTGATTTTGAACTGGAATCATAAATGTTCGCCACCATCCCAGCTCGGCGCGAAGCCGGACGATCCGGTACAGTCGAACTTTTGTTCGCTAGACGGATCTTCCAAGCACCGGTCGAAATGTCCTTAATCCATTCTGGGGCGTGGGGGTCGCTAGGATAAGCCAGCTGGTGATCGCCAATCGTCACCAAACGATTAGTCGTTCCGTCGCTAACAATCTGGCTGGTGCTGAAACCAATTGGGGGCGGCGAGGCCGTTAGACGATCGAAATAAAAATTAAACTTCCCATTATTATAAGAACGACTCTTGATCGTAAAGGTGTAGGCATTGAGGGGGAAAGTGTTACCCTGCTTCCAAATCATCACCATTGCTCCTACGGCTGGAATCGTCGCCAGCTTTTCGATCGGAACACTTTGAAGGGCGATGTGATCAATAAAACCTTTAAAAGTACCGCCACTAATCTCACTGGTGTTGAAAGACGGTGTCATCGTCACTTTGACATTTTTTGAGTCCAGAGCGAAACCCGAATCGCTCGGATAGGCGGGATTATGACGTAAACAGAGTTTTCCGGGCGCATATGAGACACAGCCAGCCGGTTGGTTGATGTAGGTATTTTCGACGATACCGTGAAAAGTTTCCCTTGTGCCGTCGTTATTCAAGCGTCGCTCTAGTGTCGCCCAAGCCCCAACGACAACTTTCTCGGCATCAGCCGGGTCAATCTCAAGGGACCACCTCCTGTTGTCGTTCCAAATTTTGGTGCCGGGACTAGTCCGATGTTCTAAATCTTTTTCGACCGCGTTGGTCGAATCATTGGTCGTGGCAATTTGATAAGAGTAGTTCGGCTGGATGACCTGAAAATTGTAAATGCTCGTGGTGGTAAAGGAAGGATCAATCGTATTATCCGTTGGTTGAAATGACCAAACAGCACTGCCAGCACCAGATTTATTCTTAAAAAACTGGATATTCCAGAGATCGGCAAAGCGATGACTGTAACTATTATTTTGGGTTGCACCCTGCCAATAGGCGGCTTGGGTCGACGAGGTCGGCTGGAGGGCAAAAGTGGCACCGTAGCGAGCCGAGGGGAATGCGACCGCCGATTCATCGGCAATTATTCCGGCCGATTTAGCAGAATAGTCTTTAAGAACTGCCGCTGTCACCGAACGCTCGTCGGCTACAAAGTAGGCCTTGCCAGCTACTGGATCAATGTAGCTGATAAAGCCCGAAAGAGTGTTTAGTATATTAGTTGCGTCATATTGCTCTAAAACGACCGAATCACCAACCGCATAACCAGTCGTGTCACCAGAATTAAAGGTACAGTAATAGTTAGAGCTACTAACATCATAACCACCGGCACAAGTATTAGTGGTAACCCGTCGCTTGATAACCTGAATTTTTAGACCCCTTAGAACGATATCAGCACCAGTGTCTATTTTATAACCAGTAGTTAAAATACCGACGCTACCGGTACTGTAATTAACCGAGGTAACCCTACCCCAAGCGTAGAAATTGCTGTCATCAGATTTTTTGATGCCATGGAAGTAGATCTCATCGCCTTTGGCCACCCCAGCCGCACTGGGATTGAGAGTGATCATCGAAGATTCGCTAAAATTTATGATTTGTTCACCGCTAGCACTTTTGGCGGTCCACAGCCATTGCCCGAGTCCTGAACGATCGGCGAGCGTCGAAGTTAGCCGAACGGTGTAATTTGCACCTGATTGAATTTTTTTCGATTGGTCAAATGTATAATCAATTTTTTCCCACTTATCTTTATTAAAATCATAGGTGTAGACATCGTTCGTCACCCTTTTGGCGATCCTTAAACCGGGCTGATTAGTATAAAGACAGGTTAACTGATAATCCTGACAGCTATTCTTGCCAGAAGAATCAACGGCTTCGTGATAATAGCCCCCAATCATGACCAAACGATCATTATCTGAATCGTAAACCATGGAAGCACCGGCCCTCCGACCGGGGGTTGTCTCTTTACCCGACTTAAACTCCCAAGAATCCGCCACCGGGTCGTAGATCCAGAGTTGATCGGATTCCGAAGCGTAACCACCGTCGTAATCGTTCATTACGACGCTACCGCCATAGTAAGCTATTTTTGGTCCGTTCTTCTCAAAATAGGTGTAAGCCATTTCTCGACTCGGCAGGGGACTTTGCCGTAACTTATCAACACTAAAACTCACCATAGTTGAGCCACTAGGATAGCTAACATCGGTTACCCTGCCCCAAACTGGTGATTTATTGGCTTTGGTTAAACTGACCAGATCACCGATTGCCGGACAGGCGACCTGACACTTCGGACTGGCATTGACAATGATCTTGGTTTTGCTTTCACCATCAACGACTGCCGGTGCGTTAATATCGGCCGATTCGATCGAATTGGCGGTTGAGTATTGCGGTGGAGCTAACACGACGATAGTGTCCAGCTCCGATCCAGTCACTGGCTGGCCGTCGGCAAGTTTTGGTGGTGTATTTTTAATATAGGTGGTCATGGTACTGCCTAGCTTGAATTCAACACTGATCGACTGAACTCCGTTACTGTTGGTCAAGGGACCAATTTTAGTTAACTTGACCTCTTGGAGTCGTCCTTGATCTTGCCGACGATTCTGCAATTCAATCGGTTGCTGATTCTTATCGAGAAGCAGTAGGGTAATTGCCTGATTTAAGCGTAAACCTTCGAGCGAACCGTAGATTAGACCAGTGATAGGTGCCCCGGGAGTGAAAGATTGGTTTTTATTGGCCAATTTAACAAATGAGAATGACTTAGCCCCCTTAACAATTGCTACTTTCCAGCCGTTGTCGTCTTCGGCTTTTAGCTGCTCGGGTTTCTTGGTCCAGCTCAAAGTTGGATTTTCGGCGTCAGAGGAGACATAGGGCGTCATCAGATCGGCTTCCGGTGTATCGTTCCAAAGCGAGGGCTGGAGCCACTTCAAGCGATAATCGGGAGAGTTAACGAATAGGTCGCCGAAGCCGTATTGGTAGAGTTGGGTGTCCGAAATAGAAGCATCAATCCAGACCTTGAAGTTATTTTCCTTAATCGTAGTTTCAAATTTTGTCTGCAGGTCAATTGCCGAGATTCGATCGAGCTTCGTTCCGCTGGTAGTAGTAAATATTCCCGAATCGCTCCACCGTGGTAAGTACGGCAAATAAACGAAATCAACATTTTTATAGTACGAGCTACTACCGTCTGTGGCTTTACGGGTTAGGAATTGGTCTTGGGGTCCACCAAGCTTAACCGTCCAGTAGTTTAGATCCTTCTGTTGGGCGCCAATTGGGGCGAAAGGATTATAATAATGCCCCATATTAGTTAATTGGGAGATAGTTTTTTGTTTTTCGGCGTTATCACCTATTCCACCAAGATTGCCGTTGCCCGGAATAATCCCCAGCGGCGTATCGTTGACGATATTGGCGTAATTAAAGATCATGGCCGGATTGGAGTCGTTGGTTTGATTAAAAAGGTACTGGCCATCGTTGGTCCACGGGGCGAGCACGATGACTCCACTACATCTTGGCAAGGAGGTCTGAATTTTTTCATAGGTTGAGACGATCTTGCGCGGACTAGGTCGAAATGGACTCGAGGTAGAAATTGGTGATTCTGTATTACTGTCTAAATCGAAGACTGTTGGGTTAATGGCCTGATTGTCAGCAATTTTTTCCTTAACCTTAACTAACGCCGAATCGGCAGCCGATTTGGCCACGGCCGAGTTAGAAACTTTATCGGTTGCCGCCAACTGGTCGAATCGAACCGCTACCGAGGAGAGGGTAGTTGTTGTTAAAATAGCGATTATCATTACTGTCAGAAGAAGCGCCGAGCCACTCAAATTGTGGGGCTGATTATTTTTCATCTAATTACTATCGCCAGTTCCGCCACCGGTCTTAACAGTTAGTTGGAGGGTTTCTGTGGTGTTGTTATTTGGGTTATTAGTGTCTTGGACTTTTACGATAACATCGTAGATAGTTGTCGCGCCCACAGTAGGTGGGGTACCGGTGATGACCGCCCCACTGATAGTAAGCCAAACTGGAGAACCGGTTTCGAGCGACCAAGTGTAACTACCAGAACCCCCGTTGGCAGACAAACTATTAGAAGTGTAAAGTACGCCTTCCGTGGCTTGAACAAGTGTATTTGTCAAGATTGAGACGGGATTTGAGATCGTGATTGATAGGTCTTTATTCAGATTGGTTCCCGCCAAGTCGGTCACACTAGCTTTGAACGTCGCTATACCTATACTAGTAGGTGTACCTCCGATCGTCCCATCAGAACTAATAGTCACCCAGCTAGAACCGCTAACTTTTAACCATGTGTAGCTCGGGACACCACCACTCGCCACCAGACTACTGATGTAGGGTTGGTTAGTAGTTCCATTAGGTAGCGTTGTTGTTTCAATTTTCAAAGCCAGAAATGCTTCGTTGATTAAACCAATCGGTACCCCTTCTTGAACCGTAAGGGTTGGTTGGCGAGCTTCACTGGTCCCGCCAGCCCCTTTTTGGGCCAACTCCAGTTTTAAGGAATAGCGTAACATCTGTTTGATCGCACAAGTTGGACTAATAGCACCACCAACACAGACAATGTTTTGAAGAGAAAACTGGATCTCTTTGACAATGGCTTGAGGGTTAGTTAAGCGATTTTGGTAGATCGGGTTTAATTTTGGACAGAGTCCGGCGGAATCGAGGTTGTAGATCAAGATAGCGATGACAGCTCCACTTTTGGCCAGAGTGTATTTCTCTTCGCCACTCGCATCGATTGTGGCGGTGGCTCGACCGATAACTGTGCAAGTATTACTGGATTGTAGTTCAGAGAATCCTTTGACCTGGATGGCGACCGTCGTGGCTTGATCAGAAAGGATACTGACACCACCGATAGGTGCGTTATTAACAGTTTGACGAATCATCTCGCTGACACTTCGAGTACTTTCGCTAACCGCCGAACGGGCATCGGCTTTTTGGATTAGCCCATTAGTCCCCACCACCGCAAAGAGAGCGATACTAATGGCAACGATAAATAATGCGACACTAACGACGAGTTCGATCAAGGTGAATCCTGATCGAGAATTACTAAATTTTTGAATTACTAAATCACTGAATTTAATCTTCCCACATTCTGTAATTCCGTAATTACGTAATTTCGTAATTTTATAGTTCATTCTATGATCCTCGCTGTGGTCATCTGTTTTTGTAGGCCATTGCCCCAGGAGACAGTGGCATTGACCAGGTAGCTTTTACCCGCCTGTCTTATGATCACTTTCGGCTCAAACTGCAATTTACTAGTTCCTAATTGAACGGTCGCCCTAGTCTTCTGGAGTAAACACGTACCGCCAGTGGCTATTGGACAAACAACATAGCAAGTCTTGTTAGTGCCAATGCAATCAATACCAGGCGGTGACCCATAGGTGTTTGCAAACTCGGCGCCTTTGGTCCGCTTCTCCAGCGCCACAAATGCCAAAGACTGTTCATTTAAGCCTAAAGCAATTTGTTTCAGTTCAGTTGTTTCAGTTATTCGAACGGTCGCGTTATTGAGTGACAGCATCGCCACTCCGACCAAAACCAGAAAGGTAATCGCAAAGAGCACCTCAATTAGCGAAAAACCAGACCCAGAATTAGAATTACTAAATTTCTGAATTATTAAATTACTAATTTTTCCATCTCCATTTTTGTTAATTAAGTAATTTCGTAATTTAGTCATTTAGTAATTTCTTGATTAGCTTCCCTATGGGCAGAAGGGTGGCGGGGTCGCCAACGCTCGTCCAACTAAGACCTCAACAAGCTTTTGACTTAAACGCTGGTTCTTGGGGGGAAGAAAGGAGAGAATGGGGTTGCAGGTAGATCCCTCACCTTCTCGACTGTCTTGATCCAAATTGAGTGGCGATAAATTAGTTTCGTGGTCGGAAATAACCGAACCGCAAGTAATATTACTAAACGATTTTTGACGACTTTCAAGAAGATTGCCCGGAGCGACAAATGGTGCTTGAACATTTTCTAGACCATCAACTGCCGCTATACTGACGACAGCGTTGGGCTGGTTAGCGTTTGTAAACAAATCGCTGGTGAATTGATATCTAACGATGTCGGTCTCTAAATCATAGAAATAGCTGATCGCCAACGGTTGCTTAATCGTGCCAACTGTCCAATAGATGTTGTAAGACACGAATAGATTTGGATCAACAACACTCGGATTATTAACCCGGTCTTTGGCTCTCGGAAAACTGATGACAATCTCTGATTGTGACGAACCACAGGCGACTGAAAGGGTAAAATTATTCGATGCGATATCGTTCCATTGAGGCGTTAGAGTGTCAACGACTGGGGTAAAATAGCTTTGGGGATTAGAGCGGCTAATCGCTACCTGCTTGGTAACCCGATCGAGCGTCACATAGCGCTTATCACCGACTTTCTGACTGCCCAAAGCCACCACTAGATAGCGAGCAACGGTTTTGTTGTTGGTTTTGTCTAGACCCAGCCAGTTGCCTTGAAAGAGCTGACCTGATTTGTAGGCCGGATTGTCATAGCTACCACAGCTAAAACTGTCTTCCCCAACCGCAAAACGAATGATCGCCCGATTGTTGGGGGACGTTTGATTAGAAGGGTAGAACGATGAGACGTAAATACCGCGGGGCAGGGTCAGACTGCGGAGCGTTGAGAAGCCACCCTGTAAGTCACCGCTATCGCAAGCGACTAGACCACGTTCCAGAGAAATTTGATTGGTAGTGACCGAGCCCAAGCTCACGCCACCAGTCGCAGGGGCAGCAAACTGGCCAAATGAAACCTGAAAAACTTGCGGAGAGCCGGAAGAATCATTTTTGTCTGGCGCTTGGGCGCGAGTTGCGGCATCAATAATCACCTGACGGAGTTGATTAGCACTAGAATCTAATAAGTACCGGTCATTGCGATTCAAAAGATTGGGGATACTGGTAATCCCAACAATAGTGATAACCGTGATTACGACCATTAATTCAACCAGAGAGTAGCCAGAACGGGTGGTGGCAACATATTTTGTCGGCGAAGACTTTTGGTACTCCAATTCCCGTCTAGACAACAAAATCTGTTGCCACCAAGATAATTGGGTGTTATTAGTACGCTTGGACAACATCCAAACCTCCAACGTCATTTTGACATTGAGTAGTGTTGGCCGCCCAGTTGGCACCACTTGAGATGATCGGTTCGTTACTAACACGATTATCTCGGCTAATATCAGTCGTAGCATCTTTCTTTAGGCACTGATAAAGATACTTTCCGTCGTTGATTAAGCCAGTCGAGTTTGCAAAGAACCCGTTAACACCACCGACGTCACTACTGTCGTCCAGATGACGAACTACTACTCCACTACCTCGATAGTAGCGTTTTATGGTGTTGGCTTTGTTGGTGGGAGTATCAGTAAACAATACCGTGGAATCAGTATCATTATCATTCTCAAGCCGGGAAGTCACGACCGCATCGCCATAATCGTAGGAAACTCGGTACTGATATTTATCCGCATTGGCCGAAGATATTGGCTTTGGGTCGGCTAGTAGCCGGTCAGTATAGCGCAGACAAATTAGGAAGTTATTGACCGACACAAAGCCCGGGGCCATGAGGAGGGGCAAAGTATCGAGTTCGGTAATAGTTGGATTGCCTGGACTATTCGTAGGCGGGGCAGGATTCAAAAAAGTACTGGTCTTCCCGACAGTGGCGTTATTACAATTATTAGCAATATCGGTAGCCACGGCATAGTTTGAGTTAATCCCACCGTTAGCGATAGTGCCATAGCTTCCCAAATAAAAAGTCGAGTTGGGATAAATCTTAAAATCGGCCTTGAACAAATTAACTCCCGATAAGAAACTGTTAACATCGGCTTTGCGACGAGCGTCACGACTCTTGCGTTGAACCGGCACCACTGCCACCGTCACCAACGTAATCAAAATGCCGATAATGGTGATAACAACCAATAACTCAATTAGGGTAAACCCTGATTGAGAATTACGGAATTTCTGAATTACTAAATTACTGGATTTGGGATCTTTAACCATTCGGATATTTTGTGATTGCTTTTTCATTTAGTAATTCAGTAATTTCTTAACTTAGTAATTCCCGACCTCCTCATTGAGTATACCTTCCTGTTCTCTCCCAACAACCTTATCATTATCAAAAACTCCCCGTTAGGCTGTAAATCGGTTGGAGGACCGAGATGACGATGAAAGCGACCGCTCCACCCAAAATGACGATAATAAATGGCTCAACTAAGGCCGAAAAAGTCCGTAATTTACCATCAACCTCTTGCTCAAAATAATCAGCTAGCGTCGAGGCCGAACCGCTTAAATCACCCGATTGTTGTCCGACAAACAAGAGCTGGGTCATTAGTTTGGGAAAATACTTATTGTCTTGCATGGTCGAGGTCACGGCCGCCCCTTGTTCCAGCGACTTCATTAATAATTTCAGGGTTCGCCGGAAAATCGTGTTGGCAGTCGAGTCGGCAATAATCCCCATTGCTTCTAGGATCGGCACCCCAGCGGTGAGTAGGAGTGAGAGCGTTCGGTTGAAACGAGCCAGATAGACTTGTTGGGTTAATGGTCCAAAAATCGGAAAGTGGAGGCTGATATAACTGCTAGTTTCTTTACCCAGTTTTGTCAACCCAAAGAGTCGTAGTGTTGCTACTAGCCCAAGTACGACCCCCAAAAGAAGCAGCCAACGGTTGATTAAAAAATCGGTTATTGAAAGTAAAATTTTTGTCGAAACCGGCAGCTCGGTCGCCTGGGAAGCAAAAATATCTTTTATCGGTGGGATAACTTTGGTTAGAATTATCGCTCCCACAATAATCATCACCACAAAGATAAAAATCGGGTAGATCATCGCCCCTCGCACCTTACCGACAAACTCAGCCGAGCGGGCCGTGCTGGTCGATAGATCGTCTAAGACTTTAACTAAATTGCCGGTCGCTTCTCCGGCTCGAACGACACCAACCTCAACTTCGGGGAAGGTTTTTGGTTGCCCAGACATCGCTACCGACAGTGCAAAACCGTTCTCCAGACTTTGATGGATAATGCTCATCGATTTACGAAGCTTTTTGTTCGGTGTTTCGGCGGCTATGTCTATCGCCTGGGTGATACCGATGCCGGCCTTAATCATCGTCGATATCTCTCGGTAGGCGATCGATCGATCTTTGGCGGATACCTTGCCCGTCGAAATATTACTTAAAGCTGTCCGTTCTTCGACCAGAGAAATAACCGTATGGCCACGGCTTTGGAGCAATTGTCGGACCGCCACTAACGTTCCAGTCGCTCGACCGGATCGGATATGACCCTTATCGTCTTTAACTTTGTACCGAAAAAAAGATTTGCCTGTTTTTACGATCTTCCCTCCTAAGACAAGTGTAAAGTATTGAATGTTGTTTTGCCATAATTTGACTTGAAACTTACTTCTCGTTACTTGATACTGATATTATGGTAGTGGAGCTCTCGCAAATATCAAATGCTTCAATTCGACTAACCAACGGCCAGAAACTGGCGACAGTTGATCGAGTTATTTTTGATGGAGAGAAAGCCCAAATTGTTGGCTTTCAAACCGCCCAACGAGCGGTGATAACTCGTTTTAGCCGACTTGATTTCGATCAAACTCTTTCGGTTGGACGGGGTGAGGTGGTGATTGATGATCAGAAAAATCTACAACGAGACTTAAAGCTGTTTGATCAACTTCGTCACCAGTACGGCCATGTTATCGGTGTCGCCGCCAAGACTGAAGCGGGTCAGTCAATTGGTAAAATTACCGACCTCCTCATTGATGGGGAGACGGGATTGATTGTTCGCTTTTATCTCAATCACTACCTGCGCGAACGGATTATCCCTCGACAGTTCTTGGTTTCAATTACTCCTCGACAGATTATCTTCAAAGATATCGTTAACCAACCGATTTTCGACCAAGTCGCCACGGCTGGAGCGACTAGTGCGGGGTAGGGGATGAATTATCAATTTTCAGTTTTCAATTAACTCCGAATCCTAAACGAGGAGCGAGCTTTAGCGACATTTTCAATATTCCAAAGTTTGAAAATTGGAAACTGAGAATTCAATGAAAATTGAAAATTGGAAACTGAAAATTTTTTTCTACTGAAAGGAGAAAAAGATTATGTCTAAACTACCTAATCTTTTTGGAGTGCTTATTTAGCCACTCGGTAATGGCTTCGGGATCTAACTTGTCTTCTGCAACTTTGACCGCCAAGCTCACTAACTGGGAGTCGGTCACAATTAGTTTATAGCTGTTTAACTTGATGAAAATACTCATCACGGCCGTGCCTGTTCGTTTGTTGCCGTCAACAAAGCCATGGTTTTTGATTATGCCCCGCAGTAATACCGCCGCCTTCTCAAAAAGTGTCGGATAGGCATCGTAACCACCAAATCCAGCTTGTGGTCGAGCCAGAGCTGATTCAACCAGACCGATATCTCTAACACCATCCGAACCGCCGTACAAATGAATGAGGGTGGCATGAATTGCCAGCACATCACCGATGCTGACATATGTAACCATGTGGTTAGCGTTTGGTTAAACGTGCCATCGCCCCACCGTGTTCAACTAAAAACTCCTTCAGTTCTTCGGCTAATCGCGAACTAATGTTGGAATGGGAGAAATCAGCTGGCACTAGTTTAGCTATTACCTTATCGTGACGAGTAAAGGCATAAGTTACTTTTTTCTGCTCAACTTCATCAGTAATTTCGGATATTCGACTTCGAGCTTCGGTTATAGAGATAGTTTTATTTGTCATTAAACAAAATGTACGTCAATGTACATTTGCTGTCAAGGGTGTTTGCTAATCTTGAATTTAAAAAGCGGCCGATCATCGGCCGCTTTTCTTCTTTGTCGTCAGAGCTTACGCCGGGTTAGTTTAGTACCCCATACCCCCGTCCATACCACCCATCGGAGGCATTGATCCGCCAGCTGGCGGATTTTTCTCCGGCATGTCAGTCACCGCCGCTTCGGTTGTTAGCACCATGGCGGCAACACTAGCGGCGTTTTGCAAGGCCGAGCGAGTGACTTTGAGCGGATCGATAATCCCGGCTGCCATCATATCGACCATTCGATCCTCTTTGGCATCGTAGCCGTGACCTTTTTTACCCTCGATTATTCGAGCCACGATCACCGACCCTTCAGCTCCGGCATTGGCGGCAATCTGCCAAGCTGGCACCACCAGGGCTTTCGAGACGATCTCACGGCCGATCTCTTCGTCGCCATCAAATTTGGTTTTGTTTAAAGCGACGTGGGCT
>Ga0209542_10007724_pt1 | contig 20337 bp, 17 predicted proteins | sample RifCSPhighO2_01_FD_184028 | JGI IMG/M metagenome (GOLD analysis project Ga0209542, IMG submission 184028) | Soil microbial communities from Rifle, Colorado - Rifle CSP2_plank highO2_0.1 (SPAdes) (version 2) | ecosystem: Environmental > Terrestrial > Deep subsurface > Rock core/Sediment ...
ACAGAGTTAGGAGCCCCTTATTCATGGAGTAACGTCAATAACTTCCTCCTCCATAAAAGATGTTTACGCGCCGAAGCGCTTCATCCACCACGCGGTATCGCTCGATCAGGCTTTCGCCCATTGTCGAATATTCTCGGCTGCGGCCCCCCGTAGGGGTATGAGCCGTGTCTCAGTCTCATCGGTGGGGGTCACCCTCTCAGGTCCCCTAAACGTCATAGCCTTGGTGAGCCATTACCTCACCAACTAGCTGATATTACGCAGGCCGCTCCCAAAGCGATAAATCTTTACCCTTACGGGACCATCGGGAATTGCACCGTCTTTCGACGGAATATGCCCGACTTTGGGGGACGTTCCTACGTGTTACTACCTCGTCTGCCACGGGTCCCAACTATTGCTAATTGGCCGTTCGACTTGCATGCCTTATCCATACCGCCAGCGTTCACCCTGAGCTAGGATCAAACTCTAAGTAAAAGAGAAATTTTTCTCACCCGGGCGTCGTTTGAAATTAATCGCGCGAGGGCCAGACGAGCTAAATTCTTTTACGAATTTGATATTACTCTTTTCTTAGGATGGACGGAACAAAAGAATGTATATCCTCTTTTTCCTGTCTTGTTACTTGGAATTTTATCCCGACGTTTCAGTCGGGATCCCGACCGCTTGCGCGTCGGGACTGTTTCTACTTAGTTGCTTGCTTGTGCTTGTGTGTGTTTCTTACCAATTTTATTTGGTTATGCTTCGTACCAAATTCCGCTACAGAATTTGATACGAATCGATATTCAGTTTTCAATGTTCGTCCGAAGTCTTTCATAAGGTATTTCGGTGCATCAGCTCCCTCCCCCTATTTTTGGGGTCAAGTATGTAGGGTCAACGAGTGCGACCCAGACAAGCCATCAGGAGCGATGGTCGAGACAGTATACGCACCTATCCATACGCGTCAAGCCTGCCTATCTGCAGACAGGTGAAAAAAGAGCGTGCCATTTCTCAACCCGAGAATGGCACGCGTAAATTGCATCCGTGAGCCTTCAGTGGCTATTCATCTCAGACTTTAGGGCAAGATCTGGGGTCAACCTGCCGCTGGGAATTTCCGAAACTTTTCTCCCGGGTTCCATTCTCTACCCGCTCTTTAAGCCGGGCGCCCGTGACAGGCTCTGGCCGTGGATGCTGTACCGCTTTCATTGTACGCCCGTATTATTCAAATACCGCTGTTATCCCCCTCTCACAATTTTTTCTAGCCAGAGCTGGATGATCTGCGAGGCTTCGGGAGATTCGTGGAAACGCTCCATGGAGCCCATGCGCTCTGATTCGGGATGGAATTGCGTCGTATAGATGCTGCTTCCATAGCGAAGGATAGAGAAACGGCATGCGGAGCCTGTCGCAAGAAGCGTGGCACCCTCAGGAAGATCGGTCACACTGTCTTTGTGCGCATACTGAGCAAAGAACGATTCAGATAGGCTGCCAAAGAGCACAGCGCTTTTCCCGGCTTCGGTAAGCTGCACGCCGTAGGAGCCAAACTTGCTTTGCGCTGTGTCGTTGCTCACTCCGCCCTCATGCATCTGGGCGATGAGCTGATGCCCGAAGCACACGCCAAGGATCGGCAGGCCGTCGGCGCGGGCATGCGCGACGATGTTTTTGGCACGAGAGAGAACGATCATGGACATGAGGCGTGCTGGGTCCCTCTCATTGCGTCCGCCGTGGAAATCGAAATCCGACGATCCGCCGAATATGATGCCGTCATACTCCCGCAGCAGCTCATCCGGATTCGTCCACGAGAGCTTCTCATCGACGGATGAAAGGAACGTCAGCTCCGCGGCGCCTTGCGCGGCGCGAGTGAAATTCGCACGCTCGCGCTCGATACCGCGCTCAGAGGTGCGTGATTGAAGAACGAGGATCCGTTTCATCTATTGTATATACAAGAGTTCACCTAGATAGCCAAGTCGTTCTTCGTCATACAATAGAAAAGAGCCGCCGCGGATACACAACGCGCGGCAGCTCTTTATCAGACGCCCGACCGAATCAGGCGCCTGGATCACGATCCGGGAGGGAACACGAGCATCACGCTCTTCCCGTCGGGCAGCCAGTACTGGATCAGCGTAAACTCCGGGCCCTCGCCGATCTTCGAGGCATCCCCGGCCGCCTTCTCGAGCCTTGCTGCAGCCGATGGGCTGCTCGCAAAGACGAATTCACAACGGTTGGGGTTCTCTCCCGTCACGCTGTACCATGCCCACGCTTGGGCCTGCCGACCAGCACGAAGCCTACATGGCTCCGCTTTGTGCGGGTGCTGGATGGTGATCAGGTCCTCCAGCTTGTCAGGTGGGAAGACTGGCGGCGCTGATCGCGCCGGCCGTCCTCGGAGCTCGTGGTTGGAATCCACCATTGCTTTACAGCCTCCGTAATGTGCAGTTGCTTCAAAAGCCCACAGCGGACTTTCTTGTGCGCTGGAATTATACTGAAAAATCGTGGCAAAGTCAAAACGTTATTGGCATCGAATCTATTGACACGGTCTCTCGAATTGGATAGGTTGGGTCCATGAGCATCAGCTCACAGGTAAACGGTCTCCTTCTTAGTCTCTCTAGTCTCCGAGGGGCTGTTGCCTAGTATTCCCGCAACAAAACAAACAAACCGGCCCCTCGCAAGAGGGGCCGGTTTCGTTACATAGAACCTGCTCCGCGCAAGTCGAATCAGATTCTAGGTAGCGAGATCGGATGATTCCGCTCTCCCTGCCTAGTCGCCAGCGTACAAGGCGAAGTACAAATCGGAACCCATAACCCAACCAAGGACGGCACTCATGAATCGAGATCCGAGCACTTTAACTGGGCACGAGCCATTCGACAGCTCCGTTGCCCTCACGCGAAACGAGGGAGGCGCTCCCCTCGGTAGTGACCAGCAGCAGGCAGAAGGCAGTTCGCCAAAGCAGGCGGACGCTGCACCTGTCAACGCGCGGCCCCAGGGCAGGTCGCAACGGCGGCGGCGCCAGCTCCGCGAGGTCCCGGACCCCTCGGATCCGGGAGGCAACCTTGACAGCAGGCGCAGGTACTGAACCCTGCGGTTATGATCTCCTCCCCGGATGGCGTGTGCCGTCCGGGGTTGGTTTTTTATAAAAAGAAACGCCACCGGCAAAATACGCGCCGGTGGCATTTGATCCTCACACAACTGGACAAACGAGGGTCAGATCCCGCTGAAGTACTTCGGGATCCCGGAACCCGGCCTACACGGACCGAGATTGCGTGGCTTCACATCCGATATTCCGGACTTGGATTTCTCCACGGTCTCACCATCCGCAGCCTGCAATTGTGGGTTTGCGGCGAGCGTTGACTGTTCCGCTGATGCAGGATTCGGACGGGAACGAGCCGCGTGCGGGTCGTTGCCGCAGATGCCAACGTGCGGAGGAAGCATTGAGGAGTCGTCGGGCCTGATTGCCATTGTTGGACCTCGAAGAGCTGTTGCGCTGGTACGCAGTTTGTACAATCCGGACTCGCAGTCCGGGATCAATTCACTCTGGCGAACTAATCCCGATTCACGAAAAAGGCCTCCCTTGCGGGAGGCCTTTTGAGTTTTGTTTTGCTGAACCTAGCTCAAAATCTCCCGCTTGGAGGCGCTAATGATGGTAATAATCGTACCCTGTCGGCTCATGGAAATATTCTATACAACGCATCCATTTCCGTCAACGGCCATATTGACTAACCATGCCCATCGTTTACACTCACGATAGTTACATCCATTGAGCCGGTTCCTCGCGCAAGCGGGGGTTGGGGCCGGCTTGTCCTTCGAAGCCTTGGCGTAGGAGGATGAGGAGGTTGCTGCACGAGTGGCAATCCGGGCTCTCCCGTAACAGAGATAACCAGTGTCGCATCTGCGGAGCTGGTGAGAGACAAAAGTAAGGTGGCACCGCGTCTGTCTGGCGAGCAAAGCTCGCAAAGAATCGCCCTTATTGCACAAATCGTATTTGTGCCATGAGGGCGGTTTTTGTTTTGGAGTAACAACCGGAACAGAAGAGCCCCGCAAGCTCTTTTGTTCTTTCACAATCAACCTGCAATCGGAGAGGCGCATGAGACTTCTCATAGACAACATCAGCGGCGGCGACCGCGGTCTCGTAAAACGCTCATTGAGGCGAGCTATTGAACCGCATCCAGCCATCTTCGTGCCCAAAAACGGGACCGTGAGATCCAATACGATAGTCCTCGTGACCGTTGGCAACGGACCGCGCGGTATCTCGGATCGCGAAAGGCTCAGTAGGACAATAGATACCGTGCTTTCACAATGCGGCTATCGCTTCTGTAACATCACGCACAAGTGAGAAGGCAACCATGTCGTATTCCTATCTTGCACAAAGTCCCGGGTACACGGCCCATGTCGTTGCCCAGGCAAACAAGGCCCTCGCTCGGATCGATACGGATTTTGCGGCGCTCTTCGTCGAAAACCCGATCACTGAGAAAGGGTGCGCGGCGCGCGCGTACTTCCTTACGCTCGATCTGAACGAGCAGGCAGCGCTCCGCGAGACGTTGACCTCACTGGACAGCAAACAGGGCTGCTTCTGAAGTATCCTACGCTGGAATTCCAAGGCGCCCCGCCACCCACGGGACGCCTTTTCTTTTCATGAATATGGGGATTGACAGGAAATCGCCATGGGGCTAGTATCGACGTATGAGTAAAGGTTCGATTTTCCAGGCATTCTTTTTCTTCTTTTTTGGAGTCCCGAGGAGGGTGCCTGTGCCGGTGCGCGTAAGAAACTAAACGCAGCCAAACCAGAAGCCCCTCCGAGGAGGGGCTTTCTGTTTGTAGCCCGCGATTTGTGCTCTGGCTCCGACAGAACCCAAATCGCAGGCCGCAATGAAGCGACCTGATGCAAGCTGTGAAAGAGCTTGCAGAGCTCTTTCACAGCTTGCATATCACCCCCTAACCACCCCAACGTGGAGCTAGACTGTCATGTTCGCACCCAAGGCAAATCAACCTGTCTTCCTGCCCGCAGCAGCAGCAAAATCTGATGCCACCGGACAGTGCGTGTGCCACTCTCGCGCACTCATCGTGCCTCCAGATGAGGGGTTCGATGCGGAAAAAGTGACGATCGAACTCGAAGCAGTTGGAGTTGAGGTCGTTATTCATGCTGGGAATGAACGCCCGGTATTGGATGACATTCAATTGGTGGTACTTGCCACCAACAACACCAACTTGGCTCAAGTTAGAGTGGTTGGTCGTGCGGCGAGAGCAGCCAACGTTAAGATGGTTTTTCCATCCGGCTCAGCCGTTGTGGCGACTACGCGACGTGAGCTCAACTGCTGAGTTGAGCTTGAGCTGATGTGCAACATTCGTGACGGACGGCAGCCTTAAGGTAGCCGTCCGTCCGTTTTTTATATAAACAGCAAGCGCTGCTATTTTTTCTTCCCACCTCGCCAACGCTCGACTGCAACCAGAAGCGGTGTTGCCAAGAATATGGATGAGTAGGTGCCGGCTATGATGCCGACGAGAAGAGTGAGGGCGAAATAGCGCGTGGACTCTGGGCCGAGCACGCAAAGTACCAAAAGTACGAGCGCGGTCGTGAGCGAGGTATTTGTGGAGCGCACCAGCGTTTGGCCGAGGGCCCGGCCGGCTGTTTCCGCGAAATCCTCTTTGCGGTTGCGATCGTGATTGATCTGGAGATTCTCACGCGTCCGGTCAAACACCACGATGGTGTCGTGGACCGAGTACCCGAGGATGGTGAGTACTGCAGTGACGAAGAGCGCATCCACCTGTGTCCCGACCCAATATCCAAGGAAGGCGAAGAAGCCGACCGGCACTATCATATCGAAGCAGAGCGTGATAAGCGCGATAAGGCCATACCGCCACGAAGAAACCGGTTGGGAGACTTTGCGGAACGCGAATGCGATAAAAAGAAGGATGCAGAGCAAAACGAGCCCGAGTGCGATAAGCGCCTTATTACGCAACTCGGTCCCGATGGTCGGGCCTACCTCGGTAAGCTGTGCCACACTAGCCAGCGAGGCGCCTCCTACCGAAAGCGTCTGGGGCAGTGCTTCTCGCATTTCTGGCGTCATATTGCCCGCACGCAGCACATAATCGTTTGTGTTCGCCTCGCGCAGCGAGTATCCCCTGAAACCTGCTGCGTCCAACGACGCCGAGAGTGCCTGCGGCGCTGGCCTTCCTGCCGGATACGTCACTTGCACCAAAGTGCCTCCGGTAAAATCCAACCCGAGGTGCAACCCAAAAGCGAAAAGTGATACGAGTGCAGCGAGCGTGATGGCTCCAGAAATGGCAAAGAAAACGTTCCTGTGTTTGACGATGAACATACCTATGATTTGAGACCGCTGCCGAAAAGAAATCGTGAGAAGCCGATTCTCGCATCAATGCCGAGTGCGAAGAGGAAGGTGCGGGAAACGGAGATCGCGGTCAGCATAGAGACCAAGACACCGAGCCCAAAGACGAGCGCGAAACCCTTGATGAGCGAGGTGCCGAACCAGAAAAGAATAACCGCCGTTATCATGGACGAGATGTTCGAGTCGCGAATGGATGGCCACGCGCGGGCAAATCCCTCCCGAATGGCATCCGAAGTGTTTTTCCCGCCCTGTAACTCTTCTTTAGTGCGTTCAAAAATAAGGATGTTGGCATCCACTGCCATGCCGATGGAGAGGATGAATGCGGCAATGCCCGCTGCAGTGAGCGTGACCGGGATCAGCTGGAAGAGCGCGAGAACGACGATGATGTAGAGCAGGAGCGCAAAGCCCGCAAGAAGACCCGGTAAGCGATACCAAAGGATCATGAATAGCACAACAGCAGAGATCCCCCATATCCCCGCCATAATTCCGTCTCGCACGGCTTCGTCACCAAGCGTGCCGGAAACAGTCTGCGTGGAGATAAGTTCAATAGGGACTGGCAGCGCGCCATAGTTGAGGTTGCGCGCAAGCTCTTTTGCTTCTTCCGGAGTAAATCCACCGGATATGACCGCCGTACCATCGGGGATTGCTTCACGGATCACGGGAACAGATATAGCCACTCCATCGAGGAACATGCCGAAGGCGCGGCCTACATTATTTTTGGTCAGCTCGGCGAAAATTCGTGCGCCTTCAGAATCGAAATGAAGGACGACCACTGGCTCGTTCAGTGCCCCAGCTCCGCCCTGGAATTGGAGCTCCGCGCTCTTTAGATCTTTGCCGGTAATTGCCGCGGGCTCGAAAAGCTCGTTGATGGTCGAAGATGCAACTGCAGTCTGATCGACACCCGCTTTGAGCATCCTGAATTCCAGCACCGGAGTCTGTCCGATGAGCTCGATCGCCTTTTGCGTATCAGTGACTCCCGGCAACTCGACGAGGAGGCGCTCCTCAGGCGACCCAGCGAGCGTGCCTGCATGCTCCGTCTGTACGATGGGCTCAGAGACGCCGAAGAGATTGACCCGACGTTCGATGGTATCGCGAAGGCTCGCCATCGAGTCGGCAACGTCGCTTCCTTTGATCGCGTCGAGGTTTGCGCGATACACGAGCTGGGTGCCTCCTGAGAGATCGAGCCCGAGCTTGAATGGGCGTGTCGCGTTGGTTTGCGAACTGTGGGTCCACCAGCCAATGCCGGCTCCGACAACTAGGATAATGAGCGCAATCGCCCGCGTTTGCCACATAAAGCAGCAGTTTACCCCGTTAGATAACACTATTCAACTCCGTAGAATATCTATTCAAAATATCTAACGGGGTTTACCTAGTACTCTCGACTAAATCAAATAGGTTTTTGAAGATCATGGCGACAGCGACTGGGCCGACGCCGCCGGGGACGGGTGTGAAGACGGAAGCAACTTCGGCGCACGCGGGATCGGCGTCCCCCGCTATTTTCTTGTTGAGTTCGCTCGTTCCGGCGTCGATGAGTGCGACGCCTCTTTTCAAATGCTCCGGTTTGATGAATCCGGGATTGCCGGCGCCCGAAACGACGATACCCGCATCTTTGAGATCTTCTATCGAACCTTCTTCGAGGGTAAACATGGAGACTTGGGCTCCCAAGCTCTTGAGAAGCCATGCGGCGGGCTTGCCCACAAGTCTTCCGGCCCCCACAACGACCGTATGCGCATCTTCTATTTTTACATTCGAACGATTGAGGATCTCGACAACGGCAAGGGCCACTGGGGCGTGTACACGCCGTTCTTCTTCTGCAACGTTTGGATTGAGCGCATCCACATCTTTCTCAAGAGGCACGGCGGCGAGAATTTGGTTGGTATCAACGGTGGGGGGCAGCGGGAGCTGGATGATGACGGCATCGGTCGTATCCACAAGCCTCTGCGCTGCCTGTTCGATCTTTCCCATATCGCTCGTGCCGGGGACGTTGACACGTATCATCTCGACCCCGAGCGCCTCGGCGTTGCGAGTCTTGATGCCGACGAAGGATTCGGTCACGGCATTGTGCCCCACGACGAGAATGCCAAGTTTTATCTTACGGCCGCCTGCCCGGCCAGGGAGCCTCGCGAATTTCGGCTTCAAGTCCGTGTAGATGCTCTCTGCGATCGCTTTGCCGTCTACAATGTTCGCTGTCATGCGAGGCCGTATTCTTTTTTAAGTGCGGCAATGCCGTCTTCCAGTTTAATCGTCGGCTCCCAGCCGAGCAATTCTTTCGCCTTTCTGTTATCTGCTTGCGAGTCATGCGCTTCGATGCGGGGTGGGCCGTACGTGATCTCGCCACCTATGAGCTCGGCGAGGTGCTGGATCGTTACATTGCGTCCGGCGCCGAGATTGATCACCTCACCCTTGCCTACAGTCGGACTTTCTGCTGCGAGCATATTACCGTGCACGATGTCGCTTACGTGCGTGTAATCGCGAGTGATCGTCCCGTCGCCGAAAATGGTGAGCGGACGATTTTCTTTTCGCGCAAGCAAAAATGCCCCCACCGCAAGTGCGTATGGACCGGTGGGATCGAGCCCAGGACCGTACACGTTGAAATACCTTAGGCTCACGGTCTCAACACGGTAGATCTTGGGCCACATTGTTGCGAAAAGCTCTCCTACATATTTCTGCAATCCGTAGGGATTGACGGGATTGACGGGTAGATCTTCCGAAAGTGGTAGGACCGTTTGCTCGCCCGAGGCAGAGCCCGAGGACGAATACACGACTCGGCGGACTTTGGCGCGCGCTGCTGCTGTGAGCACTGAGACAGTGCCTGTGATATTTACGTCGGTTGTCTCTACGGGGTGCTCGATAGAATACGGCACACGCGGGACGGCTGCGGTATGGAAGACCACATCAGCTCCCGCGAAGATCTCCTGGATCTTCTCAGTATTGCGAATATCCATCTCATGATAGGTAGCCCCGTCGTGAATGCGGCCAGGAAGCTTCCCGGCCGCATAGTTGTCTATCACGTGTACTTCGCGCTCCTCCTTCAGGAGCGCTGCAACAATGTGGGACCCAATGAACCCCGCCCCTCCGGTAACCACCACTTTCTTCATAATGACATTGTACACAACTGACCCTTGTTTCGGAATCACTAGATTATCTAAATCGCCGCAGAGTCCAGGAGCTGTTTATCTGTGGCAACTCACGCCTTACTTCAAGTCCAAACAGTGGAGAGTAAGTAAGCGGTTGTGAAGCTGCAAAAGAAGAATGGTCCGGCCATCGGTGATCCGCGAACGGAAGAGCTTGCGAGAGCGCGAGTGCCTCTCCCATTCCTGAAGGATAGTCGGGTATCGGTTGGTATTCGAGCGGTGGGTACGACGGCACCAGATTTGGCGCTGTAGGAGAAGGATAAGTGTACGGCCGGACTTCCAGCAGCGTGAAATTCTGTTGGACCGGGGTACTGTGACCTACAATGCGCCCTTGATCGTCATACACGGTACTGGCTCCATAAGAGCCCGGTATCCCCTCGACGAGAGGGGCAGCAAGACCTATTCTCGACATATCATACTGGCCAGCAGGCAGCATGAATACCCGATTCCCCTGGTCGTCCATCTGCTCGTACGTCGCTCCGAGCTGCGAACTTGGTGCGATAAATGCCCCAAATCGCCAGTCAGTTGCTTGCGCGGGTAGCGTCGAATCGCTCGCATACACGTTGTACACATTATTATAGATCTGCGTATGTAAGTTCTGAAGATTCTCTCTCGGTATTTCGACAAAACGTTTTCCCTCGATCGGTTCGTCTGGAGTGCGCGCTATGATTTCGCCCAGAGGATCTTCAACGATTACTCCCCCCATGGCTGTATTTGGCGCTCGTAACGTTTCAATGATTTCCTGGGCTCGCCATGTGGCAAATGAAGCCAACCTCTCATCTCTTGTTGATGGATCTGGTGGCGATATCGGCTCTGTCCACTGTCCATCTGCAACAGGTAATCCTTGGTTTGCCAGCGCGTCTACCGAACCCACCCCTGCCCAATCCTCGGAACGGCTAGCTTGTGGTTGCTCCTCGCCTCTCCCAGCTTGATAACTTGCCAAAATGACAGGATTTTCTGGGTTGGTAGCGTTGAAAGTGCTGGGTTGAGCCATTGCCATATCGTAGTAGCCCGGTATTTCCCCCGATGCCATCGGGGGCACGTAGCCTGTTCCCTCATTGTTTTCTATAGGAGGCACCCCTAGTAAGTACTGCTGTGTTGCTCCGGGTATCTGTCCGGAATTGTATTGCAACGGCGGCGGGGCGGTGTCCTCTATCGGAAGAATTGTTCGCCCGTACTCGATGATGTCTTGGTTCGCTGGCCGCGATTTCCCAAGGCTATCACCCAAGTTGAGATTCATCGTCCTATCTAGCCCCTCAGAACGCGCGGAGTCATCCAGATAGGCATCAATCATTTTTGCGGCGCCGCGCGGATTGTCGAGTGTCCATTGTGGCAAATTGCGATCTACTCCTTCGTCGGTTTTCAAAATGTTTTCGACTAAATTGCGGCCAGCGTTGTATCCGATCTTTTGCCGGAGGTCAGCAAGCTTGTTGCCGCACTGGCTGCGGTTGCAGCGATTTGAGCACACAATTTTATCGTTTCCTTCATTATCCTGATAAAAGAGCGAGCCGCACATTGTATGCCCGTCGCACAACTTACCAGTGCGTATTTCGTTCTGTACTTCAGTGCGAGCGCGCGCATCCGCAGTATCACGCACGCTTGGATCTGGGCTCGCGGAATACGCGGCAACGCGCTCTTTGTACACATCTTCGGAGAATCGCAAGTGGCCGCGGGCTTTATTCTCGGGTGTTTTGTTTTTCTTATTTTCAAATATGTAGCCGTTGTTGCAACGATCCTTGGCAGTCTCATTTTGGCCGTCGATCCCACCCTGCGCAGCTTGGGTGGCTTGCGCGACAAGTGCCATAGGATCGCTCTTAATAGCTTCCGAATCAATGGCGAGGACAATGAATGCTGCGATTATTGCAATATGAAAGACAAAACCACCACGCGTATGCGGCTTCAAATTCACTCCCTTATTATGGGGCTTCTCCGATGTCCCGGAAGAAGGAGCGGGGATAAACGGACGTTGCTATGAGCCGCGGGCGGTCACGAAAATACGCACAGTTTGAAGCATGATAAAGAGGTCGAGCAGGAGCGACCGCGATTTTAGGTAGTAGAGATCAAAGGAGAGCTTGGTCTTGGTCTCGGCGATATCGGTGCCATGGTGCGGATCGCGATCGTGCCGCACCTGCGCCCAACCGGTAAGCCCCGGTGCGACGAGGTAGCGGGCGTTGTAGTACGGAATGCGGGCGCTGTATTGAGCCGCAAGCGAAGGAAGCTCGGGCCGCGGACCGACGAGCGAAAGATCTCCTTTAAGGACATTCCACAACTGCGGAAATTCATCGATGCGCAGTATCCGCAGCCAGTAGCCCACGCGCGTGACCTTAAGCTTGGTCTTTCCACTGCTTCCATAATTGCCTTCATCATTGCCACTCATGCTGCGAAATTTAATGATGCGGATTGGTTTCTGGAATCTCCCGACACGCTCTTGAACGATAAACACATTCCCACCATCGTCGAGTTTGATAGCAAGGATAACGAATGGGTAGAACACAAGAGAGAGCACTGCCCCGACAAGCGCACAGGCGATATCAATGCCCCGCTTCACGACATCGTACATGCGGGACGCGCTTACGTTCCCAAGCACCCACTCGTAGGTAATGAGAGAAAGTGGCTCGCGCTCAAATACTTCTTGGTAGAGTTCTGCTGCGTCAATAAGAGCAAAGCGGTGTTTGTGGAATGCCGCGTCGTAGATAATGGGAAGCGCCGCAGCCACGGCCTTGTCAGAGAAATCAACGACGAGGAACGTCACGTCGTCTTCTTCGGCCACACGGCATGCCTGCTGGATCACTTCATGCGAGGGCGCATGCGCCGTATCTATGATGTACTCGAATGCAAATGGGTAGCGCGCATCAGCGCTTATCTCTTGCGCGAGCGCCTGCGCATCGGGGCCTGAGGCTATTAAGACACCTTTGAGCCTCCGGCGGCTGCGCAGATGCGGATATAAGCCGACGCGCCAGAGGAAAATGAGCATAAAAGAAACGGCGAGATAGAGAACGAGGATAGTTTTTGGCGCAAGTCCGAACGCAGGAATGAAAAAGAAAAAGAGCGCAGCGAGCGCCATGTTGATGATCTGCGTATAGAGGATGGTCGCGGCAAGGCGGCTTCGAAAAAGCCGTGTATGGCGTCCGTAGAGGCCGGCGAGAAAAAAGACGACGACCCATGCGGCAAAGAGAAACGCAAAAGGAGTGAGGTGCAGTTTGAAGAATTCTGCGGAAGGGGGCGCTGCGTAGCGGACCGCGAGCGTGATCCACAACGAGATGGCAAAGACTACCATGTCACCCGCGAGAAGAACGACGTACTCCCGCTTGGGGACCAGCGACATATCGGGTATCATTACACTAAATTAGCTATGAAACAAGCTCCCGATTTGTCGAAGAGCGAAGCGATTCGGGACAAATCGCAGTCCCCTTGGGGGGCCAGAAAAAAGGTGTTGTACCTCATCACGAAAGCCACCTATGGAGGAGCGCAACGGTACGTCTTCGACCTCGCAACACACCTTCCGCGCGAGAAGTTTGAGCCCATCGTCGCATTTGGCGAGCGAGGAAAGCTGGTAGAAATGCTTGAAAGCGCAAACATCCCGACCAAGCACATTCCTTTTCTGGGGAGAGATATAGCGCTTATTTCAGACATCGCAAGCTTTTTCCAGATCCTTGTACTATTTTGGCGAGTGCGGCCAGACGTCGTGCACCTCAATAGCTCAAAGGCAGCATCTCTCGGCGCGCTTGCCGCGCGCATCCTTTTGGTGCCACAAATAATCTTTACTGTTCACGGGTGGCCCTTCAAAGAAGAGCGCGGCCTACTTATCCGGAAACTTATTTACTTTCTCAGCTGGCATACGGCAATTTTGAGCCATGTCACCATCGTCGTCTCAAAGATCGATGAAACATTGGGCAAGCAAATGTGGCGCCTTTCGAAAAAGATCACCTACATTCCGATCGGTATCCAAAAACCAGATTTTGTATCTCGGAATGAGGCATGGGAATTTATCAAGGGCCATACCATTCTCCAGGAAGCGCGTGAGGGGTGGCCTCGTTTCGTCACGATCGCTGAGCTCACACGCAACAAAGGCCTCCGATATGCGGTCGAAGCTGCGGCCGAGCTCAAGAGCCAAGGAATTGAGTTTGTGCACATAGTCTTCGGCGACGGCGAATTGCGTGCGGATCTTGAGAAAACTATCCGAGAATTCGATGTCGTTGATCGGGTCTTTTTGGCCGGATTTATTCCCGAGGCATCAACGTATCTGCCTGCGTTCGACCTATTCATTCTTCCATCGATAAAAGAAGGTATGCCCTACGTGCTCCTTGAAGCCGTTGCCGCAGGACTGCCGATAGTTACAACGACCGCGGTAAATCCAGAGTTTGTCGAACAGGCGCAACATGTGCGTGCCGTTTCCCCTGCTGATCCGCAAGCGCTCGCCGAAGCAATCATTGAAACCATGCGCGACAGGTCTGAAACCGAGCTCTTCCCAGCCAAAGCACAGTACCCACTAGATGAAATGATCGAGAAAACAGTTATGCTGTACCGGACTGCGCCCCGCCTGCGCGGGCAGGAGGCAGGCCGCTAAAGGGTGCCGACGATCTCCGTCTCGTCGCGCGCCTGGATAGAGGAGCGCGCGTGGCGGCGCATCCCCATCAGAATACCGAGCGCTACATATTCCGTCACTAAGTGCGAACCGCCATAGCTCATGAGCGGGAGCGTTGTGCCAGTAATGGGCAAAAGCCCCATGTTCATGCCCACATGCACCGTGAATTGCGCCATAAAGTAGGCGGCGATGCCGATACCAAAAAGCATGTCAAAGTTGTCTGCGCCGTGCCCCGCGATCGCAAGTGTGCGCAGTATAAGGACGGCAAAAAGCCCAAAGAGGATAACGACGCCGATGAATCCCCACTCTTCTGCAAATGCTGCAAAAATGAAATCAGTTTGGTATTCCGGCAAGAATCGAAGCTTCGATTGCGTGCCGTAGCCAATGCCTTTGCCTAGCCACTCGCCCGAGCCAACGGCGATCGTAGATTGGTAGGCGTTGTATCCGGTCCCCTGAATGTCGGTGAGTGGATGAATGAACGTGAGGATGCGCTGCTTCTGATACGGCTGAAGGCCGTATTGCCAGAGTCCTGTCGTCACCACAATTGCGGCAATGAAAAGAGCCGCAAGGTGCTTCCAAGAAATACCGGCGGCAAGAACCATGCCAAGCCAGATACTTCCGATAATGATCGCCGAGCCAAAGTCCGGTTGGAAAAAGATAAGGATGAAAAGCGCAAGCGCATACGCTCCCGAAACGAGGATGTGCTTGACCGCGGCTATTTCGACATGCCGGCGTGCGAAGTACTTCGCGAGCATGAGAACGAGCAAGAGCTTCGCAGGGTCCGATGGTTGTACCGAAAGAAAGCCGAGATTAAATCGGTTTTGCGCGCCTTTTACGAATGCTCCAAAAAGAAAGATGAGGGCAAGCGATACGGTGGTAATAATGAAAAGGCTGGTGATAACAGGCGTGCGGCGTAGGAAATGATATTCCGGAATGCTTGCTGCGAAAAAGCACGCGATCGAGATGCAGATCCATATCATTTGTTTGTCAAAAAACGAGTTCTCAACAGAGAAAGAGCGCATCGTGACGAGCCCCAGAAGCGAAATAGCGAGCGCGCTTGCGAAGAGGAACCAATCTATATGCGAGAAAAGCCTGGCTCGCTCTTGGGCTGCCCGCAGCGCAGAAATCATACCCGGCTAGTACAATTTGGTATTGTTTCTGCCGTTGTCGCGTTGACCAAAACGGATGTATGTTGCTTTAGCAACTGAAACAAATCTCGGTGCACAAAACTACAACCAAGGCTATACCAAATTGTCCTGCCGGGCATACGGTCAATGTTGTGCGACAGGCACAACGGTGGGGGCAACGAGCGGTATGATGTCGATCCGACCGGATTGTATGGCGAATGGATCGGGCCAGGTAAATACGATCTCAGAGCTTTCGTCCGCGCCCAGACGAGAAAGTGTCGTTGCTGAGGCTGCAAAGGCATTGCCCGCAGGGTCGAATATGACTGCGACGAATGAGATATCGGCGATAGGTGCAACGGAGCTATTTCGCGCTATCGCGGTCAATCTCGGCGCCGCGAAGGTATTTGTGATCTCTTTGTTGGTAACCGCGAGTGGAAGTGCGTTGTTTTTCATCCTCTCCCACTTCAAGGGTTCCATAAATTCAAAATACGTACGGCCTACGATACGATTGCCCGCGTCGATGCGTGATTCCAAGACCGGGGTTATAGATCCCGGCATGATGAACATGCTGCCCTCTCTCTCTGCGATCAAAATATTTTGCGCATCATAGAGACCAAATCGGTAGTGCGCGACTGCGACACCGGCATTTTGGTTGGGGTTTTGGATGTAGGCGGCGGCATTATACGAACCGTCTCGCACCCGGAACGATCGTGCCCACAGGCTCGCGTGCGGCTGTAGTGCGCTTTCGTCGAGGACGGGGCATATTCCACCCTTGTCTACTCCAGTCTCGTCTTGGTTCTGGATCCCGTCGATGCACGTCTCGGGCAAGGTGAAATACCAATATGAAAGCGGGACGCCGAACAGGACAGCAAAGAAAACAATAACGCCAGTTGCGTACGCAACTCTCCTTCGCGATGCCCAGGACATAAGGAAGATTATAAGCCATCGAGCTCGCATTGACACGAACACCAGGTAGCGACAGTATGCTGGTCGGAAGGAGAACGCTCATGTCCAAAAGAGGGTGGTGTAGGTTCTGCGGAGCAATCCTCATGCTCACGGGCTTTATCTGCATGCTCACGCTCTGGTGGCAGTGGCGCGTCGAGCTATGGGTCGTTACGACCGAAGACAAGGTCCTGATCTGTGGCCTTCTGGGAATTGGTTTGGTCCTGCTGCTCGTCTCGGTTGACTGGAAAAAGTTCAATGCTGACAACCAGGTGGGACAGGTCAAAGCCGGCGCAGAGATCGCCCCCGTGGTGCCCGACAAGAACGCACCCAAGACCTAGCGGCCTTGGGTGCAATCATTTGAAAACTTTGTTCTGGCGCTGACCTACTCTTGCCTTTCGACTACCATCGGCGCAGGAGGGCTTAACTGCCGTGTTCGGAATGAGAACGGGTGTGACCCCTCCGCCAAAGCACCAGAACAAAATTTTCAAGGTCCAAGATCAGCGATCTGATCGCTGAAAACTGAAGGCGACAAATCAAGAAAAACAGAAAACAAATAACGCGACTCCCAAAATTCCTTTCAAGAGTTCTGTCGGCGGATTAGTACGCCTCGGCTACACGCATTACTGCGCTTCCACCTGGCGCCTATCAACGTGGTCATCTCCCACGAGCCTCAAACGATTCCTTATCTTGGGGTTAGTTTCCCGCTTAGATGCTTTCAGCGGTTATCAATTCCCGACATAGCTACGGGGCGGTGCACCTGGTGGTACAGCCCCCAGACCAGAGGTCAGTTCCGATCGGTCCTCTCGTACTAGACCAGAGTCCCCTCAAGAATCAACGCCTACAGCAGATTAAGACCAACCTGTCTCACGCATGTATTCATCCAGCCATCTGCAATAGCGGGACTTTTCACACATTACTGTGTGCATTGGACTATACCTTCATCCCTCGAAAATCTCGGGATGGCTAACATCTAGTCTCTACGGGCGTTCACAAACTTCGTTGAGAGGAGGAGGTGTGGTTATATCGGGGGACCCAAAAGAACCCCCGATCTTCCCACCCGCACAGTGTTGTGCGTTTCGCCCTTATGAACAATCGGGCTCAACCTCCCCAGCCGGCACTTGCGCACCGGATTGGTTGGAATGTACAACTTCTCAACGAAGTCTGCGAACTTCCCTCGGTGTTGTCCTTCAATTACTTGAATAGGATTTCACCGATATTAGTTAGCTTCTCGATATACATTGCTGCATATCGCCGCCGTGATGATGTCGTTTTCTATACCTCGGGGTTCAAACCGTACTGACAACGACTACTTGTCGCGGTCAAAACGGTTTGAACCCAGCTCACGTACCTCTTTAAATGGCGAACAGCCATACCTTTGGGAGCTTCTCCACCCCCGGGATGAGATGAGCCGACATCGAGGTGCCGAACTTCGCCGTCGATTTGGACTCTTAGGCGAAACCAGCCTGTTATCCCCAGAGTAACTTTTATCCGTTAATCTTCGGCCGCATCTAATGCGGACCGTCGGTTCACTATGCTCCACTTTCGTGCCTGCTCGTCATGTACGACTCGCAGTCAAGCCACCTTTTGCCATTACACTATCGGCACGGTTTCCATTCGCGCCTAGGTGACCATAATAGGCTCCTCCGTTACTTTTTAGGCATTTGTTACCAACTTGTAATCCATAGACGAAATCGGCTGAATATATTCTTTCGTTAGCTGCTCGAATGCTCGGGCAGATTCACTTGGAATGTACAGTCGCCAATAGTGTCCTTTTTGCTGATGCAGAGTCACTTTCAATCCGAATTTCTTTTGCATGATATTTTGTATCCGCAAAAGGTCCGGTTTGATATAGCCGAGCGAATGAATAATATACGTCCGATGTTTCGCCGATTTGCGCGAACCGTCGTCCATAAACCATATCGCTAAGCCAAGTGGTGTCAGCATGCGCTCGATGAGCGCCGGAACCACCTTCTTCTTTCCTTCGTAGAACTGTTGGCCGTAGAAACGCAACGCCTCGTGCGAATAGGTTGTGAATCCGTAATTCACGACTCCGTTCTTTCGCAGTTTCATGTATGGCTCCATCGCTGGAATCCATTCACGCAATTCGTCGAATAACCATTCGACATAATCGCGCTGCAGGGAACCGTGCTCGACTTTGAGCCGATACGTCCTGCAATTGTTTTGCGTTTCAAGATGTCCATCACCCAAGAGAAGTCCGACAATGATGTCGCGCTGCTTCTGTTTAAGCGTAAGACCGGCTTTTTGTTCTCGAATTTCTTTCGTGTTCATGTTGGTTGTCTTTCGACACTTACCGTCGCCAGTAAGATCGGACTATATCTTTTACCTATTTTACCAGGTAATCCGACATGTAGTCTCTGAGGGTTTTATGTGCTGCAAAGGGCGAGCGAGTATGGGGGGACACATCGGCTGTTCTCGTCCCTTGGGCGGAACCGATCCGGACAGCGTCTGGCTGATCACATGACTGAACATGTCGATCGCCAGGGCCACCACTCTCCCATGGGCTTAACCCATCACTCGCTCTTTGCAACACATAATCTTCCCTGCTGATTGTCCGCATCGATTCGAGATTGTCACTCTTGCGAGTACTCAAATATGCGCGGGTGTTCCAGCATATAGTCGGATGTGCACCGCAAAATTACTTCTGCGGGTCCCCCTTTGATTTTATTTTTGATTCGTCGGACGTGAACACATCCGCGGATTCGAATCTGTGACGCTGAAAGTTGAGGACAGCGCCCCACCGAAACTGTCCATCAGGTACTGTCTTTCTCGGGTTTCTCCCGAGAAGTTAGAACATGCAGAAACGTAGGATGGTATTGCACTGACGACTCCACGCCAACCGAGATCAGCGCTTCAAAGTCTCCCATCTATGCTACGCAACGCACCCGTATATTCAATACCAAATTACAGTAAAGCTTCTGGGGTCTTTTCGTCTAGCTGCAGGAAGGCGGCATCTTCACCGCCCTTGTATTTTCACCGAGCAAATCCCCGAGACAGTTCCCAACTCATTATACCATTCGTGCGCGTCTGAACTTCATTTGAGTTTGATCGCTCTATGCGCGCTGCATAGAACCTCCTTCCCCGCATTACTGCGGGCATTAGACTATATCTTCTTCTCGTTCGTTTGAACGAGAGCCGGCGTGTTAGCGTTTGCTCGAAGCAAACACTCTAGTGCGCAAGGCACTAAGTCGTTACAGGGTTTGCAAACTTCATTTGGTGGGGAATGGGCATGTAGTCAATCTACATTCATTCCCCAAACTGGTGGCTCTCCCGGTTGGATTTGAACCAACGACCCCTCGACCCCTGGCCGAGTGCTCTTACACTGAGCTACGGGAGATCAACTCACCAAATGAAGTTCACAAACTTCCCACGGTATTATCTTTCCATCAACGCGCCTCGTCTGAAGCGCTCCGGGTAAGACTCCACCGTTATAAGCCGAATTCTGACATCATTGCTGATGTGCGAAATCTTTCCTTCAGAGTCGCCTCTGAAGCTGGCAATCCAGTTACCAGACAAGGAATTTCGCTACCTTAGGACGATTATAGTTATCGCCGACATTGACCGGGGCTTATGTAGCGCCAGCCTTCATTCTTGCGAACGAAGACCGACCACATTTGACCTTCCGGCATTGGTCAGGCATCACCCCCTATACATCCTCTTACGAGTTCGCAGGGAGCTGTGTTTTTGGTAAACAGTTGGTTGGGAAAAATTCTCTGCGGCCCCACTTGCGTGGGGCAGGCCTTATCGCTAACTTACGGCCGCTTTTTTGCCGAGTTCCTTGGGGATCTCTCACTCGTTCGCCTTGCTCTACTCGAGCTGAACACCTGTGTCGGTTTGCGGTACGGTCCGCACATATTTATGCTTAGAGGTTTTTCTTGGAAGCGCGCTCCCTTGAATCTCCATCGGCCGAAGCCTCCGAATATCCATGCTGCTTGCGCTCACCGTGCGGATTTACCTACACGGTACACTCACAGCCTGAACCCCAATCCAATAAGGGGCTCAAGGTACAGCACTCCGTCCCCCCGTCGCAACATGCGCAGGTCATGGAATATTAACCATGTGTCCATCGCCTCCGGCGTTCGCCATCGGCTTAGGCCCGACTAACCCTTCGATGATCTCCATTGCGAAGGAAACCTTGTTCTTTCGGCGTGCGGGAATCTCACCCGCATTGCGGTTACTCGTGCCAACATTTTCACTTCGCAACGCTCCAGCATGGGTCACCC